>JACCDI011510900.1_pt1 | contig 13169 bp, 10 predicted proteins | sample 7442791 | NCBI WGS metagenome assembly JACCDI01 (sample SAMN15323434, study PRJNA562643) | freshwater metagenome | isolation source: river surface water | place: USA:Blue River Watershed | collected 2017-08-15
CCAAGGAACAGAGCTAAACTGACAAACTCAATGAAAATTCCCACTCAATTAAAAGCTTATATCTCCACACTTGTCTTCCTAGCAGGTTCAGGCCTGGCGTTTATAAACGTGTTGAAAATGCTAGAAGATTCCAGTGAATAAGCAAATTTTAGTGTGCAATCACTTTTGAATGATTTGAAAATTGGAATTATGAGCTTAAGTTTTGATAAAAAAATGAATCTAGAACCTCCAGTTGCCCTAGGATATCGATTAGTTTCATCCTTATGGAGTTTAGAAGATTTCCATGATCATGATTCATTTTGCTGATGTGGTGTTCTGTAAGATACTCACTCAGATTTCCTTAGATTTTCGAAATTGTCAGTCATCAAACTGATTCAACAATTTTGTAATACTACCTCCAATTTCGAATGATCTAGACAAAAACACCTCAAAAACATACTTTTTGACAGAGATAATCATTTCAATCTTGCAGATACTATTGTGGTTCTGTTGTATAAGTCATTCCTTTCTGGTGAGATAAATTTGGAACAAAGCCAAGACATCAAATGCACTCATTTGTAAACATTACTGTAAGAGCCACCAAAGGCACAGATCTTAATGAGACTTATCATAAAATATGATCATTGGCAAAAGAAAATTGTTTAGAGAGTATCATTCTTTCCTTGCAGACTGTAATGCCTGACTTGTGTGGATGTCTCTGTATTGATTGAGTTTATTTGATCTTGGTTGACCATAGAAAATATCTTATTCTCCATTGAAGTTTTTGTTTCATAAGTTCTTTCTCATGAATAGGAGAGAATATGATAATCGAACAATCATATGTCTAAAAAGTCACTTTTTATCCCATCAATATAAATACTCTCCAATCAGTAGGCAATGGTTCTAATGATGAAAGAATACACTTAATGCTGAGATCATGATTTTTGTGAATATCAAATAAGATCATTCCAGTAAATTTCCTACTTTTGACTGTAATAACTTATCCTATTTGTCACTTTTTCATGGAGTTTCAAGTGACATTGTGTTTGTGACAATTTTACTTTATGAAACTGTGCTTTTAGTACAAGTGTTAGTCATTGAGTTAAGATTCATAGTATAATAATTTAGGATAGAATTAGATTCTCCATAGGTGTCATGCAAATTGAAGAAATGGTGACAATTAGTGTAATAGTGAGATCTTTCAAATGATTTTTGTATAGAAAAGTTAAAAGACTATGGATAAACCTTACAATAGTGTCTTACAGACTTTTTGTTGTAATAATTGTAGCTAGGATGAAGTTCCCATTTTATATTTTGATACTAGGATGAAATTCGTCATGTAGTTGACTAGATGTTACAATGCATGTAAAATCAAAAATCTCAATAGTGTTTGGATATCTGGGGGAGCAATCTGAATCAGCTATCTAGTAGCACAACCAGGCATACTTTAAGATTTTAACGAAACTTATCTTTATTGTTTTATAATCAGGGTCAAAAAGTTATTGGTCACAGTAATGAATAGGCATAAACAAACTAAACAGATTACATTGTTCTTGTGGTACCATACTGACTGATTTTTCTTAGAAAAACAAAAATAAGTCAAAATATTTCAAAAATCTCACTATGACATAACCATGAGTATATTAGGTTTTGACTTAGACCCAACAAATTCATCTTGGTACCATGCTGACTCATTTTCTATTTATATTTGGATAAAGTTTGCCAAAAATCTGACTATCAAAAAGCCATGAGTAAGTGACATTTTTACTTCTCTCAAGTGTTGAAGGTCTAAAAGTTTTTCCTTGTAGTAATCAAGAGATATGCATAAACAAAGACAGAATATAATATCATTTTGGTACCATGCTGACTCATTGTCTTCATGGAAAACCAATTAAATTGCTCAAGATAGTCAAGCATCTCAACATCACATAGCTATAAGTATGTGAATTTACAAATTTGACCAAAGAGTTTAGGGTCAAAAAATTATTCCTCATAGTTATTGGTAGGAATTCTCAGTATGCAATTGGACTGAGTATTATGGTGATGTTGAAGAACCTATCCCACCTAATGGACTTGAAGCAATAGGAATAGTAGTAGATAAGCACATGTTTGTTGATAGTGACCATGAAGGAGATCAATGTACACAAAGATCTTGTACCAGTTTTCTCATGTACCTTGACACTGCCCTTATCACTTGGTGTTTGAAGAGACAGTCTATGTTAGCAACAAGTACTTTTGGCACAGAAATTGTGGACATGAAGACAGGTGTAGAGATCCTACAAGGCATACATTTTGAAATAGATTTGATGGGCATTCCCATAGATGGTGCTACTTATATCTATGGAGACAGTATGTGCATAATAAATAATACCTCTAAGCCAGAATCCAACTAAAGAAAAAGATTAATGCTGTATATTATCATACTGTACACTGTACATGAGTCTGTAACAATGGGTGAATCCCTAACTACACATATAGATGGCAATGAAAATCCCACAGACATGTTGACAAAGGTCTTATGAAGTGGAAAGAGAAGGTATTTAGTTAATTAGATTCTGCATGACATGTGTGATGGTGAATTTAAACTGTATGCAGTAGCCAAGTAAGCAAGGATATCTTTATCCAGTAGTAGTACCCATGATACTTGAGGGGACTAGAACAAATACTGTGGAATGGGTGGAGTAGAAACGAGCTGGAACAGACAGGCAAAGGGAACAGATGGTAACCAAGCATTGGCAATGACAGAAGGTGACATAATAAGTTAGCTGGAGTATAAATCCCAGAAGTGGGATGATGATGGACAACAATGTACAAATAGTATCTAGGACATCAAGGGAAAGGATAGAACATGCCTTACTTCCCGGATGTCTTGGTAGCTCATAATTTGTACTAGAACAGGAGTGCATCACTTTGTTGATTTGTTCAGTTTTATTGTTTGTTTAATGAAAAACTTAGTTATTTGATAAGGATAGTTCTTGATGATTTTTTCTAGTGGTTTTACCATAATTTTTGTTTTGTGGAGCACTTGTTTCTGTCTTTGGGAAACCATCTGTGATATTTCCCTGTATGTAGCACCTGATATGTAATTGGTTTCCCTCATGTGATTTTACTAAGACCATTATGGAAATCTAGGTTTCTATAATTGAGTATTGTTACATAAAATAATGTTAAAAATCTTTTTTGTTTCTTGCAAAAACAGAATAACTAACATTGGTATCCCATGACCTACAATATTATGATACCTCTCTCAGGACATATGAAACACATTATATTACATGGTTACCTCCAACAGAGGCTTGTCAGTCATATTTCAATTGTAAGACTTTAATACGGGTTTGGGCACAAGTGTTACACAACCCTTTAAAAAATATTGCCCTGATTCAGACTCTGTGTGTTTGAAGCATTTCAACAATTATACAGTATGAGCATGATAACTTTTTCCAAATTAATTGTTTTCGCCTCAACATCAGCTTTCTACCAAGCACAGTTTGGTCCTGCAACTCCTTTGAGAATCCAAGTTATACATATTTTTCCATAGCAGCGGAGATGAAAATCCATTGGCAGCCAGCCACACAAAATTTTCACCTCATGTAACATTACAAATTCAACCAATTAGGTTGATAATTTTTGTGCTATACTAAAAACAGCGGCATCAACAACACTACAGACAACAATGGGCAATGCTCATTTAGAGCTTCCAGGTGCTTCTGCTGCCCAATTTTCACCATGGATGAAAGGGTAGCAAAAGCAGTCGCTTTTTGCTCCACAACCCCAATGCATCAGTCTCTGAGGCAATGACTGCAGTTCAGGTGTTTTCAAGAACTGAGTGTGCCAATTGTTCCTTTCAACAGAGGGTAAGACAAGCACACAAGAAGCAATGTGCTGCCAATGTCCTTGAATCAGTTGGTAATAATAATAAGAAGCAATGTGCGGTCAATGTCCCAGAATTGGTTGGGAATAATAATGCACAAAGTTTGTCTTCAATTACAAATCCTTCTTTTCAAACAGGGTCTACAAATAATAATAATGGCAATTGCAACAAAGACATCAATAGTATAAATACTATTTATAATAACATTGACACTGAAGTGGCATCCATGCTTTTACAACTGTCATCTGTATCATCAGGAATATCAACTGAGGGATCAAAGACACAGAACAAGAGAAACAGCTCCAGTTTGGAAGGGGTGAAGGAGATAAGGTCGAACTCATCCCAAGCACAGCATCACAAAGTGAACAACCAAAAATAAATCAAAATTACAAAAAGGCATTCAAAGAAGCATGACTCTTTTATAAGATGGAGAAGGAAAAGGCTGTCCTAGGGAAGAATAAAAGTGCCAAGGCTGTTTGCATTGAAGTTGGTAAAACTATAAAACAGCCTTGAGTGCAAGGTCATTTCAACATTATTACCAAGAAAATATGGCAGCAGAATCTCCAAAGAAGAGAGGTCCAGATAGAGGTATAGCTAATGATGACTTCAAGCTCCTCATCACAGCATATGAGAGATAGAATTAAACCAATTTATGCTGAAACGGCTGATGACATGCACAGTCTTCTCTCAAACCGTATTAACAACACAATGAAGTCAGGCAGGACATCAGACCATCTCATTTGGTGATTGCAAAGAAATGCTACAATTGACTTTGCTGCCAAAGTTAGTAACCCAATGGATGAATGACATCTGCATTGGACATACATCAACCTGAACTGCTGGTTCGATAATTGGGAAAATTTTCTTGTCAACCATGGATTTGGAATGTGACAAGAGGATGGAACAGTATATGACCCCTGGAACATCAAAGAGCATGTTTCCTCAATTTAGACAAAACCTGTTTTACCACGGATGGTAATACATGGCAAAGAGGTGACTGTCCTTCTGTCACATTTTATGGTGGATGGCTTCCAGTTCTTGGGATGATTGCTTCAAAAACATCACAATCACCCACTTTAAATAATGGAAGCACAGCTGCAGGTGAGGTTTTGTCACCCCATTTTCAATTCTCAATTTTCAACTACAGAAAAGTCTAATGAATGTGAGTGTATCCATCTCCAAACTGCAAGATTCATGAAAAATGCCAGGGGAAGTTTGGACACAATGAAGTGAAAAATCTTCCCTGTACTTTTGAATTGAATAAAAAAGGTGGCATGGACAAAGAAGAGTTTGAAAAATATCTTCATTTCCATTGTTCCACTTCACCCTGATTCCCTTGATGTAGCAACCAATAGGGTTGTGATCGAACTTGATAGTGGACATGGTCAGATGAACCTGGAAATGATGGTTTGTCTTTGTCTCCAGGGATTCTACATATATCCTGCAGTGCCAAATAATACATCAGTATCACAAGAAGCAGATAGGCAGTACAGTCTAACAAAGACAAGATTTCATATTAATTTAAGTGATTGTTGCTCTTATAGATTATTGCACAATAAGCTGTTAAATTTTGCATCATAAACGGTTGGATTATTTTTGTTGGGAGGGACAGATCCTGATACAGGTGTGAGCAGATATTGTGATGCCTTTGCTGCATCATTTTCAAAGAAGCAATGCATTGCAGCAAAGGGAGGTGTTGGTGCTGTCCCTTGCACCTGGGCTTGTCTCAGTAATGAGAAAGTTTGGAGGCAGCTTAGAGATGCAGACCAAGAAGATGCATTGCAAATTGTCATGGTCAAGATGCAGACAGTGAACACAATGGCATGCAATCTGCTGACTGGTCATGGATTCAATGGTCATTTCCTGAAGACAGTGTTGAGGAGGAAGAAGGAAGTTGATGTGGGATTAGTAACAGTTCCACACTTGAAAGATCATGTTGAGGCATTGGCAAAAGCTAGCACACATGGTGCTATTTTTGCTGTAAGAGGTAGACAGCACCTGACACCAGATGACATGTTCAAAGCAGCCAAGTTACCAGCAAAGAAAGCCAGGATTGAACAAATGAAAAAACAAGAAAGAAAGGGCAGCAGGGATTGAGAGGGAAGTGGTCGTAAGGAAAATTTTGGAACAGGGAAAGGAAATCAAAGCACTCACAGGCATTGAACTTATGGCCTTGCTTAAATGGCATGGTGTTGCAAAGCGTGGAGGTGGTAAAGTGTCAGAGAGGAGGGAGATGTGGATGAAGATTTTGGAAGAGGGAAAGGTTGCTCCCTCTTTCAAGGATTGGTCAGTTGAAGAGGAAGCAGCCTTGTCAGAGCTTGAGGCCGGGCCAGTCTCAATTAAGGAGACTGCCCTTGGTTGCTTGAAAGAGTAACACAAGCCTGACATGGAAAAACAGGCATTCATGCAAGAATTGACAGAGGGGGGTGACTGAGGAGGGAAAATCTGAAGAGAAGGAGGGTAAGAGAGAGGAAGAGGACAATGATGTCGGTAAAGAAGGTGATTTTTTTAATAATATTTTGGTGTTACACATCACCACTGGTGTCTAAAATAAATCTACCGACACCGACAAGCCATCCCCTCGCCTACTAAGAAATATATGCCCTCCCTGGATGTGTACGAAGGTGCTAGTGCAGTGCCATGCCCTTTGCCGGCGCCGTCGTCATGGCTGATTGTTGCGTGATATTGGGCTTGAAGGAAATACCATTTTTTTGGCAAGTCGGGTTTTTGCGCAAAAAACAAAAAAATCCCATGTAGACCAGTAAGTACATTTTTTTTCTAAGCGTTTATAACACTTGCACCAAAACCCGTATCAAACCCTTACCTATGAATTGATTTGCCCCCTAAATACACTATTTTGTCTGAGAGAACGATTCTAATATATTTTTGTCCGGAAATTACTGCGCCTTTCAGAAAAAGAACTGAAACGTATTACACTTAAAAAGTTACATGTCAGTTCTCCAGAAGATGGGTTCACTTTTGGCTGACAAATGACCCCGCGAAGATTTGACAACTACTAGTACTGTTATTAGAAATAAAAACTAAAAATATATGGTAGGAAAGTCTCCAAGAATCATCTTCAAGCATGGATGAGGACGAAGAGCTCGCTGCCAAGCAGAGTCTCTGGGGTTCCTTAGTTGCTCAGCTTGAAGCGCAGTGCGTGGAAGAGGACGATGACGCAGAAGACGAGCCTTTCGAGAGAGAAGGGGATGGGATGCGTTGTTCTAAACGCGGTGATTGTTGCAGCATTTCTCTCAGAGCTAGCTGGACTTCAGATATATTGACTGGATCAAACTTGGGAAGTTTTTTACCTCGTCCACTGAATAATCTGCCATTGTCGCGCCAGCTCTCTTTGCCTTCATCATTATCGACCACTGAATCAACGACTTTTAATCATCTAGGAGGAAACCCTTCGGAAGGACATTCTTCTTCAGACATATCTCATAGTCAAAACATTATCTATGAACAGTCTCAGAAGAAGGAAAAAATTATGGACTATCATCTTTTCCATCTACAATCCAGTGTAGAGTTGCATACTCCGCAGCAGCAGCAGCGACAACAACAGCAGCAGCAACAACAGCAATATGATCGATGTTGTCGTGAGGTACAACGCTTGCAAACTAAGCAGCAATCCAACAACAGCACAATGGGTCAAAGAATTGATGAAGAACGGACGTTCGCTCTAACCGACTGGATTCATTCTTATGGTCACGATGTGCATGATGGCGTAGAAATGAAGGAGTACATTGACAAATCAGTGAAAATTGCTCACTTGGTAACTTCAAAATTGTTGGAGCTTTCCCAATATGACAAAGACTTAACACAAAACAATGGGGGGCTCAAATTTCCGGAATATGGCAAGTGCGAGCGATGCTATCCTCAACCCGAAGATATCAACGAAGACTGCATTATTGTGACACTCAACAAAGAAGCCGACATCGAATGTATCCATTTTGATATAATGCAGGACTTTGATTGGGCGATCGACAAAAAAGATGATGTTACAAACCAATTGTATGACCTTGAAAAAACATTTGACGCGTTGGGACGGCTGTTTTTCACACTCTTCATGAAGGGGGAGAAAGCACCACCGCTGGGAATAGGAGAGTTGAAGCAATTTAGTGCTGCGTCAGAGCAGAAGGAATCAAATGATAAGATAAGAGATCTAGACAGCTCAAATCAAGATGACGAAAAAGACGAAATCATTTCGACAATGAAAGCAGCAACTGTCACGCCTCATCTCTGTCGTTTGGTGTCGGATCTCCTTCGCTCTTGCCCGAACAACATTTTCGAACATGGCAACCGAAATAGCACTATTTTTACTTCCTTATCTGATGTTTTGTCTCATCTTAGGCAAATGATCGATTATCCAGATGCGTTTCTCTATGGAACAATGAATTCACGGTGGGAACTAGTTTTCGGGGGCAATAGATTATTTGGAAGAGGGAATGAACTCAAAATTCTTTTGGATGCAGCTCGTCGTGTTGGAAAGTACGAACACAACCCAGAAAATAATACACAACAAATGTCTTCAACGAAGGAAGTCGTCATGATTTCTGGCTCTAGTGGCTGTGGAAAATCTCGCCTAGTGCATGAGATAAGAAAACCTCTAATTTCAGATGGATGGTTGTTCTTACGATGCAAATTCGAGAACTCTATCCACTCGGAGCCTTTGTCAGTGGTATCAATGGCGTTTGATGAGTATTTTTCGTCTACCTCTCTTTGTTGTAATGGATTGGCATCATGGCAGAACACATTCATGAATCCGAGCCCGAACAAATGTGTTTGTCCAAATCCCGGCTGCCCGATTAAGCTATGTCGTCAGCTGGAATCAAAGCTCGGCTTTGATGGCTTGTCTTCCCTTTCGCAACAAATGCCAAATCTAAGCCGAATCATCAATCAAATGTATCAATCACAAAGAAATCTCCTTCAACCTGGAGACGTTGAATTGTCATTTGCCACACCTGTGCAGAAGCACCGTACAAACTTTCTATTTGCGACACTTTTAGATACTTTGACTTCGCTTTGCAAAGTCACACTCTTCGTCGATGATGTGAGTATTTCTTCATTTTTCTTAGGTTTTAAGTATCATCCCTGACCTTATCCTTTTTTTTGTGGATCAGCTGCAATGGGCCGATGATGCTTCGTTGGAGCTTCTAACTGTCCTTGTTTGCCGAGGTAGTACTTTCAATCGTATCAGCAACAATAGTCTTCTCTTTATTACAGCTTACAGAGATGACGAAGTCCGACATTCATTATCAACGCTGTTTCAAACGATTCAATCGTCCAAAAGTATAAATGTGACCGCTGTTCCTCTTAGAGGTGTGGCCGTGGAGTCGTTGAACGAAACTTTATCAGAAGCTCTTTGCTTACCCATTAGAAAGACACGGTTACTCTCGCAAATCATTTACCAGAAGACTCAAGGCTACCCTTTGTTTGTCGTAGAACTTTTAGATGTTCTCCTCACGGAGAAACTGATTACACACGACAAAGACCTTGGTTGGAGATGGGACTCTGACTCAATTGAGCTCAAAGAAATGTCAATAAATGTCGCCGAGCTTCTATCCTCAAAACTTCAGAAGCTTCCTCAAAATGTTCTCTACGCCCTCCAGGTGATGTCTTGTTTTGGATCTCACGTTGATTCAAATATCATCAACATAGTGAAGAATAATGATGAAATCGCCGGTCCCATGATCATTCCGGCTCTGCAAGCTGCCGAAAATGAAGGTCTGGTCGACTTTGCAGGCCCCACTTTAACATTCACTCACAACATGATACAGCAAGCAGCGTTCGACCTCATACCATCAACAACATGTGCTCAATTATTACTCAGACTTGCATGCTGCTTCATGAACCAATGCAATTCTTCTGAGCCGAAATCTACTCTTTTTGTTGCCGTAGACCTAATCAACAGAATTGGAGCTGAAGTAGTGTCAAACAATGTTGAGCAATGTCTTTCTTTTGCAAGTCTCAATCTTGATGCTGGCAAGAAAGCCATGGAAATTACAGACTTTGCTTCTTCTGTGAAATACTTTAACTCTGGAATATCGTTTCTTCGTGGGAGAAATCATTGGGATGATCAGTATGAACTTTGTCTCGGACTTTTTGAAAATGCAGCTTCTGCGAATTATTGCGAAGGAAAACACAACATTGCAGTCACGCAAGCAAATGTCGTTCTACAAAACGCTCGGAGTTTCGAAGACAAGTTCAAGTCCTACTGCGTTTACATCAATGTAATTGGAAGAGAATCTATTGACGAAGCCATTGAAAAGCTTCACAATCTTCTGAGTTACTTAGGGGACAGTTTCGATCCCAAAACAATTACATCGCCTATGTTTGTTATTGAAGCAACGAAAGTAAAAGAAATGCTGAAAGGAGACCGTAAGCTCAATATCTTGTATGCGTGCCGAATGACCGATCGCAAACAACTGATAAAAATGAAGGCAATGGCCATTCTAACAGCTTACTACAGCCGCCAAAGATCGTTCATGGGGGGTTATTTAGCATGCCAAATGATCCGCATGTCTTTGGAGCACGGACATTGTGAAGACACTGCATATGCTTTATCACTTTTTGCTTTCACTGTCAGTAATGTGCAAAATGATGCCAAGGAAGCATGTGAGCTTGTTCGCTCATCCCTATCTTTGTCAAAAACATACAATACTGAGAATTTGATCCCTCGCACATATCCTATCATTTTTGGCTTGGTGCTAATTTGGGAAGAGCCCTTGCACTCAATCATGGACCCAATGCTGAAGGCTTGCCGTTTGTCGTTCGTGAGGAATGTTGAGAGCGCAATTTGGAATACGTTCATTTATATTGCACGATCATTTCACTGCGGAAAGGACCTCTTTTTGCTTATAAATGAAGTCAATGCATTTGCTCAGCAACATGTAAGTTTAATGCAATCATGTACCTTTTTTTCTCTTCATCAGTTTCTCTAACACATATAAACACAATTCACTAGAAACTGCATGATCAAATGGACTTCATTCAACTCCACCTCGCTCCCTTCCACAAATTTTTATGTTCTTTGACCGGAACTCCATTGCATCTCTCTGAATTTTTGTCGAAATTGGCAAGTACATGCTCATGTGAAACATCAATCCAGAGAGCTAATCTCAAACGCGATAATTTATACAAGCATGGCATCCTCGCAACGTATTTAGTGGAATCATTCTACCGTCGCAATTTTTATGAGGCAGCACAAATTATCCAGAAACACCATCATTGTACACCATGTGCAGGGCAACAAAACTTTGGAATAGCCGAGTTTGATACCTTGTTTTACGTTGGCTTGGTGGCATTTCACATGGCACGCGAAACACACGAGCAGTACTGGTTCGATAAGGGAAGTGCGGCTCTGGAATCATTTGAGGGATGGTCGAAGCAATGCGCTTGGAATTTCGAGAACAGATACTTATTACTCAAAGCTGAGTATCACAACACAATGAAGGAAACAAATGCAGCCGTTGAAGCTTATGATGCATCAATAGAATCAGCCCAAAGACATCGGTTCGTTCATCTAGAAGCAGTCGCTTGTGAGTTAGCCGGGCATTATTTTGGGAGCATACCAAGTGCGAAGAAAAGAACGAAAGAAATGATACAGAAATCGTCTGCTCTTTTTTTGAAATGGGGAGCGAAAGAAAAGGCAGATGAAGTTGCAAAATTACTCATTTGAAAAAGTGTAGAAGAGATACCGTGTTCAACTGTTATTAAGAATTAAACCATCCCAATTCCAATATCCACCAAACTCACACCCAATAGAAACAGAAAACAATCTCTTCGCAACTCATTACTTTGTCTCCGCTTCCCTTGTACTACCCATATGTCCTCTTTGAAACTCATGACAATTTCCTCACCAACTCGATCCAAATGTGGAAAATGTTTTTTTTGCACCTCTTGAAACTCCTTGAACGAAATCTTCGGCATCAACTCTACGTATCGTTTCCTTCCGACGATGGACGACGCCGCGCCCCACTCATCACTTGCATCGACCAAAATAGAATCGATTTTGTTTTCTTGATGCGACTTTTCAGCCCAGGCGTAAATGCATCTAAGTCTATGAGGAGTTTCTACTTGATCTCTGAAGTGGTTAAAGAGGGTTCCTTGAAAGGTTTTTATGAGCATTTTTTTGGCATGGAGTTCAGCTCGCCGATTTCTCCACGAGAGTTTACTGGTCATTGCAGTATCGTTCTCTTGAGATGACGAATGAGACATCAGGGAAGAAATTCTAACATTTTCTTCATCGTTGGAGTCCAAAAACCAAGCTTCCGCTTCCATTGTCCCCAAACCCACTCTCCTTACTGGGCAAGCTTCAAGCGCCATACGCAATAATTCGCCCAGAGCCAAATGTACCGGTTGCATTGCCAAATGAACAGCATCGTTCATTTCTTCTTCGTCCAACATTCCATCTCCATCTGCATCCAACAAACCCCACCATGTTCGGACCATGTCCTCATTATTTCCATCTGCATATGCCTTGAACACGTCACGAATATTCTTGACATTAACGGTGGATCGCTGAGATAAAATGACAGTCTTCGACACTGCTGCACGATCAACATCCCCACTTGTCACAGCGGTAATTTTGCTCCAGTTATCTAGCATGGTTTGAGCCGTGGCACGCAATAGAAGGGCGCGGTATAAATGAACGCTAGAAGAGAACGTTCTGGAAGTAATTTCATTTAGGGTTTGAATTTGCAATTGTAGGTCCTCATCGTCGTCGTTAATATTTTGACTGGACTCAGAGGTGATTTCATCGATTGCAAACACATGCTCATCTTTGATTCCCATGAACTCGCGGATGTAACACAAAGGATGATTGACATCAATTTTTCCGGCCAATGGCTTTTTCGGTGGGTCAGGAGGAAGTCCAGAAGATAAAATTCGAATCGCTTCTTTCATGCTCGCCTCAAACTTCCATTGGTTCCATTCCACATTGCCATTTTTGACCTCCACGGTGGTATTCTCCTCTGAAGTTGTCCCTTCACTATGCTTGCCATCAGCATTATTCGGAAGTTCTGAATTATCGAGCATTTGAAACAATCTATTCCTAGCACTTTCAGCCTTTTCACCCAATTTCCCTCCATCATTTCCTACACTGACGCCACCAGCATCCACCCATGATGCAAGAACCTTCAAACCATCCGCCAACTTCAAATCAAGCTTCTCCTCACTCGTTGCCGCATCATCCAAATTGGGCACATAACTATTAGTCATCGCGTCATTCACTTTGCCAGCCTTAGATTCCCGAAGTTCAGTGAGTAATTCATTCAGCTTGTCCCTTTTGGCTGAGGTTTGTGCCCATACCCCTCCC
>JACCDI010116782.1_pt1 | contig 13168 bp, 10 predicted proteins | sample 7442791 | NCBI WGS metagenome assembly JACCDI01 (sample SAMN15323434, study PRJNA562643) | freshwater metagenome | isolation source: river surface water | place: USA:Blue River Watershed | collected 2017-08-15
CGTGGGAGAGTAAGTCGATGCCGATTTTTAAAAGCCTCACAGAAATGTGAGGCTTTTTTTTTGCTTAAATTTACTACATGGGAATTGTCCAAACTGATGCTGTCAAAACTTCTTTCCTTTCTTTGATTGGATTGGTGTTGGGTTATTTAAATAAAGGCATTCTTTTTATCATGCTTTTTTCTACCGCTCAGGTAGGAGTAGTCAATCTGCTATTGAATGTTGGTTTGTTGTTTGCCCAGTTTGCAAATCTTGGAACCACTTATTCTACTTGGCGATTTTTCCCCTTTTTTCGAAATGAACAGAAAAAACACTATGGTTTTCTACTGGCCAATAGTCTATTAGTCTTATTTGGTATTTTGGTTTTTGGTTCCTTATTGTATGGACTCAAGGATCTTGTGATTGAGACTTACCAGGAAAAGTCACCACTTTTCACTTCTTATTTTGATTTAATTCTTCCCTTAGGTATAGCGTTGGTATATTTTCAGTTGTTTGAAAATTACTTACGTGGCATGAAACAGAATGTGCTGCCTGTTTTTTTACAGGAGTTAGTGTTGCGTTTTTGCACAACGCTTGTATTGATTGGATTTTGGTTGAAGTGGCTGCAGTTCAATGAATTTATCTGGGTTTATATTTTTATTCATTTTATTCCAACACTGTATCTGCTGCTTTATTTATTGAAGCACAAGGAGTTAACTTTAAGGTTTTCTCACATACAAATACCAAAGAAATTTCAAGGCATCATGTTTTCCTATACTGGTTTTAGTTATGTGAATTCCTTAGCTACTTTGTTGGTGATTTCAATGGATGCCCTCATGATTGCAAAATTCAAGGGGCTGTCACAAACCGGGATTTACACCACCATGCTCTTTTTAATTTCTGCTGTTATTTTTCCGTATCGCGCCATTTTGCGTGTGGCCACTCCTTTGGTGTCACTTCAGTGGAAGGAAAGAAATAAAGCTGGAATGCAAGAACTCTATCAGAAGAGTTCGTCTGTAGGTTTATTACTTTCTTTATTAGGTTTTCTTGGTGTTTGGATAGTCATTGATGAGATTTTCACACTGATTCCAGCCTATGCAGCAGGTAAATGGGTGTTTTTCTTTCTGATGATGGGTCGAATAGTCGATATGTATTTTGGTTTGAATGCTGTCATTTTTTCCACTTCAAAAAAATACAGAGTCGATTTATTCTTTACTGTCTTATTAATTGCTGGAGTCTATTTTGCCAATTTATGGTTGATTCCGATTTATGGCATGGTTGGCGCAGCAATTTCTACAAGTGCTGCCTATTTTTTTTATAATGTACTTCGGGGTTGGTATATCTTCAGGGCTTACCAGCTAAGTCCTTTTACACCAAGGCAATTGCTTTTATTTTTAAATGCACTTTTCGCCTTCTTTTTCTTTGCATTTTTGGATACAAATATTTTTGTTCAGGGTCATGTACAACCATTTGCGAGTTTTGTCGTTAAAGAGGTATTGTTATGTCTGATTTTTGTACTTCCAATTTATTATTGGAATCTTGAACCTGAATCAGTCAACTACTTCAAACAAATCAAGAATAAATGGCTCAAAAAATAGTAGCGTTTATATTATTTTTCTCCATGCTTCCGGCGATCAGTTCGTTGCGAGCACAAGCAATTGACCCTGATGATTCTTTTACATTTGAATTGAGCTTGCCCAATGCTATGGGAAACAAACTTTTTCAATTGATCATGCAAGGTTTGGTTCATGCCAATTTACATTATCAATATGCGCTTTCTTCAGGCCTGTATGCCGGAGCAGGTGTTCATTATTCTTATTTTGCGATCAATGAATTTAGGGTGCCTACCAAAGTATATGGGGGCATTCATTCTGGTGCCGCTTTTTTGAAAATGGGGCATGAAAAATTTTGGTCTGAACGTTTCGGAACAGACATTGGTCTGAGGGGAGGAGCAGTAAGAAGTTATGTGGTTTCTGATCAATTAACAGCCCAGGGAATAGCAGCTAAAGAAGTGAATTCTTTCTATATCGAGCCCAACGTAAGTTTGATCTTGAGTTCGGATGTGAATCAAAGTTTTAGATTAAGTATTGGTTTACCTATTTATGGCTATTCCTTTACACCTCAGTTAATTGGCTTAGAAAGTGATTTCGGATATGGCCCTGAAGAATACCTCAAAAACTCCACTTTTTTAAGTGTTGGATTTGGTTATACTTACTATTTGAATGGTAAGAAAAGTACCGCCCCAGGTTTCGACGATTAAGTTTGCAGTACCCCAACTTTGTAGTCAGGTAAATTGCCTTCATGACTCGCCATGTCAATTCCTAGGGAAATGATTTTTCTGGTTTCTTTTGGGTCAATAATGGCATCTATCCAGAGTCTGCTAGCCGCATAATAAGGCGAGATTTGCTCGTCGTAGTTTTTCTTGATGCGATCAAGCAGTTCCTTTTCACGTTCAGGGCTGATTTCTTCTCCTTTTGCTTTAAGTGTAGCCACCTCAATTTGTAATAGCGTTTTTGCTGCAGCCGCACCAGACATAACGGCAATTTCGGCTGTCGGCCATGCTACAATGAGTCTTGGGTCGTAGGCCTTGCCGCACATGGCATAATTTCCTGCCCCATAGGAATTTCCAATGACAACTGAAAACTTTGGTACCACGCTATTAGCCATTGCATTGACCATCTTGGCTCCGTCTTTAATGATGCCTCCGTGTTCACTCTTTGAGCCAACCATGAAGCCAGTGACGTCGTGTAAAAAGACTAAAGGAATTTTCTTTTGATTGCAGAGCATGATGAAGCGGGCAGCTTTGTCTGCTGAATCTGAATAAATCACGCCTCCAAATTGCATTTCACCTTTCGCATTCTTGACAATTTCACGGTTGTTTGCTACGATGCCAACACTCCAGCCATCAATACGGGCGTAGGCAGTTATGATTGATTTACCAAAGCTTGGTTTGTATTCATTGATGGAATCTGCATCTACAATTGCTTCTAGTAGGCTTTTTGTTGAATAAGGCTTAGAGCGATCTGCAGGCATGATTCCATAGACTTGTTCGGGGCTTATTTTTGGAGCGAGTGCCTCAGATCTTTGGAAATTCACTTTTTGTGGATGTCCAATGCGCGACATCAGGTCTCTGATTTTGAGTAAACATGCCTCATCATTTGGAACTTTGTAGTCACAAACGCCAGAAATTTCGGTTTGCGTTGTAGCGCCACCAAGTGTTTCGTTGTCAATATCTTCTCCGATTGCGGCTTTTACTAAATAGGACCCTGCCAGAAAGATAGTTCCGGTTTTGTCTACGATTAAAGATTCATCAGACATGATTGGTAAATAGGCTCCACCGGCAACGCAGCTCCCCATTACGGCAGCAATTTGGGTGATTCCCATCGCAGACATTTTGGCGTTGTTTCTAAAAATTCGACCAAAGTGCTCCTTATCGGCAAAAATGTCTTCTTGCATGGGTAGGTAAACACCCGCAGAATCTACTAAGTAGATAATCGGCAGTTTGTTTTCCATGGCAATTTCTTGCGCCCTTAGATTTTTCTTTCCTGTGATCGGAAACCAAGCGCCTGCCTTAACAGTCGCATCGTTAGCAACCACAATACATTGTCTACCACTGACATATCCGATGACAATAACAACACCACCTGCCGGGCAGCCACCGTGTTCTTTGTACATACCAAAACCAGCAAGCGCTCCTAATTCGAAAGAAGGGGTGTTGGGGTCTAGTAAGCGTTCGATACGTTCACGCGCGGTTAGTTTCCCATTTGCATGGTGTTTTTCTATCTTGGATTTTCCGCCTCCGAGGTGGATTTTATTGAGTTCTAGTTCCAATGCGCGAATTTTCAGGCGCATTTGATCTTCATTAAAATTGAAGTTGAGTTCTTGTGTTGAGGCCATGTGTTGATTGAGTTTCAAATATACGAAATGTGAGCTTTCTATCTTGCTATGTTGGGGCTTTTTCCTATTTTCATGCACGCAATTAAATAGACAAAAATTATGCAACAAGGTTCAGACACTACGGCACCAGAAAAGACTAAAAAAAACAGATTAACGCTTTACATTTTAGTTGCGATGATATTGGGTGGTATTTTAGGAGCCTTTGTCCATAGCAATTATAGTGCGGCAGCAGCAGCTCAATTTAGCACACATATCAAGTTGCTTGCAACCATATTTATCCGCTTGGTTCAAATGATCATAGCACCATTAGTTTTGACCACTTTAGTAGTAGGTATCGCGAAATTAGGGGACATCAAAGCTGTTGGCCGAATAGGAGGAAGGGCTTTAGCGTGGTTTTTCAGTGCCTCTTTTCTTTCTTTGATTATAGGCCTTTTGTGGGTTAATTTTTTAAAACCTGGCCAAGGTGTAAACTTATCAAATGTTGATCAAGCGACGGCAACGGAGCTCACTGAAAAAACGCAAGATTTTTCTGTTCAGCATTTTGTTGAGCACATCATACCTAAATCGGTGTTTGAGGCGATGTCTACCAACGAAATCCTTCAGATTGTTATTTTCTCAATATTCTTTGGGCTAGCCGCAGCATCTATCGGAGACAACGTCAAACCGGTCATCAATGCTTTAGATAAGACCTCTCATATTATTTTGAAAATGGTCAATTTCGTCATGAGATTTGCGCCAATTGGCGTTTTCGGTGCAATCGCAGGGGTTTTTGCTGTTAAAGATATTTCTGAATTGATGTTCACGTACACCAAGTTTTTCAGTTCTTTCCTCGTAGGAATCGCATCCCTTTGGTTTGTGCTCTTGTTAATTGGTTATTTATTTTTAGGAAAGCATTTAAAGACCTTGCTCAAACGCATTGTTAGCCCGCTAGTAATTGCTTTTGGCACCACAAGCAGTGAAGCGGTTTTCCCGAAATTAACAGAAGAGTTAGAGCGTTTTGGTATTAAGGATCGCATCGTTTCTTTCATGTTGCCTTTAGGTTACTCCTTTAACCTGGACGGCAGTATGATGTACATGACTTTTGCGAGTATTTTCATTGCCCAAGTTTACGGCATTCCGCTTGATACAGGCACTCAACTCACCATGTTACTCGTCCTGATGCTAACCAGTAAAGGTATTGCAGGTGTTCCGAGAGCTAGTTTGGTAGTGGTAGCAGCTACCTGTGGCATGTTCAATATTCCAATTGAAGGTATTGCCTTGATTCTGCCGATTGACCATTTTTGTGACATGTTCCGTAGTGCCACAAACGTGCTTGGTAATTCAATCGCTACAGCAGTTGTCGGCAAGTGGGAAAGTAAAAATGCCTAAAAATTACTGAAGTATCTTACTCAGTGTAGTCGGGTCAATATCGTGCTTGCCTTCAAATTCATGGATTTTAAATCCTAGATTTCTGTACGTTTGAAGCACATCTTCTTTTTGAGCTTCTAAAAAATAGGGGTCTTGATTTCCAATGGCAAAATGCAGAGTTCCTACTTGATCAAAATCTTGAACTGTGACATCTGGTGGAAATACACTAGCCCATAAAATGAGCGTTTCAAATAAATCAGGACTCGACTGATACAGTCTAGCTGCTGTTGCGCCACCCTGTGAGAAACCCAAAAGATAAATGCTTGCTGCTGCATTTTCAGCTTTTACTTTTTCAATTAAAGCTAACAGATAACGCGTATTTTCCTCGATGTCTTGCTCGCGCCACTCTTTCGTCATCCAAGATGCGCCCACGCGGCCACTACTACCGTCTAAATAAAATCGATGAGGACCTTCTGGCATGATCAGCCCATATGCTTGATCCAGTGCTGCAAACTTTCTAGAAAAGAACTGAGCAAGTTGCCCATAGCCATGCAAGGCCACTAGTATCTTCGATTTCCCTTTGAGTTCGTTGCTGTAATAGCGGCGCTTTTGGCTGAATTCAACCTCTTGGATTTTTACTTTCATGGGCTAAAATAAAAATAATTTGATTCTCACATTTCAAAACAATATTGACTAAACATGATTTAAGACTTATATTTGAGGGTGCGAAAATTACTGCAGTACGGATTCCTATTACTGTTTGCCTATCAATTAGTGGGCTTTTTCGCATTTTTTGAAATCGAGCATTACCTTGTGCGCAAGCAAATTAAAAAAGCTATAAAGCTTTCCGTGCCTGAAAATCAGCTCATACGTTTTCATTTCTCTGAAAAAGAAGCGGCACAACTTCATTGGGTTAAAGCCCATGAATTTAGGCTCAATGGACGTTTTTATGATGTGGTTCACAAAACAAAGAACAAAGGCATCTGGTATTATCAGTGTATCAACGATATCCAGGAAACTCAATTATTTGAACGGCTGGGCTCAGCAACGGCTCAAAACCTGAGCGATACACCACCAGCACATCCCATGAAATCTTGGTTGAAAGTGCTCAATGAACCGATGGAAGAAATTTCAAATGAATCCTTTTTGAAGATGAGCTCTTTGCTGTCACGACAAACCGAAGAAGTACCGAATTATCTTTCCTCAAATTACCTAGATCCATATCTAGCAAATGCATTCCCACCTCCGGACTTTATTTAAATAGCTTTTAATTTTAATCAACAGAGTCTTTGTTTGTGCATTGACCTGCTATTTATTTAATCAAAAAACCATGAAAAAAAATCAATTTTCCTCTCGATTCAGAGAGGGTGGGCTTTCTATTTTAGGGGCTCTTATCTTTATTTTTAGTGCATTTCAAAGCATCGGGCAAAAATTAACCATTCAAGTCAATGACGCTTTTACCGCACAACCAATTCTTGGGGTGAAGGTTAAGACCGCTGATGGCATCTATTATACAAATAACAAGGGTGAATTTGCTTTTCAAAAGCAACCCAACTCCATCGAACTTTCACATCCAGACTACCTCACCATGATTGTTCCGCTGCAAGCCGATAAAAATCAAGGAGAAAATCAACAGATAGGAAAAGATGTTTCAATTGAAGTTGTGATTCGCCTAGAGCCCAATTCTCAAACGGAAGAAGAAACGGTGGTTTCTGCCAACAGATCGCAAGAGAAAAGGAAGGATGTTGCCCAAAAAATACAAGTCATGAGGGCGGGTGAGATTCAATTTCAGCAGCAAACATCTATGGCCGATGTTCTTGGGCAATCAGGTTTAGTGTTTGTGCAAAAAAGTCAGCTAGGTGGAGGAAGCCCAATTATTCGTGGCTTTGAAACTAATAAAGTGCTGCTTGTTGTGGATGGTATTCGTATGAATAATGCCATTTATCGCGGAGGTCACCTTCAAAATGTCATCACACTAGATCAAGCCAATATGGACAGAGTAGAGCTGGTTTTTGGCCCTGGATCTGTCGTTTATGGCTCAGATGCAATTGGTGGCGTGATGTCCTTTCAAACGAAAAAGGTGCAGTTAAGTACTTCAGATGAATTATTGGTCAAGGCAGGAGCTTACACGAGGTATTTTAGTGCTGCAAATGGTTATGCAGCCAATGCACAAGTCAATGTGGCCAATCGTCGCTTTGGTTCGCTTACCTCTTTTTCATATGCCAATTATGGTGATCTCAGACAAGGTGCCAGACGCACTGCTGCAATCGGTAATTTGGGCGTTCGCAATTGGTATGTGGAGCGCATCAATGGGCAAGACAGCATGGTGACTAATTTGGATAGTAACTTGCAAGTTGGTTCTGGTTATTCACAATACGATGTGCTTCAGAAATTCTCCTTCGCACAAAAGCCAGGTGTTTTGCATCAACTCAACTTACAGTTGTCTAATTCAAGTAATATTGATCGCTATGATCGCCTCACACAACTTGCTGGTTCAAAACCAAAATTTGCTGAATGGTATTATGGCCCGCAATATAGATTACTAGCAGCTTACACCTTAGAGCTATCAAACGCAACCAAGTTTTATGATCAAGCGAGATTGATAGCAGCTTATCAAGGGATCGAAGAAAGTAGAATAGATAGAAGGTTTAAGAAAAGTACGCGTAATCACCGCATCGAGAATTTGAATATCTATACGCTGAATTTAGATTTGATGAAGAAAATTGGCAAGCATGAATTGCGCTATGGTGCCGATGCTTATTTAAATCAGATAAATTCTACTGCTTTTGCAGAGCAAATTATTACAGGAGACCAATCTGCTCTTGATACGCGTTATCCTGATGGAGGCTCGAAAATGCAAGGAGCTGCTGTGTATGCCTCGCATACTTTTGAGATTTCGGAAAAGCTGATATTGAATGATGGTCTGCGTTTGTCTCAAGTAGCTTTAAACGCTCAATTCATTGATCAAACTTTCTTCCCATTTCCATTTAGTTCGATCCAGCAAAATCACCTTGCCTTAAACGGAAATCTTGGTTTAATTTTCCTACCAGCTAAAAATTGGAAGTTGACCTTGAATGGTTCAACAGCCTTCAGAGCACCAAATGTCGATGACCTAACAAAGGTCTTTGAATCTGTACCAGGAAGCGTAATTGTACCAAATCCAAATTTGAAAAGCGAATATGCTTATAACGGTGAGTTAGGGCTTCAGTATGCATTGAATAAGCGATTCACAGTTGCCACTAATTTGTATGCGACCTATTTAACCAATGCACTAACAGTTCAAAACGGAACCTTTAATGGCTCAGATAGTGTGCTTTACGATGGTGAAATGAGCGCCGTCCTGACAACAACGAATGCTGCCAGAGCTAGAGTGCTAGGTGCAGAACTTATGTTGAATGCAAAGATTGCCAATAACTTTTCGTTGCAAGCCACTTATAATTTCACGCATGGGCGTATCCTAACCGATACCATCCCTTATCCTTTAGATCATGTGGCTCCAGCTTTTGGTAAAGCTTCTTTGATTTATCAGAAAACGAAAGTGCGCGCTGAATTTTTTGTGCAGTATTCCGGTTGGAAAAAACTCGAAGATTATAATTTAATTGGAGAAGATAACTTTGCTTATGCAACGCCAAACGGTATGCCAAGTTGGTATACGTTGAATCTGCGATTCAATTATTCTGTAAATCAAAATTTCAGCATCCAAGCGGCCTGTGAAAATATCTTGGATACCAATTACAGAATGTTTGCTTCAAACATTTCAGCTCCAGGAAGAAATTTCATGCTAACGTTAAGAGGGAATTTCTAAGCGTAGATTCACTTGAAATTATTTTTACAAAAGAAAAGGCGGGGTATAAACTCCGCCTTTTTGTTTGAATAGAAATTTTAAATTGTGTAAATCAGCGCTGATCAAGGGTGGCATACTTAGCTTCCTTCGTCAAATAAAAGAAAGTATACTTGATCTTTTCAATTGGCTTGATGCTTGGGATAAACGTATTTTTATCTTCTCCTTGTGGCAATGCGCCCAACTGAGCCTCCATGACAAAGATATTCTTTTGAGGACCGTATGAGCCTGCACCAAATTCAAAGTGATACGCTTCTGTTACACCGGTGCCTAAGCCGTCAAAATTTTTAAATTGAAAAATACGACGTGGGGTATGATTGCTGACTGTATAGAAGTCTTTGTAACTCGCATTGCGAATGCGAAAATCAATGAGAATGTCTTTATAGTCTTCAGAACTTATATTTTCAAAAGTGACATTCAGCGGCAAAAGTGGGGAGGATGGAATGGCTATCGGTGGTGACAACATATCGAGTTTGCCATCAAAAAAGAAAAAATAATTGTAGTTGCCCATAAAGCCGAGTTCAGCGCGTTTGGCTGGGTTAGGGGAGGCCATGGCTTCTTTCATGGCAAAGTCTTTGCGATTTAAAGTAATGATGGCGTCTTCAATGCCATCTGCATCGAGTTGGGCTTTGTATATTTTATAGTCAAGTTGCTCGTCGGCTTGAATGCCAAGTTTGGCCCTCATCATGCGCTCGGCATATTGTGCAAGACTTTGTTTGCCTTTAGTGGGTAAATGTTCTTCTTGAACAGGAGCCGTAGTGTCATTAGTTTCATTCTGGCAAGCTGCCAAAACGAAGAACAGTGGATAGATTAATTTTTTCACAACGCAAAGATAAGCACAACCAAGATAACGTTTATTGACAATTTTTAGGGAGTTCAATTTGAAAAATGTTGAAAAAACGTCAATTATAATATTTAGCTTAAAGTATTGTTAATAAGAAAGATAACTAACATCATTTACTTTGTTGCATGAAAAAAAAATGCTCAAAATGAAACTTTGAAATCAAAGTGGGCGTAAGAGCACCCAAAACAAACAAACATGACAACAAGCATACAATCACTCCGCACTAAATCACTTCGTCAAGCGAAGCTTAAACTAGATCAGCACCGTGAACTTGGAACGCAAAGCTCACTCAATATTTTTGAAGTTGCTGACTTACTTGATAGTATTCGCAACACAGAAATCAAGTTAATTGAAGAGCCACAAGCTTTTGCCTTGATTTTAAACTAATACCCAACTTCGATATTCAGCAATAAAATTGTTGTTTTTTAGATAGAAAAGACCGCTTGATGTGGTCTTTTTTTATGCCGTAAAGTTTAATGGGCAATCACACCGCTTCCTAATAACTCTTGACCTTGGTACCAAGCAGCAAACTGCCCAGGAGTAATGCCTTTTTGCAAAGACTCGAATAAAATATAATAATCCGTCTCTTTTTTAATCAGGGTGGCATTTTGAAGCGGTTGTCGGTATCGAATTCTTACCTGACAGCTTAGTAGGCCTTCATTTTCAAAAGCTTCATGCTTGTTAAACCAAGAAAGATCTTCTTTTTCAAGTTTCAAAGCCCAGCGATTGAGGCCTGGATGTTTTTCTGTCTGACCGCTGTAAACAATATTCAGCTTGGTATCTATGCCAATAACGAAACTAGGTTCAGGTCTGCCACCAATATGCAAGCCTTTGCGCTGACCAATGGTGTAATAATGCGCGCCTTGATGTGTAGTTACTTCAACGCCGTCTGAAATTTGATAATCAAATGCGGCTGCTAAAGCTTCAATATTCTCTGGCGTTGGTTGGAGTTGCTGATAAGTCTTGAATTGTTCGAGCTCAGGCGAAACCTCAATGATAGGACCTTGTTTGGGTGCCAATTGCTGCTGAAGAAAAGTAGGCAAGGCAATTTTACCCACAAAACATAAACCCTGAGAATCTTTTTTATTGGCAGTAACCAGATCTTGTTGCTCGGCGATTGCTCTTACTTCTGCTTTTTGGAGGTGTCCTATCGGAAAAAGTGCTTTGGCCAATTGTTCTTGACGCAACTGACACAAAAAATAAGATTGATCTTTATTAGGGTCGGCTCCAGCTAGTAAGCTAAATGAACCGTCTGTATTTTCTCTTTTTTGACAATAGTGGCCGGTTGCCACGAAGTCAGCGCCTAGTTCTAGAGCGGCATTGAGAAAAACGTCAAACTTGATTTCGCGGTTACAAAGTACGTCTGGGTTTGGTGTGCGCCCGGCTTCGTATTCCTTGAACATGTAATTGACGATGCGTTCTTTGTACTGCTCTGATAAATCGATGACCTGAAAAGGAATACCGAGTTGTTGGGCAATGAGTAGGGCATCATTAGAATCATCGATCCAAGGGCACTCATCTGAAAGCGTCACGCTTTCGTCGTGCCAATTGCGCATAAACATGCCAATCACTTCATATCCTTGTTGTTGTAAAAGATATGCTGTTACACTTGAATCAACACCACCAGAAAGACCAACGACTACTCTTTGCATGTTGCAAAGTTAGCGCTTCTTGAGTGCTTGAGCGCTATTTTTCTAAAGCAATTTTCTGAAGGCAATTGAGGCCGTCAATGGCAGCGGAGACGATGCCGCCAGCGTAACCTGCACCTTCTGCAATTGGGTACAAGTTTGAAATATCGAGGTGTTTGAAGCTTACAGGATCTCTAGGTATGAGAACAGGTGATGAGGTCCTGGATTCAGGAGCGTGCACCACAGCATCGTTGGTTAAAAAGCCCGGCATTTTTTGATCGAAATCGAGGAAGGCTTGTCTGAGTCGATCGTAGACAAAAGCAGGGAAGAGCTCTTTAAGATTAACACTCACAATTCCTGGTTGATAAGAACTGCGTGGAAAGTCAGTGCTCAATTTACCTGCTACGAAATCTTTGAGACGCTGAGCAGGTACCTTTTGTGTTTGGCCTGCCGCTTCCCAACAGCGCTTCTCTATTTCTTTTTGAAAATTCAGACAAACAAAAGGGTCATTGGCTTGGGCAAAATCTGTCGGTTCTATGCCAACCACGATGCCTGCATTCGAATAGATATTATTTCTTTTCGAAGGAGACCACCCGTTGGTAACCACTTCTTGCTCAGCGGTAGCGCATGGTGCAATAATGCCACCCGGACACATGCAGAAAGAATAAACTCCGCGGTCTTTCACTTGTGTAACCAAACTGTAAGAAGCAGGTGGGAGGTATTCGTCATTTTGCCTGCCGTGGTATTGGATGCCATCTATAAATGCTTGTGTATGTTCAACGCGTACACCTAAGGCAAAAGGTTTGGCTTTAATTTGAATATTGTTTTGATGCAGCAACTCAAAAATATCTCGGGCGGAATGACCTGTGGCTAAAATGAGTTTTTGAACAGAAATCTTGTGTTTGTGGTTGATTTCAATATTGGTTATTTGGTCAGCCTTGAGCGACAGCTTGGTCAGTTTGTGTTCAAAATGAATTTCACCGCCAGCGTCCAAAATTTGTTCGCGAATGGCTTCAATGAGTTGCGGCAATTTATTGGTGCCAATATGTGGATGCGCATCAATCAAGATGTCTTCTTTGGCGCCAAACTGAACCAATAATTCTAAGACCTTTTGTACATCACCGCGTTTTTTTGAGCGGGTGTAGAGTTTTCCGTCAGAGTATGTTCCGGCACCGCCTTCGCCAAAACAATAATTGGACTCCGGATTGAGCTCGTGGTTCTTAGTGAGTTTAGCGAGGTCGCGTCGACGCGCCCTGATATCTTTACCGCGTTCGTAAATGATGGGTTTGATGCCGCATAAGATGGCTTCTAGCGCCGCAAAGAGTCCGGCGGGGCCGGCACCAATAATATGAACGCACTGAGCTGTTTGAGCAACTTTTGGAAAATTGTAAGGTGCAAAGCGCGGACCTAATTCATGGTCTATGGCGACCTCAAATGTGGCATTGATTTTAATCTGACGCTGTCGGGCATCAATGCTGCGTTTTTTCCAACGAAAATGCAGTTGCTGCTGGGCTTTGAGTTTGAGCTCTTTTCTGATTTTAGTGGTCAAAAAAGCAAGATCCTGTGCTTGTTCTGGGCTACAGGCGAATTGTATTTGCTCCATCATCCTTCGAAAATCAGGGAAAAGTACCAAGC
>JACCDI010103887.1_pt1 | contig 13163 bp, 15 predicted proteins | sample 7442791 | NCBI WGS metagenome assembly JACCDI01 (sample SAMN15323434, study PRJNA562643) | freshwater metagenome | isolation source: river surface water | place: USA:Blue River Watershed | collected 2017-08-15
CTGCATCATAGCCCCCAAAATGTCTCAAATTGATGTTTTTCCCTGCAACTTCTCCTGCAATTCCCCCCTGCACCATTCATTTCCTTGAAACTCCCCCCGCAATGTCTCCTGCAGTTTGAGGATCAAACAATACAACATCATTTCACAGTGCCGCCCTGCAAAATGTGACATCTCACAGCAAGCATCTCTCCCTGTATTTTCCCCCTGCATAATCTCCTATAGACATCTCCCCTTCTGATTTGACATCTGCCCCTGCAATGCAACATCTCCCCCCACAACATCTGCCATGGACATCTTCATCTGCCCACTGTTTCCCCTGCTTGCTGTCTCCCCATGCTACATCTCCCTCCCCATTGCCACCCTGCAAAAATCCCCCTGTAACATCTTTATACTTGTGGATCATGTTATTTAAGTTTTGAAAGATACAACTTGCAACTTTGCAGAAATGCCCTAAAACCCCAGGGACAGAATCTTATTGCCAGAAATTTTTTGCATTTTTTGTTCAATCACATGTCTGCAGTATGTCCTTGAAGATAGTCACATGTACTCACTTCCATTTGTAATAATAAAAACTCTCAAATTGTCCAAATCTTCCAAAAAATCTTTCTAAGATTATATTGATTCCTCTGTCTAAATTATCCTTCTCAAATTCTTTTTTTGCAATTGCAACAGCAGTATTATGCTAAAACAGAAAAATGAGGTGTCAATAAAAGATTTGCATTGTGAACAAAAAATGCATTGTGATGCATGTCATATCCTTCTTCTCCCTTGTTCCCTTCTGGATTTGGCAAAAATTCATTCTTTTCATTTTTCTTTTTTCATCGAATTGAAGCTCATCACTTTAAATTGGGGTAATTACCATAACCTTTGCTCCTTGCTGCATAAACTAAACAAAAATGTCTAACAATGTTTGCCCTTGGACATGATCACACCATGTCATGTGCAGCAACCACAAAAATACAGCAAGGAGCAGAGGGAAGGCATTGAACATCCACCATAGAAACCCATAAAAAATAAATCACGAAAAATTATCTGACCTATCAACAACACCACTGAAGTCATGCAGCCCTACAAATAAAATTAATTATTTCATTTTTATTTTTCATTTCTCTTTTTATCATAACTGAATTTTTATTTATTAATTCTCAAATCTAACTATTTATCTCTTAATTCTATTTACTACCACAGCATATCTTCAGGTTCACTTCCGCTATCATTAAAACATGTTGTTACTGAGCACACCACAATTAAAACTTCCCTGAAGAGCAAATTCAAAGATGACCTTGTAGAAAAATTCCAAATGGTAAATACCTGGCCAACAGCACATACCACAAGAATGATATGGCTCACCTCCTCCAGTGGCCAGGGATGAATGCATGGGGAAAATAGATGATGATGCAAAAAACTCTACCAAGACCTCTTTCATAGAAAGAATTCCCAAAAAGTTGGGAAAAAGCAAGTCCATGAAGACTCAGACCAGTCAATTAAGGACTTGCAAAGCTCCCTGGCCAAGGCGTTGGCAACCTCTTGAGCCCCCCTAATGTCATACCCCTCTTTGAATGAAGGACAGACAACAATCAAGGGTTTGATTGAGCCATGTCAAGTAATATTTGCAGGAGTAACAACACCCGCTAGAAATGGTGATAGCAGATTTCTTCTACTATGAGTTCACATGGTTAAGTATATGTTGAAGCAGGCACAGCTGGTGGAGGGTGAGTTTAGGCCACAAACAAGGAAAAATTGGAGGTAAGAAAGTTTTCTCTTCTTGTTGTAACATATCTAACATAATGAAGGTGAATTTTTAAGTTTAAGCTATCAGGTTACTTATGACAATAATCGCAAAACTCCTTCTGGGTGCTTAGATATTTGGTCTAGGGTGCTTAGGAGATGGAACAACAATTAAGTAATCTCTTGAACATCCTTGTCCTCTGCAGGAATGCTCCTCCAACAGTCATATCCATTGTAGGCTGTACCACACAAATAAGTGACAAAGGGAAGAAATATGAAACATGTATCATGGACCAATTTCAAAGGAAAGTGAATAAAATAGACCAAGACAAACAGCTGACTGATTGTTTATTCTTTGATAGTGTATTAAATGTCCAAACTGCTAATCATATATTGTGCACAACTTACCCTCAAGCAATTTGTTTTCATGGAAGGGAGCATGTCTTGTCCTTGTTTTTCTGTGACCTCTCCAAACTCCAAACTCCAAACTCCAAACTCAAACCCATACAGGTTAGTCCAATTTTTTGTTTTTAATTTCATTTATGTTTCTAACATATTTTGTAGTTGCTTGTTGTCAATTCTCAAGTACTGTAGACTCTATAATGTTTTTGGGTATGGCAGAAGCCATGGAATGTATGCCCAATTCATTGCTCAAGCCAATGCATTCAATTATGGAAAACAATTGGTCCACTGCAAGGTGAAGGAATCAGATATGCAACATGGTTCTACATGATGCATGGAGTGCCACTTCAAAAGCTGACATTAAGGCAACAATCCACAACCCATGCTTTTCAAGTCTTTACAAAACTACTGTGTTGAAGCTGCAATCAAGGACATGGAGGACAAATTTTTTTGAAAGAAAATTTATTGCCTTCTCTGTGCCCTGTTTTCTGCCCTGAAAGCATTGAGGCACTGCAATTCCACCATCCTTGCAATGGACAACATATATTTCCTAGTGAAGCAGATGAAGCACTGCTTGATTCACAGAAGGGTCTTGATGATAAGGATCTGTTTGGACCATTGAGGGGGTGATTTTATCTGACTGCAAGCAAGAACTGGTTCCAGTTGTTTGTGAACCAAATACAGAATGGAATGGTGAGTTATTAAGGTATGACCAATTCTCTTTGAAATATGTTTTCATTCAAGTCTAAAGTTTTGTTTTCTTTTTAGTGATAATGATGAATGATGAAGATGACAAATTCACTCTTGGAGATGCAGTTTGTTTTGCTTGGTACAATCAAAAAAGATTGGAGCATTCATATATAGCTGTAGCATGGGATCTCTCTCTTGAACCAGATATTCAAGCTGACTGCATGGAACATCTCAGTACTCACAATGACAACCTCAGGGAGTTTATGGGTGATGTGGTTTCAATGCTTTATTACCCTCCAAGTCCCAACAAAAATGATGAATGAAAGAATTGATGAGATTACTGATTTTTCTGGAAAGTATTCTAGCACTTCACTTACAGATATTTCCCTTACAGATATCAATCAGGCTGCTTTGAAAACAACAATGCCCTCTCTGGTAAATCTTACCTTCAGAATGAGATGTGCTTCATTCGTTTCACTGAGGTTCTTGGATTCGTTACCTGCCAAGCCACTTCTAAGTGTCTAGGAAGAGGATCTGCAGAGAGGTCTTGGAGTAATATCAAGACCATCAAGAATGGAGAGCATACAAATATTGGTGGCAAATCAGTGAAAAAGGGCCATTTTGTACACATCCATAAAGCTTGAGGAGGCTTGGATACTGAGAAATTTGGAAACATCTAAATATCCTGATCATGATGTATTTGGTGATGATGATTTGAAGTAAGAACCTTTTTGATCAAAATTTGTTCATCATATTCTAATTTTTTGACGCTTTCAATTTGATTTAGGCTTGAAAACTGTGGTATTGATACTACACAACTCAAGGAAACTGCTATTACACAAAGGATTTAAGGATGGACCAAAGAATGCAAAGAGGAAACATAGAAATAGAACAATGCTGTATCCAAGGCAATGTTTATTGTAATTAAGTATGTAGACAGCTGACAAAGATACCTATTATATTGGCAAAAATGAAATAAGATGGGTTTGAGGAAGGGACAGAGGTTGGATTATTTTTGGAGTCAGTGATGTGGGAGGACTTGAGGATGAAAAACATACTCCTTTTAGCATTTTTCAAATTTGACTGAAACAATAGAGGAAAAGATCATGGTTGAGATGCCTGATTCCTGGCAGTGAGGAGGAGAAAGTTTGGGGTAGTGATGATTATTACTGACTAGCATGTAGTAAAAACCTTTTTTATATCACATTATATCGTTTTTATTGCATTTTTGGATATATATTGGCAAGTACAGTTTATATAAGATTTTTCTTTATTTTTAATATTTTATTACGTGTTATTTAAGTTTTAAATTATGTCCTCTCACTCTAAGGACACAGGGCATATACCCTCAAATGACTTTTGGGCCAGGGACTTTTTTCAGAAAATGTCTTTGGACATTTGATGGCCATGTCCAGACCATATCCTCTGTCCTCAAATGTGTCCTCAAATTTTCAAGAGGACAGGTCAGGCTGTTGTCAACTAAGTCAAGAAAAGAGCCCTCACAAAGTATGCTAAAACAGTAGAGGTGTCTGTCATGCCAAAGAAACCCAACATGGATGCAAAAAACCAGCTAGCCTAGAAGTCTATGCTGATAATGAAAAACATGGTGTCAAATACTTGGTGCTAACATGCCTTACCATATTCATCCAAACCCTCAATGATACAAGTTTGAAGGCCAAAATGTGTGTCTCAACAAACACTTTGTCCTTAACAGAAGCATCATCTTGTCAATATACTAAAGAGAGGCTGTTTAATGCACCACAATAGAAATGAAGCAGACAGTACTTGGAAAGGTGGGGTCTTCATGCCCATCATGAATGAATACAAAAATTCCACCCTCTTTGGTGAGCACTAAGTCACCACTTGGGATGTTGTCTGTACTTATCTCAGATGCAGGATCATGACACCAGACAATATGAACCTGAAAGCTTTCAGGGCTTGCTTAAGGTTCTCTTGAAGTTCTATGATTCCCTCAAAGCTGATTATGTATTGAGAATGAGAGAAAAGGAGAAGATGCGTCTATTCTTCAGTGCCTTCTCCAATGAAAATGTATCATGTTTGTCTAGCAACAAAAAGAGTAGCACAAGATGATGATGGATGAATTCATAGAATTTTTCCAGATCTGTCACTCAACAGACCAACCCCTCCACAAACATAACAGAAGTGAGGCTGTTGAAAAGAGAGAATGTAAGAAAGCTCACTGAGAGAAGGACGCCACCAACAAAAAATATGTAAGCCACAAAAATGACTATTTCTCCAAATGTGCTGGACAAGAAAATCATTGTTGCCCATGTAAGAGCAGTGATTATGCAAAGTCAAACAAAATCAATGATGTGTTGTCAAGTACATTCAGAATTGTCATGATGGTGCTCCCTCTCTGATGATGAAAAGGAGAAGGGTCTGGTTCCTCTCAGAGTAAAGAATTTGCCCAAAGAACAACAAGAGTATTATACTACTCAGAAAAAAAACACTATCAAACATTTACTGATGCCTATACTAAATGACATCATTGTTGATGTAAACTTTCACTTAATAATACCAATATTTATACTTATCACACACCATGGATTTTGATTTTGAAATTCCCTCAAATGACCCTGAGATGACCTTTGATGGGCTATTGACTGAGTCTTGACTCCCCAGAAGTGCTTGTGAGAGTGCATCTGCCCAGGATCCATTTCAACAATACTTTCCTAACCTATGCAATCAGTGCAGGCATGACACTAAACTAAATCAATGACATCATCTTAATTGGACACTTTTATCCCCTATTGAATCCTATCAAGCATCTGTGCCTGTACAGCAATTATCAGCCTCAGACAAACTAAAATAACATCATGCGCTATCGCCACATGTAAAACTATTGGTGCCCATCCATCTACCAAATTACTTAAGGTCTTTTTTATCTCAGGATTGACCAAAATCATTACCATCTCAGTGTCAATGTATTTCAAATCTTCCACCACTAATATTCCAAACCCTTGCTGGGATGACAACATCAAACAAATCTGTTGAATTATCAGAACTTACCATCTCTTAGTTCAATAGCAACATCTCTATTGATTCATAGGTTGCTTATATGTCTGATAAAAATTGCCAATACAATATCATCGTTGGTACCAATTTTTGTTACAAATTTTGATTCACCATCAATTATAACAAGAAAATTGTACAATGGATGGATCACAAGATACCTCAGAAGAATCACAATGAGTTTTTTAACAATAAATCATTAAATAATCTCAATGACCAACTATGCCAACACATACAAGACAACATGTTTGAACAAGAGATCCTTGACAACTTAATGCTCAAATACTAGGTGCCAAATATGACCAAGTGGACACCAACACAATAACCAAAAGGGTGCTGTAATAATCAACAAAAAAGACCTGGTTCATATTGGTCTTGTAAATTGACTGAAACCCAACAAAATTACCATTTAATCAAGAAAGAACTCCTCTCCATTGTTATGGTCATTGAAGAGTTCCCTTTGTGCTGTTCCTTTAAAACACACTGATAACAAAAATCTTGCCACTCAAAACTGCTTTCATATTTTATGCTGGCCCCACCATCCCCTATCCAGTGGCAACAAAAATGTTATTGCAGAAACATTATTTTGTCTCCCACATTGTGATATATTGCCAACTCCAGTGGAAGAGAATGCTCCTATTATCCTCTTTGACTTCACTTCTACAGGCCTTGACATCAGTGATGACTCTGACCTTCTTAAGTGCTTTATCAATGTACACTTACCCTGTGTCACAGAGAACAACCCTTTTGACCTCCATTGGACACAGAACCAACAAAACATAGGTACAGAGCTTGCTACAAAGGCTGCAAAATACCCCAATTGATACTTCAAACTGCATTTTTATGGCTGTGCAATTGTGTGTTATGCCGTCCAAATCAGGATCGCCTGACACAATGGTTGACAACGGAAATGATACTACCCTTGATCAAGTGTTTCATTCCATGCTGGCTCATCCTGGTGGCAAAAGGTCAAATCACCCAGAAAATAGAAAACAGGTTGACTATATCCATTGTGATTATTGCCAACATGTGAAGATCTTCCACAAAGGAATTGCATTGATACCAGGAAACAACCTCACCAACACACCATGGTACAAGGTTGCTGATGATCTCATTGGACTGTGGTCTGCAAGGAAAGAACACTTTAATGGTGACTTCTATGCTTTGACATGCATTGAGACCACAACCAATCTAGTTGAACTTGCATGCATTGAGACAAAATCAAGTGATGCCATTGCCATGAAATTTGAAAACACTTGGTTAGCTCATTACCCATGAATGACAAAATTTTTCCACAACAATGGTGGCAAAATTATGAGATTTGCAGTTGAGTTCCTTCTCTGTGTTCTGGCAAAGATGTTCCCATAGCCAGTAAATATCCACAATCAATACCATACGCAAATGTATGCATCAGACAATTGCAATTGTGTTGAAGACATTGCTCTACCACTACCTCCATGAACACCACAAGTTGTCTTGATTGTGTGGAGGACAGACTTACCATAACAATGAACTCAATGAGATCAACAATCTCTACAGTACTGAAATAAAGTCTGGGAGCCCTTGCATTATCCACATCATGCCCTTGACCTATCCTGTCATTGTGAAATGATAAACCATCACTTGCAATAGAGTAGCATTAGTGAACAACACTTTTCTGAAAAGCAATCAGACAACAAGTCCTAAAGTATGACAACACAATCAAAGGGAAACTACCATCAAAACCTCTGGCCTCTGGCCTCTTTAAGATTGTACATATTCAAGTGAACAGTACCATCACTATACAATTACAGGTTGGTGTGACTGATCAATAAACCATCCTTCATCAGGAGCCTTTGGTATAACTGAAGGATCAGTTATAGTGAGGGAGAGTGCAGTGTCCACAAAAGGTAGTACATAAGTTCTCATATCTTCATTCCTAGGAATACCAAGATTCCAGATTCCTCCAAGTGGTTACTCTTTACTACGTGTCTGACAGTTGTTGGACAGATGTCTGGCAGATGGTGGCCTGCTGGTGGCAAGATCCTTAGGTGACATACTGGCATCTATGTTCTCTTTTCATTAAGATGTGCACATTATAAATTCTATTTTAGATTCTTAAGAATACATGACTCCTTTTGTCTGGGCATATCAGAGAAAATATTTCAGGTTATCAATGATGCTGATGATGATTTTGATACAAAATAATTATTCTTATGAGTCCTCCAAATCTGGAGCCCAAAGGCCATATCAAAGATACTTGGTTATGCAACCACCTGCTTCATTTATTTGTCAATTTGCATTGAGAGATTGGGTTGGGTTTACTTTTGTTTCCAAGATATACTGCTAGTGAAAAGAACCTTGTCAATTGTATAAAAAGTATATGTTGTGTTTGACTCTGTGGGTGATCAATTCTCAAAGAGATTTGGTACAAAATGGTTTGTTCCATCTGGTTGCTTTTCCTCTTATATCACAAAGCAGTTCATTATTGACCTTGGTTTATTTTTCTTTTATCCAATCTTCTAAGGCATTCCACAAATTCACCAGTTGTAAAAATGGAATACAATATGAGTGAGCAACATAGAATATTACTCTCATCATATTGACATCATTTGGTACATGTATGATTTGTTACAGGTGGTATTTTGTGGTCAATAATATTGTGAATTTCTCAACTGTCATAGCATAAACTTATACCTCAAAGATGCATTATACAATTCCAGGCAACTTAAAGGATTGAAGAATATTATGATTTGTCTATTTTGTATTCCTATTAGAATAAACCAAAAAAGTTTGGGAACATCTTAAATAAACATTTTGTGGTGGTGGATGGGGGATATATCTTCACAGTACGCAATGAGAATCTTATTGTAATAACAAAATAGTATATATGTACAGAGATATCATAGTAACCGGTATCCCAGTGAGAGTTTACCATGTCTAATTTTGTTATGGATCCATAACTGTTCATCATGAACAAACAAATTTCTGCCATAACCTCCAAATCATTTGACACCATGCTTACCTAGGAATGTTCGAAAGCAAAGAGTTTCCAATGTCTAATCAGAATGATAATCTTCACTGGAAATGATTACCAATTGAAACATTTTGCAACACAGACAAAAAGGGCAAATTCATTGGTGATGCATGTTCAATAAGATCTGTGGCATCAACTACCAGTGAATCCTTTTAAAATGAGATTATTGAGAAAGAAATGTATGTATAAAAATTTTGGTATGAATTCCTACAGGGAGCAAACAAATTTGTTGCAAAAAGGGGATTGGAATCTTGGTTGGAAATATGAAATATTGGTGACATGTCACCAACATGTCACAAAATTTCTGTCCTTGCTAAATTTTTGAAAGAATGTGTCCGTTTCTGACAAACATCACTGTTGGAGAATTTGCGTGTGTGGGGCGTACCAGAGGATGACCCAATAAAATCTTCATTTTTACATTTTTGAGCTTGTCATAGCAAGACAAGCGCATCGCTCAAATAAAAAAATGCATGCTTGGAAGTACTTTTTTACTTGAAGTTTGACACATTCTGAGCATTTCACCAACATGTCCATGACAAGTCAGAAAATGTCTGTTTTGTCAGTGTTTGAACCAACATGACAAAAGACCAAAATTCTAACTAAGATTGAAATGGTGCTAATTGATATCATAGAGGCAATAGAAGATATTGAAAAAATGGTATGAGTCATCAAACTGTATTGCAAAAAATGGACAAAAAGCAAATACAGGAAACACAAAATAAGTGAAGTTCCAAAAATGTATGTAATTTGATTTTGCACAACAATGGTAGTTAAGTAGAGTGTTGCAAACATCAAACTAAAAAGGTAACATAGTTCATCAGTCAAAGAACAAACATTGAATAGAGAATTTATTGTTCAATGAATAGTAATTACATTTTCCAATCATTCCTGTATGTCATCCCCTCAAGAAAAATGGTACATTGTTCTAATTTTGTTGCAAATTATGTGTGAAGTCTTTGTAGCTTTAACTCTAATTGAAGTGGTACTTTTTTAGGAGAGAACGAGCAGCTTGATGTCTTGTCATTTGCTACTTCAATCAAGACAACCCCCAAACTCTGGTATTTCGAATTTATGTTGTTTGTTTTCAATTGAGACGTATTCATGCGCATAAATTTCGCGTCCTGGAGGGTTGAATTGCACCATGAATTTTTGAATCTTGTTTGGATCTCAACATAGTCCAGTTGATTCTATCATATTTACTACAGAATCTTGCATTTTTGGTAGTTTCCAAAGATCTAGAGGAATCAAATTGTCGTTTTCATTTCTCCCTTATACACATCAATATGGTATGTAAAATTACGGCCTCCAGATACATTTGCCAAAATAAAAATCAATTTTGTACAAATTTGGTTTGCTGATGTTATACTGTATTGCTGGATTGTATCTTGATCTGCTAGGAACTCTCCCTTCATCAAAAGAATATCTTGTCCAGGAATGAAAGTTCAACTTGCTGCCCGGTTCATGATAATTCAAAATGGATGACATTTATCTCATTCTTTGCTTCCACCACTTCTGGATGAAATCCTGTACAGATCTTGATGAATTTTAAATAAAACATGAAATCTTTGATCCATGATGGATATGCCTTTTTTCATATCAACATGTAGAAAACAATGTTGCATGAGTTGGAGGTTACCATAATGATCAGAACCCAGAAAAATCTGATTTCAATGATATTTTTAGAATGATTCCAAGAAAATAGAGATCTTGGCAACTGTAATGTTGTTCCATTTGTAACCACAAAAACCTCTATCATTATCAATGTGCAAATGCATATAAAATTTTTTATTCTTGATTAAGTTCTTCTGCAACTGCACATGTTTTGAGCAGGTCTTTGAATCTATTTAAAGTAATGTCTCCATTTCAGGGCAACTTCCATTGGAATACCTACCAGTAGTTATTTCTTCTGGTTCCTTTCCTTACGTAAATGTCAAAGGTGTCTTTACGTTGTGATCATATGTAACCTTTTTGGATCTGGAACATATTCATACTTATAGTTTGGAATTGGATGGATTTTGGATAGTATTGTTATCACCTTCTTCACTGTTGCTATTGTACACAATATCTTCAACCATTGGTTCTTTGGATGAAGGGGTTTTCACTGTACTATAGTCATTAAAAAAGTTACAGGTGTCATAGTCAAATGAAATATGGCTCTTTTAATGCTATACAGAAATGAACAATATCTGATTGAAAAAATTCTCCTGTTTTCTAAATTCTTCCTATGACTGGAAGTTTTTTGTTGGTGAGATCATTGAGACCTGTGCAAGTAGCTTGTTCACTCCCTGTTTTGGTTTGCATCACAATAAACAATGTCTAAGTTTTCTTGCTTGTATGAATCTGTCTTTCATACTTTGATCACATTTCATTATTTCTGTATGTAAACAGTTATTTCAAGTTTAGTTTTGGAGTTATTGATGTACCAAGATATGGTGCAACAATGTGGATACATTCCAGGGATCCCTATCACACTACCTTTCATAGGGATATCTTGGTAATCTTCCCAAAGGAAAAGATTGCTATTTGCAAGTAGGCCTTGTCCTGAAATTTTGATATGACACTTCCTTTTATATATTTTTCAGTAATTGGCAATTAGTCATTGGTGTATTCATGCATTGGAGGGAGATTTGGGTCAATTGAGTTTGGACAAATCGTTCTTGCTTTCATTGAATTTGGGGTTTTGACATTTGATTTCAGTTCATATCAAACAGATTTAGTTTTGCTCTGATGTATGCTAGGGTGAGTAAATGGAAGATTTGATACAATTGGTGGTTTGGGAATGATGACTGAATCTATTTTTGATGGTTGGGAATGGGCACATTTTCATTGCTTGTAAAATTTCCCACATCAATTCCAACTGAACTAGATTTACCATTATTGCAACTGTGATTTGTTTCTTCCATTTTAGAGTTGTTCATGTAATATAATTTCAAAGATAATGGTTCAAAACCTATTGTGAAAGAGAATTCAAAATAGAAAATAGTAACATATTGATTGTCTTAATTGTAGATGTTGAATATTGCAGCATCTCAGAATTTTACAACACCAACACAGACACCAACATGTCATGACATGGTGAATTTTGTTCTGGCAATTTTAGCACTTTTTCCATGTCATTGAAAGCACTATGATAACAGCATCAAAACTCAAAACAAAACCAAAATACTATATGCAAAAAATGTGTTTGCATTAATACATACTAATTTGAATTAGTTTGAATAATTTTAGAAGTAAAAATGATAAGTAACAAATTCATTATTTATTTATATCACTTACAAGGTCAGATCAAAGTTTTAAAAAAATTGCTGATTAAATTTTTTTGCTGAATTACAGCTCAGCACCCCAGAGCCTTTTCCACCCTTGCCACCATTCCCTGTGTGGACAAGGTCCTCAGCACGAGAACCAGAAACTCCCTCCCCCTCTTGTCACTCAAGTCCTCCAACTTCAATCTTGTCCCTGACCAATGCAAGACCCTACAGCTTTGTGGCCAATCTGGACTGGCAGTTTTGTCCCCTACAAAAGTTCAGGCCCTCATCCATACTGCTATCATTTGCATCTGTATACACCCTCACATCCTCCCTCCTTGTCTGCCACATTTCCATCCTTTAAACCACCTGTAAGCTGAAACATATATCTCTTTACACCCTATTGCATACTTTTGGTATGCAATAACACAAAAAGCTAGTTTTTTATATTTAGCACCAAAACAAGGCTTCAACCCCATATAATCCTGAAGCTGAGTTTGTAAGCTTTAATTTGGTATCACATAGGTCTGATATGGTTTAATTGGTAACAGGTTACGATTTCTCAAAGTTTGGTGTTGAGGACTCAAGTTGGATCTCAAATAGTGTTTTTGGTTGGAGCAAAATTAATTTGCTGCACAGTACCAACCAATATAATAAAAAATCCTACATACAAATCCATGAGGTCATAAAAAATTATTTTTACACCTCATTGCTTTACCTGCCCAAAGAACACAGTGATAATACACATAAATATAGAACTGAAATCAATGAACCACCACCCAAATGCCACATGCATAATGAAGCCACCTGTGCATTTTGGTTTGGCTTCATACGGTTGGGATGAGACCTGGCACCATTTCAAACAGGGGTGTGATTTTACCATTTACACAAACAAAATCACAAAAATGCACATAAAAGTTTTGGCCATTATCACATACTTTTGGTATGTGATAACACCCAGGTGTAAAGGGTTATATATATTTTCCATGCACACCAACAATGTGGATGACAACAACAGCACCCACATAAGCTCTACTACACCACTCCCC
>JACCDI011566269.1_pt1 | contig 13151 bp, 16 predicted proteins | sample 7442791 | NCBI WGS metagenome assembly JACCDI01 (sample SAMN15323434, study PRJNA562643) | freshwater metagenome | isolation source: river surface water | place: USA:Blue River Watershed | collected 2017-08-15
AATCTTTCGGCAGCGCGTAAAACTACAAAAATGAAAAACGAAATAATTACAAAATTTATGATAGCTTGTAATAAATTTCCATAAGTTATTACTGCTGCTCCAGCTTCTTGAGCTTTAGCTAAATTAGCGTATTTACCACCATCTAAGGTGATATATTTTTGAGTAAAATCCACACCACCAGTTAATAAACCTACAACAGGCATAATTACATCACTCACTACGGAGTTTACAATTTTACCAAATGCGCCTCCAATAACAACCGCTGTAGCTAAACTAATTACATCGCCTTTTAGTAACGATTTTTTAAAATCTGCAAAAAATCCCATAGTGTATAAATTTATAGGTGTTAAATTTAAAATATTTTCTTAAAAATAGAAAAATGATTGTGAAATTACTACTGAATAATAATTTTTTCGCCCAAAAACTTAGGTTGTTTATGAATTAATATATCCCACAAAAGCTTAACTCTGGCAAATTTTTCGCGAAAAAACACCAATTTAGAATAGGTGTAAGAAACTTTTTGAGCATTAAATCCAATTGCTTTAATATTTCGTCGATTTGCCAAATATAATGCCCTTTCGTTATGAAATTGCTGTGAAATTATTGTTACTTCATTTACTCCAAAAACTTTTTTACAACGCACTACAGAATCTAAAGTACGGAAACCTGCATAATCTAAAACAATTCTGTTAGAAGGTACACCTTGCTTAATTAAATCTTTTCGCATTTGTTTAGGCTCGTTATACGTTTCCTCGCTGTTATCGCCACTTACTAAAATAAAATCTATTTTACCCGACTTAAACAAAGCAACTGCAGCGTTGATTCGGTATTTATAAAACAAATTTTGTTTACCTCCTTTAGCAAATTTACTAGTACCTAACAACAAACCAACACGATTGTAAGGCGTGGATTGAATTTCATTATACAATTGATTTTCAACATCTTTACTTACCCAAAAGTCTATACAAATAATCACTGAGATTACTACAATAAAGAGGAGGAAAATTATTTTATAATATTTTTTAAGCACTAGTATTATTTTAAATCTTTAGTATACTTTCGTTTTAAATAAAAATATAAAACAGCCATACAAATAGGAAATACAATAAAAAAAGATATTGTAAACCACGATTGCGTTAAATCAAATTTTCCGTTATCCAATGAAATTTGATCTTGAATTGTTAAAAAATGAATTTGCATATAGCTTATTTACGATTTTGAACCACTTTTAAGATTTCATCTTTAGAAAACTTTTTAAAATTTTCTTTTACAAAAGTAGTTCCCAATGCACCATCCGTTTCTAAAGCATAAAAACTCCAGTTGTTTTCTGTCATTTCTACCACTAATTTGATAAACTCATTTTCGCCTACCCAAATATCCACAAAAGCCAAATTATTTTTACCTTTTTCTCTTTTAAATCCTATTTTTTTTAATTCTGGAATCATTATTTTTAGTATTATCTGCACTAAAAGCACAGTTGGAACATACGGTTTTTTTTTGGATAAAATTTTGATAAAATTTATAACCCAAATATACTACCGAAATTACTAATAAAATAATACTAAATAGCATTTGCATTATTGTAAAATTAAAAAAGTTATCCACGATGCAAAATAAGCTAAAATACCCATAGAAAACAATTGTATTAAAGGCCATTTCCAAGTTTGTGTTTCGCGCTTTACTACAGCTAAAGTAGCCATACATTGCATTGCAAAAACATAAAAAATCATTAAGGACATACCTGTAGCTAAGGTATATACTTTTTGTCCGTTTACTCGGGTATCATTCTTCATTTTTTCAATCAAACTATCCTCATTATCCTCGCCTACACTATAAATGGTGGATAAAGTTCCTACAAAAACTTCACGTGCTGCAAAAGAGGTAATTAAGGCAATTCCTATTTTCCAATCGTAACCCAAAGGTGCAATAGCTGGCTCGATAGTTTTACCTAAAATTCCTATATACGAATTTTCTAAACGGATTGTAGACGCACGCATTTCCATTTCTTCGTTGGATAAATTATTACTTTGTAAAAGATGAATTTCATTATCGATTTTATCCGACACGGGCGAAAATGAAGCTAAAAACCACAATACAATACTAATAGTTAAAATAATTTTGCCTGCTCCAATAACAAAATCCTTGGTTTTTAAAATTACCGTTTGCAACAAATTCCGTACATTCGGCAAAGCATAAAAAGGCAATTCCAACATAAAAATATCTCTGTTTTTTTCTTTTACAAAAAAGTTTAAAATCCATGCAGCAAACAATGCCATAAAGGTACCTAACAAGTACAAAAACAATAAGGTTAAACCTTTTAAATTAATAAATCCAAAAACAGCATAATCCGGAATTACCACCGCAATTAAAATGGTATAAACCGGGATACGTGCCGAGCAGCTCATAAATGGCGCCACCAAAATACTAATCAATCGGTTTTTTTCGCCCGAAATTGATCTGGTAGATAAAATTCCAGGAATTGCACAAGCAATACTACTTACTAAAGGCACCACACTTTTTCCGCTTAATCCCAAGGGGCGCATCCATCTATCCATTAAAAAAACTGCCCTACTCATGTATCCAGTTTCTTCTAACACACCAATACACAAAAACAAAATAGCTATTTGAGGGATAAAAATTAACACCCCTCCTAAGCCAGGAATTACACCTTGCGCAAGTAAATCTGTTAAAATACCAGATGGTAAACTTTGCGCCACAAAACCAGATAAATAGCCAAAAGTACCGTCTATCCATTCCATTGGTGTTTCTGCCAGTTTAAAAATAAGTTGAAATATACCAAAAAGTAAAGTTAGTAAAATAAGATATCCACCAATTTTATGTGTTAAAATCTTATCTAATTTTTTGGTGAATTTAGAACTTTTATCCTCTTCAATTTGTGTAATTACTTTGGATTCGATTTCCTTAGCTTGATAAATTTTAGCAAGAGTATCTGTCTCTTTTAATTCGGGTTGATTATCTAAATTTTGAACATAATCTGTATTGTAAGTTTTTGTAAATGAATTGTTTTCGATAAAATTATCCAAAGATTGTAAAATCACTTCTTTATCCGATTTTAAACGTGCGTTAATTGGAAGAATAGTACAATTTGGTAATAAATTTTGGAAATGTTCATAGTTTATTTTTTTACCCATTAACCTCAATTTATCCGTCATGTTTAACAGCAAAACCATTGGTAAGCCAATTTCTTGTAACTGAAAAAACAACAATAAATTACGTTGAATTTGGGTTGAGTTGCAAACAAACAAAACCAAATCAGGAAAATATTTATGATTATAATCTTTTAAAATATCGAATACAACTTTTTCATCCTCGGATTGCGGAAAAACACTGTACGTTCCTGGGAAATCAATAATTTGAATTTCGTGATGATTGGGCGTAGTAATTGAATGTTTTTTTTTATCTACCGTAACACCTACAAAATTACCAACCGGCTGATTTTGATTGGTTAATAAATTATAAACCGAACTTTTTCCTGTATTAGGATTACCAATTAAAGCAACTTTAAACTGTTTTTTTTCCATTAATCTACCAATTCAATTTCAACCATTTTTGCCTCAGAAAAACGAAGCGATAACAAATAATTGTCCACCCAAAAAGCCATAGGACCATGCGCTAAAGTTTCCAATTCTTTCACCACCTCAACTCCCTCACACAAACCCATTTCAATCATTTTTAATCGCAAATCCGCACTTAATAAATGCTTAATTTTTGCTTTTTTTCCTAAAGGTAAATCGCTTAATAACATTTCAAATCAATTAGTCTATAAATCTCACTCTATCTTCCACATCAGGTAAAAAACAAGCATCTACTTTCCCAAAAATTTTATATCTATTTTGGGCTATGATATTGTAAAAAAAATTGGTTAAAAAATCGGGTAAATAACCTAAAACACTTAGTAATTTATAGGGATATTTAAAATCTTTAGCAATTTGAAAAAAGCCTATAGCACCAAAATATAATTTATTTTGATGATGATACACAATATGTTTTAAATCTTTAGGAAACGAGTTAAATTTTTGTTTAAAAACAGCAGCACTTTCACCTTGTAACGTAGCAAAATACAAACTTTTATTTTTACTCCATTTTAATACCAACTGCACAGATTTATTACAAAATCCACACTCCCCATCGTAAAACAATATGCTTTTGTCCATTACCACTATTTTTTTGAGGATGTAAATATAAGGAATGATAATTCTTTATCGCACAATTTACCATCAAAAAACGAGTATTTATTATAATTTAAAGTTATTTTTTACAATTCCAATATTACTCAAAAGCAGGAATACCTGTAATATCATTTCCTGTAATTAATAAATGAATATCGTGTGTTCCTTCGTAGGTAATTACCGATTCCAGATTCATCATGTGACGCATGATGGAATATTCTCCTGTAATTCCCATAGCGCCATGTATTTGTCGGGCTTCCCTTGCAATTTGCAATGCCATTTGTACATTATTTCGTTTTGCCATACTAATTTGTGCCGAGCTGGCTTTACCTTCATTTTTCAAAACCCCCAATCGCCATGTAAATAATTGCGCTTTAGTTATTTCCGTTATCATTTCGGCTAATTTTTTTTGCGTTAATTGGAAGCTAGCTATGGCTTTACCAAACTGTTTGCGTTCCAAACTATAACGCAAAGCCGAATCGTAACAATCCATTGCTACCCCAATAGCTCCCCATGCTATACCATATCTTGCAGAATCTAAACAAGATAATGGCGCACCCAAACCTGTGCGACCGGGTAAAATATTTTTTGCTGGAATTTTAACATTATCAAACACTAACTCTCCGGTTATACTGCCTCTTAACGACCATTTTTTATGGATTACAGGTGCGCTAAAACCTTCCATTCCTTTTTCAACAATCACCCCCACAATTCTTCCTTCATCATTTTTAGCCCAAACCACAGCTATATCTGCAATAGGTGAATTTGTAATCCACATTTTTGCGCCATTCAACACAAAATTATCGCCTTGTTTTTTTAAAGTGGTAAGCATACCGCTGGGATTCGACCCATGATTGGGTTCAGTTAAACCAAAACAACCAATCATTTCACCAGTAGCCAATTTAGGTAAATATGTATTTTTTTGTTCCTCTGTTCCGTATTTGTAAATTGGAAACATCACTAATGAACTTTGAACAGATGCACAAGAACGGATACCACTATCTCCACGCTCTAACTCCATCATCATCAATCCATAACTTAAATCATCTAAACCAGCGCCACCATATTGCACAGGTATTGTGGGACCTAAACAACCGATTTCCCCTAGGGATTGCATGATTTTAGGGTTAAAATGATGCGTTTCGCAATTTTCCTCAATGGTTGGAATAACTTCTTTATCTACCCAATCGCGCACACTTTGCATAATCATTTTATGCTCATCGGATAACAAATCTAACATTTGATAATAATCGTGGTATGTGAAGGTCGTTTTCATAGCTGTAGAGTATTGAAGAATGGGAAAAGTAATACTAAATCATACCCCATACCATCCCATTTGGTTTCAAAAATTTTAGATTTTTAACCAAAGAACAGTATAGTTGTTGCAACTTTTTTTTTACTTTTATAAATCTTTGCTTACAAAAGCATTTATTAAAAATTTCATCCATTACTATTAAATAAACTTTAATCGATATGAAAAAAATTACATTTATAGCTTCTTTAGCCTTAAGTATGTTTTTTATTACCTGTAGTAAAGATAGTAAAACCGAAAAAAAAGATGATTGCATAGAGACAAATACTTTTGCAGAAATTAAACCGATTATTGATAAAAATTGTGGCACAGCAGGTTGTCATGCGGTTAACTCAGGTAATGGTAGTTTAACTACTTTTCAGGATGTTAAAAACATTATCGAAAATGGCAAAATGGATTCTAGAGTTTTAAGTAATTTCCCAACCATGCCTCCTGGTGGCTTTGCCGACCCGAGCGAAAAAGAAAAAATCCGTTGTTGGGTGGATGATAACTATCCCGAAAATTAAATTGTATGTATAAAATTATAACTATTATATTATTTAGTGTATCATTAGGAATTTACGCACAAAATAACACCAAATTAACTAGTGATAAAGTTGGTATATCTTTTTTTTCTTCTGCACCTATAGAAGATATAGCTGCTAAAAACGGCCAAGGGACTGCAGTGATTAATATTCCTGATTCTGCCATTGCCGTTTTGTTAAAAATTAATCAATTTGCATTTGATAAAAAACTAATGCAAGATCATTTTAACGAAACCTATATGGAAAGCGATAAATTTCCAACCGCAAAATATAGCGGAAAAATAAAACAAAAAATTGATTTTAATGCCAAAGGAAAATTTCCATTAACTACTCAAGGAAAACTAACTATCCATGGCGTTACACAAAACGTAAACATAAATGGTAACGGCGAAATTGTGAATGGTAAACTAATTATTACCAGCAAGTTTATCGTTAAATTAGAGGATTATAACGTTAAAATTCCAACCTTGTTAATTAAAAATATTGCAGAAGAAGTTGAAGTTTCTTTGGAACTTCAATTCCCGCTAAAAAAATAAATATCAAATGAAATTAAAACTTACATTAACTGTTGCTTTAATCCTATTATTTTTTGGACAACACAAAGCGCAAGATGAATTGTTGAACGAGCTAGAAAATAGCTTTGAAAAAACAACCGAAAATATTAATTTTCATTTTAAATCGCAATACCTCATCAATGCTCAAACCACCGAAATGTTACCCAAAGGGGAAGCTGACTTTAGAATCACGCATCGTTTTGGAAATATACTAGGTGAATCAGGAGGAGGCCATACCTTATGGGGATTTGATCAGGCTACTAATATCAGATTTTCGTTGGATTATGGTTTAACTGATAATATCCAATTAGGAATAGGCAGAAGTAAAACTTCCGAAAATATTGATGGATATTTAAAATACAAAATTTTACAACAAAATACTAAAAATATCCCTGTAAGTGTATGTTTATTCACATCAGCTGTTTTTACACCGCAAAAAAATATTAATGCTATTTACGATAATTGGGTACAAAGATTTAGTTATACTTCACAAATTATTGTTTCCAAAAAAATAGGAAACCGCTTAACATTAGGATTTTTACCTACAGCAATTTATCGTAATTTAGTTGTTAACAATGCCAATCAAAACTACAACGATAATAATTTAATTTATAGTTTTGGTGGGTTATTGAGATATAAAGTAAACCCAAGATTTTCCTTAATTGCCGAATATTTTTATACATTAGGCGATTTACGAAGAAAGGATGCAGCCTACAATTACCATAATCCACTAGGCTTAGGGATTGAAATTGAAACGGGCGGACATGTATTCCATTTAAATTTAACCAATAGTGCAGGAATTATTTATAACGATTTTATCCCCTATACTTTTGATTCGTGGTTAAATAAAGGATTTAAGTTAGGTTTCACAATTTCTCGTAACTTTGTAGTGGCAAAATCAAAATAAATTGGAAACAATATTTAATCCTATTCCACAACACATTCATGGTGTAATATACCTGTTAATTTGTATTTCATTATTTTTAATGGCTTGGATATTTTCCAATTACCGTAATCAAACCTTTAAAATTTTTAAAGCCGCATTAAACGAACAACAAAAAAACAATTTAATTAGAGAAGATTCTGAAAGTATAAAAAAAGTAACTAGATTATTAAATATTACATTTTTTTTAAACCTTTTTATTTTACTCTATGCCATTAACTTTAGGTATAAATTGGTTAAAATTGAAAACAACTTAGATATACTTTTGTATTCCTTAATAATTTTATCAATGTTCCTTATCAAAACTATTGTTAATATCTTTTTATCTTGGGTATTCGAAACCAAAATTTTATTACAATATTATTTAAAAGATAATTATTTAAAATTTAAATTATATAGCTTATTAGCTTTAATTAGCTCAATTTTAATACTATTTTCTAACAAATTAAATCATTTATTTACAATTATTGCAATAATTTGTTTTACGATTTTATGGATTATTAGATGTTATAAAGCATATAAATACAGTTATGAATATAAATCATTTTCAATACTCTACGCAATTTTGTATATTTGCACTTTAGAAATTATACCAGTTGCTGTAATTGGTAAATTTTTACTGGAAAATGCTTAGTAAATTTAATTTAATACGTTTACAATAATGACTCAAATCAAATCGGTTTTAGTTTCACAACCCCAACCAGATAATCAGAAATCGCCCTATTTAGACTTAGCCTCCAAATACAATATCAAAATCGATTTTAGATCATTTATTCATGTTCAAGGTGCCGAATTAAGGGAAACCAAAATTAGCAAAGACGACATGAAAAAGTTTACAGCAATAATTTTAACCAGCAGAAACGCGATTGATCATTTTTTTCGTATTTGCGAAGAAATGAGATATGAAGTTACCAATACTTTAAAATATTTTTGCACTTCGGAAGCTATTGCAGTGTATTTGCAAAAATATGTGGTGTATCGTAAACGTAAAATATTTTTTGCCGGACAAAAAATTAACGAATTAGCGGATATACTTAAAAAGCATAAAAAGGAATTATATTTATTACCTTCTTCGGATATCTTAAAACCCATTATTCCTGCTTTATTACAAGAAGCTGGAATTGATTATACACGCTCTATTTTTTATAAAACAGTTTCTAGTGATTTATCTGATTTAGAAAATGTATTCTACGATTTATTAGTGTTTTACAGTCCGGCAGGAATTGAGTCCTTATTTAAAAATTTCCCAAATTTTAAACAAAATAAAACCTTAATTGCTGTATTTGGTGATACTACAAAAGATGCTGCTGTAAAAGCAGGAATTAATGTAAATATTTTTGCTCCAAGTCCAGAAAATCCTTCCATGACAGGTGCTATAGAAAATTATATCAAAAAAAAATAAGTAATTATACTTTAATAGATTTACTTTACTCTTTAAGTAATCATTAATTAACATTAACTTAATTTTAAGTAAATCCTGTAGGTTTACATTTGTGTATCAATTTTATGATATGCAAACAACTATACATACTGAATCTAATCAATATTCAGTAAAGATTTTAATTTCTCGAATAACTTTTTTAATATTTATTTTACTAGGTTTTTTAATCTCTTTAAAGTTAATGTCCTACGGATTTGAAGCTTTTGGAGATGAAGCTGCAAAAAATTTAATTTATAAGTACGCTACATCACCAGTAATATCATTATTTATTGGTTTATTAGCAACAGCTATTACGCAATCCAGTAGTTTAACAACATCTATAGTGGTTAGCTTAATGGCAAGCGGACAATTTAATTCTGTTGCAGATGCTGTTCCATTAATCATAGGTGCAAACATAGGAACTTCTATCACTTCAACAATCGTTTCTATGGGACATATGGGAAACAGAAAAGAGTTTAACAAAGCAATTTCTGCCGCTACAGTTCACGATTTTTTTAATTTAATTGTAACTATAGTAATTTTCCCGTTGGAGTTAGCTTTTAATTTTTTATCTAATTTGGCAATATTTTTAGAGGAAACATTTTTTAGTGCAATTGTTATCTCTCCAGAAGCTTCTACCTCATCTTTTAGTCCGATTAAAGAAAGTGCTAAATTTGTACACGAAATTTTTGATAATGGCTATATCACTTTAATTATAGCGTTTGTTGCTTTGTTTTTTAGCTTAAAATATTTATCTAAAATTTTAAAAGCGTTGTTTATTGGTAACAACAAAGAGAAATTTGAAGCCAGAGTTTTTGGTTCACCAATAAAATCAATGTTTTGGGGAGTTGGTTTAACTGCTGCGGTTCAATCTAGTTCTGTAACCACATCTTTAACCGTTCCATTGGTAGCAACCAATGTGGTAAGTTTACAAAAAGCATTTCCTTTTTTGTTAGGGGCAAATATTGGTACAACTATTACGGCTTTAATAGCTTCTTTATCCAATCCTAGTGATGGTGCAATTTCTATTGCTTTTGTTCATATTTTATTTAATTTAATTGGTGTTTCAATTTTTATGTTGATACCATATTTTCAAAAATTACCTATCTTTTTAGCGCAATGGATTGGTGAAATTACCTTAAAAAGACGTTGGTATGGTTTTGCTTATATTTTAACTGTGTTTTTTATAATTCCTGTATTTTTAATTGCAATAATTAAGTAATTTAATTTCACGCAAAGGCACACATAGTATATCGCAAAGGATTTAATTAGTGATTAGCTTAAAAATCTTTTGCTAAAGATAAATAAAAGATGCTTTTTTGTGAATTTCCATCGCCAATTCCTCTGGCATAATCTAGGCGGATAAAGTAACTGAAAATTTGCGTTCGTACACCAATTCCATAACCAAATACAATGGGTTGTTTTTTGGATTCCACTCTAATTCGGGCAACTGGATTTTCGGGATTTCCTATGGTGAAATTTTGTTCATTAAAAGTGTTGTTTTTACTAAATGGCTGAAAACCAGTCCAGGCAGAACCCATATCTGCAAAAGTTATCAGTTGAAAATTTTGAATAATGGGATTGTTTATCGGTTTAGGATACAACAAGGAAACAATAGGAATACGCACCTCTGTACTAATACTCATAAAAGCAGTTCCATTTCGTATATTTTGCTGAAAGCCACGCATATTATTCCCTAGGGTTTGGTAAGCATAATTTTGTCCTTGTGGCAATCTTCCCGAATTTAAATTGTTGTTAAATTGATTGAACATCCAATTATCCACTCCACCCAAATAATGCATCAATCTTTCGGAACCTACACTTCCTCCACCAGCAACTCTGTTTGCCCAAATAATTTTTTTATACAATGGGTAATAATATCTGTAATCTAATCCATATGTTATGGTATGTAATTGTGGGTTAAGTGCATTGATATAATATTCGTTAAACAATTTAAAACGTGTGCCGGCGCGTAAATTTATGGCCAGTGGACGTGTATCATCATAAGTATAATTTAAACGGATATTAGGTTTAAAAACGAAAACATTAGGCAAACGCAAAAAGGATTCGTTAAAACTTAAAGGGATAAACTGATCCATTCGCATCGAAAATGTAACCTGAAAACGGTTAACCATTTTAAATGGATAATTAAGCTGTACTAAAAAATCATATAAAACATTTTTGGTGCCTATATTATTGGCAAAATCTGTAAACGACCCACGATATAAAGTATATTGTTTATCCCAACGTTTTTTGTAATTGGCAAAAGTTAAAAGTGTTTCGTAATTGCCAATATTTCCAAATCTAAAACCTCCAATAATTTTATAATCTTCCAAAACATCCACAATTCCAAATTGGGTAAATCCGCTTACTGGCGATGTTAAATTTCCTCCTGTACCTGTGTACACTTGGTAGCTAGGATTTAAAAATGTATTACTCAACTCCACATTGGCATCAAAAGTTTTAAATTCTACCTCATAATTTCGCAATTTAGCTACATTAGCTGAGGAATCACTTGCGGGCAATTCGGATAATTTAAAAACCTCAAATTTATCTATGGCATTATCCGATAAAATTATTGTTGAGTCTTTTTCCTTACTTTGTAATTCACTGTTAAAAATATAATATTTAGGCAGAACAAAGTTGGGGTTTTCTATCATTTTAGATTTTAAAGAATCTACGGTAATTCCTGATTTTGAAATGTTTGTGTTATTTTTAGACTTTAATTTGGGATATTTTTTTAATACAAAAGGTGTGTAATTTTCGTTGGTTTCTGCTAAGTTATATGTTTCTAAGGTTTGCATGAATGTTTTTTTACCCTTGTGGTACACCCAATTTAATTTGTTTTGAGTATAATTTACATCCGAAATTCCGTATTCCCAATCGCTTAATTTCGTGTGATTTACAAAATACGAATAGTGTATGGCTGTATCCACATGTGTAATGGCGCTATCCAATAATCCTACATACAAATTATTTATTCCGGTTTGATTAGAGGTAAAATAAAATTTGTTGTGCAATCCACTTTGCAAATTCGTAAACTGTGCGGGCATATTTTTTAAAGGAATAATTTTATGATTTTTAGTAGGTTTAAAGCCTAAAATATTAACCAAATACAAATTGTTTTTTTTGTTAAAAACCTTATTTTCCAAGCCGCCAATTCCTAAAGTGTCTTTGTCTCTGTTCGAGCTAAAAATAATTTGAGCATTGTTTAAATACGTTGCACTATAAATATCAAAATAATCGTTGGTGATAGCCACTGGATTTCGTGATTGTACATCCATAACATACAAGTCCGTTTTGCCCATTTTAGTTCCAATAAAAAGTAATTGATTTCCACTCGGACTGTATTCTGCGTATAAAATTTTATCCAATTGTGGTATTTTACTTTCCAATACTTCATCCTCTTTGGGGTTAATTAACCACCAATTTAATTCTCCTTCTTTCTCAAAAAATAAACTTAAAAACTCACCATTGGGATGCCAAGTAGTTATAGGAAAAGAGTAATCGGGTAAAATATCTATTTTATATCCAATTTTAAGTAAACGTTTCGTTTCATTTGTTTCGGTATTTTTTAAAAAAGTAGAATGCCTGCTGTATTTCAATTGATTATACACTAAATATGGTTGATTGGGTGAGGATTTCGGCCGGAGATAAATATTTTTTCTGGAGTATTTTACAGGTAAAACATCCAGGTTGTTAGGCTTTAAATTTAATGCCGAGTATCCATAAATTTCTTGGTTCACAGCACGCCAATCTTTAATAAAATCGTTCATTTTTAAACCCAAAACATACGAAAAACTTGTTTCGGTATTTCGGGAAGATGCCGCTACAAACAACATTTTTGGCACAACATTTTTACCGTATTGATCGGCTATCTGATACCAAATATTTTGTCCAACCAAAGCCGCTTCACGTTCATTTAAATCGTAAATTTTTACTTTTTTTCTACTCACAAATAAATTTCTCAATTCGTTATCTCTTTCCACATTCCAGTTTTCTGCCACAAAATTGGCCAAACCCGCAGCATACCATTGCGGTAAAAATAACAAAACACTGCTTCGGATATTCGGATTGTATTCTTGTCCGTATAAAACCTCCTTAAACCAGCACATCGCTATTACTTTTCGTATTTATATAACTAAATCTTTTTTATTGCCATTATCAAAAAAAAACACCCCGTTATTGTTCGCGCCTACACCAGCGCC
>JACCDI011892311.1_pt1 | contig 13149 bp, 23 predicted proteins | sample 7442791 | NCBI WGS metagenome assembly JACCDI01 (sample SAMN15323434, study PRJNA562643) | freshwater metagenome | isolation source: river surface water | place: USA:Blue River Watershed | collected 2017-08-15
GCTAATTCAGCCAATTGCTATGGAAGAGGGTCTTCGCTTCGCTATCCGTGAAGGTGGCCGCACCGTTGGTGCAGGTCGCGTTACCAAGATCAAGAAGTAATTAAGAAGTAATAAAGAAGTAAACCCACGTGGCGGGGGACTTCGCAAATTAGCGAGGAACCCCTGCCAAATGGGTCGAATCAAGTGGTTCGGACATAATAAAAGAAGTTTTAAAGCTAGGACAAGGAGAACCTAATGGCGGGACAGAAAATCCGCATTCGACTCAAGGCATATGACCATGAGGTGATTGACACTTCGGCAAAGAAGATTGTCGAAACTGTTGAGCGCACTGGTGCAACTGTCGCGGGTCCAGTACCGCTACCAACAGAGAAGAACACATACTGTGTGATTCGCTCTCCTCATAAGTACAAGGACAGCCGCGAACATTTCGAGATGCGTACCCACAAGCGTTTGATCGACATTATCGATCCAACCCCAAAGACTGTGGATTCATTGATGCGCCTTGATTTACCTGCTGGCGTTGATATCGAGATCAAGCTCTAATAGAAAGGACGAACCGATAATGAAGAATACTCAAAGCTATGGCTCGTCTATTAAGGGCGTGCTCGGAAAGAAACTTGGTATGACCCAAGTCTTCGATTCAAATAACAGAATTGTTCCAGTGACAGTTGTTGAAGCTGGTCCATGTGTAGTTACTCAAGTTCGTACCCCTGAGAAGGATGGTTATTCAGCAGTTCAGATTGCATTTGGTGCAATTGATCCTAAGAAGGTAACCAAGCCGCAGGCTGGACACTTTGCAAAGGCAGGAGTTACTCCACGTCGATCCGTTGCAGAACTACGCACATTAAATGCAGCTTCATATTCAGTTGGCCAAGAGCTTGGCGCTGATGTCTTCGAAGCTGGTGAGATTGTTGATGCAACCGGAACCACAATCGGTAAGGGAACTGCTGGTGTTATGAAGCGCCATGGTTTCGGTGGTATCGGAGCAGCGCACGGTGTCGATAAGAAGCACCGTATGCCGGGTTCAATCGGAGCTTGCTCAACACCAGGTCGCGTATTCCGCGGACTTCGCATGGCTGGTGTTATGGGATCAGATCGCGTGACCGCACAGAATTTAACTGTTCATTCAGTCGATAAGGATCGTAACTTGCTACTTATTAAAGGTGCAGTTCCAGGTCCAGATGGCGGCTTAGTTTTTGTTCGCTCTGCAGCGAAGAAAGCAGTCGTTGAGATGGTGGAAGGAGCTAACGCATAATGTCACTTTCAGTTGAAGTTAAGAATGCAGAAGGTAAGAAAGTTGGAAGCGTTAATCTTCCAGCAGATATCTTTGATGCACAGACCAATGTGGCTTTAATCCACCAAGTTGTAACTGCACAACTTGCAGCAGCGCGCCAAGGTTCACAGAAGGCCAAGAACCGTGGTGAAACTTCTGGTTCAGGCAAGAAGCCTTTTAAGCAGAAGGGCACTGGCCGCGCTCGTCAGGGTTCAGTTCGCGCTCCATTGCAACGTGGTGGCGGTGCTGCACATGCAGTGCGTCCACGCGATTATGCACAGCGCACTCCAAAGAAGATGATCAAGGCAGCCCTTGCTGGCGCGCTTTCTGATCGCGCTCGCAACGAACGTATTCACGTGCTTGATGCATTTGGCGAGAATCCAAATACCAAGTCCGCGATTGCCGCAGCGCGTCAATTTAGCGATCGTAAAAATCTTTTAGTGGTTCTAGCACGCACCGAAGATGTGGCATGGCGATCACTTCGCAATGCTGACAATGTGCATTTGTTAGTTCCAGATCAATTAAATGCCTACGACATTTTGAAGTCTGATGACGTGATCTTCACCGATGCGGCAATCAAGGACTTCTTAAACGGAAGCGCAAAGGGCAAAGGCGCAAAAGCTGTAGCTAGTTCGACTGAGATTGAAACTGAAATGGAGACAGCATGAGAAGCCATCGCGATGTATTGATTGCGCCAGTTGTATCTGAGAAGTCCTACAGCTTGCTAGATCAGAACAAGTACACATTTTTAGTGGCACCAGATGCCAACAAGACCGAGATCAAGATTGCCGTCGAAAAGGTTTTCAACGTCAAAGTGATCTCAGTTAATACCCTAAATCGTGAGGGCAAGTCACTTCGTACCCGCTTTGGTGTTGGAAAGCGCAAAGACACCAAGCGCGCAATCGTAAGAGTTGCTGCTGGCGATCGCATCGACATCTTTGGAGGCCCAGTTTCTTAATTGAAACTGGTGAGAGGATAAAAAATGGCACTTCGTAAATTGAAGCCAGTGACTCCAAGCAGTCGCGGTGCAAGCGTTCAAGATTTCAAAGAGATCACTCGCACGACTCCTGAGAAGTCACTTGTTCGTCCACTTCATTCAAAGGGTGGTCGCAATGCATCAGGTCGCGTAACCGTTCGCCATCAAGGTGGCGGTCATAAGCGCGCATATCGTCTAATTGATTTCCTACGTAACGATAAAGATGGCATCACTGCAAAGGTTGCTCATATCGAATACGATCCAAATCGCACCTCTCGTATTGCGCTTTTGCACTATGCAGATGGCGAGAAGCGTTACATCATCGCACCAAACAAGCTCGAACAGGGCGATGTAATCGAAAACGGACCAAAGGCAGATATCAAGCCAGGCAATAACTTGCCGCTTCGCAATATCCCGGTCGGTACCGTCGTACATGCAATTGAGATTCGTCCAGGCGGCGGTGCAAAGATCGCACGTTCAGCTGGTGCATCTGTCCAATTAGTTGCAAAAGAAGGTTCGCTTGCACAACTACGTATGCCATCCGGTGAAATTCGTAACGTTGATGTTCGTTGCCGTGCAACTGTCGGAGAAGTCGGAAATGCCGATCAATCAAATTTAAATCTTGGCAAAGCTGGACGTAACCGTTGGAAAGGCAAGCGCCCAACCGTTCGCGGTGTAGTTATGAACCCAGTTGATCACCCACATGGTGGTGGTGAAGGTCGTACCTCTGGTGGCCGTCATCCAGTTTCACCATGGGGTAAGCCTGAGAAGCGCACTCGCAAGAAGAAAGCTTCTGATCAGTTAATTGTCCGTCGTCGTAAGTCGAATAAGAATCGATAAGGAGTAGACCCGAATGCCACGTAGTTTAAAGAAGGGTCCTTTTGTGGACGGCCATCTAACCAAGAAGGTAGATGCCCAAAACGAAAAGAACACCAAGAACGTGATCAAGACTTGGTCACGTCGTTCGATGATCACTCCAGCGATGATCGGCCACACCATTGCAGTTCATGATGGTCGTAAGCATGTTCCGGTATTTATCACTGAAGCGATGATTGGCCACAAGCTCGGAGAGTTTGCACCAACACGTACCTTTAAAGGACACGTAAAACAGGATGCGAGGGCTGTCCGTGAGTAACGAGACCTTAACTGCAAAAGCAGTACTCAATAACATTCGCCACACACCACAGAAGGCGCGTCGCGTTGTAGATCTAATTCGTGGCATGCGAGCAGATGAAGCGCTAAACGTGCTTAAGTTCGCACCACAAGCTGCAGGTCAAGATGTCTACACACTTCTTAACTCTGCGGTTGCAAATGCGAAGGCGAAGAATCCAGCGCTTCGTGATGCATCCGAACTTTGGGTAGTTGAAGCGCTAGTCGATGAAGGCATCACCATGAAGCGTTTCCGTCCACGCGCCCAGGGCCGTGGTTTTCGTATCAATAAGCGTTCATCTCATATCACTTTGGTGGTTTCAGATAGCAAAGCAACCAAGAAGGGAGCAAAGTAAATGGGTCAAAAAGTAAACCCACACGGTTTCCGTCTTGGCGTAACCACTGATTTCAAGTCACGTTGGTATGCGGACAAGCTTTACAAGGATTATGTGAAGGAAGATGTCGAAATCCGTCGACTAATGAAGAAGGACATGGAGCGTGCAGGCGTTGCTCGTATTGAAATTGAGCGCACCCGTGATCGCGTACGTATCGATCTTCATACTGCTCGTCCAGGAATTGTTATCGGTCGTCGCGGACAAGAGGCAGATAATTTAAGAATTCGCCTCGAGAAATTAACTGGCAAGCAAGTTCAGTTAAATATTCTTGAAGTAAAGAATCCAGAGATCGATGCACAATTAGTTGCACAAGGAATTGCAGAGCAACTTGCAGCTCGCGTTTCTTTCCGCCGTGCGATGCGTAAAGCGATGCAGACTGCACTTAAGTCTGGCGCAAAAGGCATCCGTGTTCAGTGCGGTGGTCGCCTAGGTGGTGCAGAAATGTCTCGCTCAGAGTTCTATCGTGAAGGACGTGTTCCTCTACACACACTTCGTGCAGATATTGATTATGGCTTCCATGAAGCACATACAACATTTGGTCGTCTTGGTGTGAAGGTTTGGATTTATAAAGGTGAAGTAATTGGTTCTCGCGCCGAGCGTGATGCTGCAGCACTTGCTGCAGCGAAAGCGGCAAAGCCAAATCGCGATAAGCGCGGTCCACGTGCGCCACGTCGCGAAGCGCAACCTGTTACTACCTCAACTGCTGCACCTGCGAGCGAAGCTCCAGCAGCATCAACCGAAGCACCGGCAAACGAGGGAGGCGCTAACTAATGTTGGTACCACGTCGCGTTAAGCACCGTAAACAACACCATCCATCTCGTAGTGGCGCTGCAAAAGGCGGAACTACTTGTGCATTTGGTGATTACGGAATTCAAGCTCTTGAGCCTGCATATGTAACTAATCGTCAGATTGAAGCAGCGCGTATTGCAATGACACGCCACATCAAGCGCGGTGGAAAGGTTTGGATCAATATTTATCCAGATCGTCCTCTCACTAAGAAGCCAGCCGAAACTCGCATGGGTTCTGGTAAAGGTTCGCCTGAGTGGTGGGTTGCAAACGTGAAGCCAGGTCGAGTGATGTTCGAAATCTCTGGCGTAACCGAAGATATTGCTTCAGAAGCGATGCGTTTAGCGATGCATAAGCTTCCAATGAAGTGCCGAGTTGTTAGACGAGAGGAGGCGTAATCATGGCGAATGCAAAGACATCCGCAGAGGAACTACGCCAGTTATCACCAGAGGAGTTAGCTAACAAGCTACGTGAATCGAAGGAAGAACTCTTCAACCTTCGTTTCCAAGCTGCAACCGGCCAACTCGAATCACATGGACGTTTGGGTGCGGTGCGTAAAGAGATCGCACGTATCTACACGGTAATTCGTGAACGCGAACTAGGAATCGGAGGCGCAGCTTAATGACTACTATCGACAATCGCGGCTTCCGTAAGACTCGCGAAGGAATTGTTATCAGCGACAAGATGGATAAGACCGTAACCGTTCGTATCGACGATCGCGTTAAGCACGGCCTTTATTCAAAGGTTATGTCACGTGCCGTGAAGCTAAAGGCACATGACGAATCAAATAGCGCTGGCATCGGAGACAGAGTTCTAATCATGGAGACCCGACCACTATCTGCAACCAAGCGTTGGAGAGTTGTCGAGATCCTTGAGAAGGCTAAGTAATAGGTATAGCGGAAAGATAAGAAGGTAAGAGAAAATGATTCAACAAGAATCTCGACTACGAGTCGCAGATAACACAGGAGCTCGTGAGCTTCTCTGCATCCGCGTGCTTGGTGGTTCTTCACGTCGCTATGCCGGCATCGGAGACATCATTGTCTGCTCCGTTAAGGATGCAATTCCTGGCGGACAGGTCAAAAAGGGCGAAGTTGTGAAGGCAGTAATTGTTCGCACCGTCAAAGAGAATCGTCGTGCAGATGGTTCATATATTCGTTTCGACGAGAACGCAGCAGTGATCTTGAAGGCTGACGGCGAGCCACGCGGCACCCGTATCTTTGGTCCAGTTGCGCGTGAACTTCGCGATAAGCGATTCATGAAAATCATCTCATTAGCACCGGAGGTGTTGTAATGGCGAAGATTCGCAAGGGCGATACCGTTCAAGTAATCGCAGGTAAGGACAAGGGTCAGACTGGAAAAGTTCTATCTGTTGATGCAAACCGCATCTTGGTCGAAGGAATCAATCGCGTAACCAAACACACCAAAGAGACCACCGGTGATCGCGGTGCCAAGGTTGGCGGAATTCTTCACGTTGAAAGATCTATCCATATCTCAAACGTCATGGTTGTAGGAGACGACGGCAAGGCAACTCGCATCGGCTCACGCAAAGATGATGAAGGCAAGAATGTGCGCATCTCTCGTCGCACCGGAAAGGACATCTAATGTCAACCGCTGTTGATGTACGTTTAAAGGCGCGTTATAAAGCAGAGATTGCTCCAGCGCTCTTAAAGGAATTCAACTTCTCAAATGTCATGCAGATTCCAACACTTACCAAAGTGGTGGTAAACATGGGTGTCGGAGAAGCAGCTCGTGATTCAAAGTTGATCGAAGGAGCTATCCGCAATCTAACAACCATCACAGGTCAGAAGCCGTTGGTGACACGTGCAAAGAAGTCAATCGCACAGTTCAAACTTCGCGAAGGTCAGCCAATCGGTGCACACGTAACGCTACGTGGCGATCGTATGTGGGAGTTTATGGATCGACTACTTTCCATGTCCCTTCCACGTATCCGCGACTTCCGTGGTCTTTCACCAAAGCAGTTCGATGGAAAAGGTAACTACACCTTCGGCCTAACCGAGCAGGTAGTTTTCCCAGAGATTGAACAAGACAAGGTAGATCGTCCTCGTGGAATGGATATCACCATTGTTACTACCGCATCTAATGACGCAGAGGGTCTGGCACTTCTTAAGTTGCTCGGCTTTCCTTTCAAGGAAAATTAAGAGAGGCGACTTAAAAAAAATGGCAAAGACATCGCTAAAAGTTAAAGCTAGCCGCAAGCCGAAGTTCAAGGTGCGCGGATATACACGTTGCCAGCGTTGTGGTCGCCCACATGCTGTGTATCAAAAGTTTGGAATTTGCCGCGTCTGCTTCCGTGAAATGGCGCACCGCGGTGAACTTCCTGGCATCACTAAGGCCTCTTGGTAAAGATCAACTACGGAGCAAGTCCGAAAAGTTCGGAAACTACTTCGAGAAGGAATAGAAACTAATGACAATGACAGATCCAATCGCAGATATGCTCGCACGTCTGCGCAACGCAAATGCTGCGTACCATGATTCGGTTTCAATGCCGTCATCATCGGTAAAGGCTCGCATCGCTGAAATCTTGCAGCGCGAGGGCTATATCGCAGGATTCCGTGTTGAAGATAATCCAAATTCCGTCGGCAAGACCTTGGTACTTGATTTGAAGTTCGGTCCTAATCGCGAACGTTCAATCGCAGGTCTTCGTCGCGTTTCTAAGCCGGGACTTCGAGTTTATGCAAAGTCCACTTCACTGCCAAAGGTTTTAGGTGGTTTGGGCATCGCAATCATCTCAACTTCATCTGGATTGCTCACTGATAAGCAGGCCAACAAGCAGGGCGTAGGCGGAGAAGTTCTCGCCTTCGTATGGTGATCTAAATGTCACGTATCGGTCGTAAACCAATCTCAGTGCCATCAGGCGTTGAAATCACTATCAATGGCCAAGATGTAGCAGTAAAAGGACCTAAAGGTTCACTTTCAGTTGCAATCACAGAGCCAATCAAAGTTTCTAAAGAGGGCGATTTGCTAACTGTCGCACGCCCTGATGATGAGCGTTCATCACGTTCGCTTCATGGTCTATCACGCACCTTGATTGCTAATGCAATCGAAGGTGTAACTAATGGTTACTCACTTCAGATCAATATTGTTGGTGTTGGTTACCGTGTTGCAGAAAAGGGCAAGGATCTTGAGTTCCAACTTGGATACTCACACCCAATTCTCTTCAAAGCGCCAGAAGGAATTACCTTTAAAGCTCCTTCACAGACCGAATTAACAATTACTGGTATCGATAAGCAGTTAGTCGGAGAGACCGCTGCAAAGATCAAGAAGTTGCGTAAGGCTGATCCATATAAGGGTAAGGGTCTTCGACTTCTAGGAGAACCAGTTCGTCGCAAGGCTGGAAAGGCAGGTAAGAAGTAATGGCAATCTCCGTAAAGGTTCGTAAGGGCTCAGCAACTACTGCACGCGCTCGCCGTCACTTCCGTCTTCGCAAGAAGATTGCCGGAACCGCTAGCCGTCCACGTTTAGTGGTCTCACGTTCTGCACGTCACTTGTTCGTACAGATTGTTGATGATTCACAGGGCAAGACACTTGCATATGCATCAACCATGGAAGATGCGTTACGTAAGTCATCTGCAGATAAGACTGGTAAATCACGTGAAGTTGGTGCGCTGATTGCAAAGCGCGGCAAAGAAGCAGGAGTTACCAATGTGGTCTTTGATCGCGGTGGAAATAAGTATCACGGTCGAATTGCAGCACTTGCTGATAGCGCACGAGAGAATGGGTTGGTCTTCTAATGGCAATTAATACAGTTGATGCTTCACAAGAAGCAGGCAAAGAAGATACCCGCGGAAAGCGCGGTGGTCGCGGTCGCGATCGTCGCGAAGATGCACCTCGCGAGAAGAGCCCATACATCGAGCGCGTAGTTTTCATTAACCGCGTATCTAAAGTGGTAAAGGGTGGGCGTCGCTTTGCATTTACTGCACTAGTAGTTGTTGGCGATGGCAATGGTTTGGTTGGTATTGGCTACGGAAAGAGCAAAGAAGTTCCGCAAGCAATCTCAAAGGCAGTCGAAGAGGCGAAGAAATCGTTCTTCAAAGTCCCAAGAATCCAAGGCACCATTCCACATCCAGTTCAAGGTGAGAAAGCGGCCGGAGTAGTGCTACTTCGCCCTGCATCACCTGGTACTGGAGTTATCGCTGGTGGTCCAGTCCGCGCCGTTTTGGATTGTGCAGGAATTACTGATGTGTTGACCAAGTCTCTTGGTTCAAATAATGCGATCAATATGGTGCATGCAACTGTTGCAGCTCTCAGACAATTGGAATCGCCAGCCACAATCGCAACTCGTCGTAACCGTCCACTTGAAGATGTTGCTCCTGCTGCAATCATTCGCGCAGCTGCTGAATCAACTAACAAATCTGAGAAGGTTGCTGAAAGGGCAGGTGCGTAATGCCACGTCTAAAAGTTACTCAAATTCGTTCGAAGGTTGGCAATAAGCCAGAACTTCGAGACACCTTGCGTTCGCTAGGTTTGAAGCGCATCAATGATGTTGTCGTAAAAGAAGATCGCCCAGAGATCCGTGGCATGGTTCATGCTGTTCGCCATTTGATCAAGGTCGAGGAGGTTGAATAATGGTTCTGAAATTACATCACTTACGTCCAGCACCTGGTGCCAAGAAAACCAAAACCCGTAAAGGTCGTGGTGAAGCATCTAAGGGAAAGACTGCAGGTCGTGGCGGTAAAGGTACTCGCGCACGTAACACCGTTCGCATTGGTTTCGAAGGCGGACAGCTTCCATTAGTTATGCGCCTACCAAAACTGCGTGGCTTTAAAAATCCTGCGCGCGTTGAATATCAGGCAGTCAATGTCTCGACTATCAACGAGCTATTTCCAAAGGGTGGCGACATCTCTGTCGCAGATTTGATCAATGCTGGCGCGGTTCGCGATAGCTATCCAGTCAAAGTCCTAGGTAATGGCGAAATTAGCGTTAAGGTAAATGTAACTGCACATGCATTCTCAGCATCAGCTGCTGAGAAGATCGCTGCTGCAGGCGGATCTACCAAAACACTATAAAACTTTTAATTATTGGTAAAGACGAGTAGGAGAAGAACTAGTGCTCTCAGCATTTGGTAAGGCCTTTAAAACCCCAGACCTTCGTAAGAAGATCTTCTTCACCTTGTCGATCATGGCGTTGTTTCGCTTTGGTTCAGTAGTACCTACTCCTGGTGTCTCATATTCAAATGTGCAACAGTGCTTAAACCAAGTTGAATCAGGTGGCTTATTTGGTCTGATTAACCTCTTCTCTGGTGGCGCGTTGTTGCAGCTTTCAGTATTTGCATTAGGAATCATGCCTTACATCACGGCTTCAATTATCGTGCAACTTTTGACTGTGGTAATTCCACGTTTTGAAGCGCTAAAGAATGAAGGCCAGTCCGGTACTGCAAAGCTAACCCAGTACACACGTTATTTAACAATTGGTTTAGCAGTTCTACAATCAACTGGATTGGTTGCGGTAGCACGTACCCCAGGTCGTTTGATCAGCGGATGTTCATTACCGATCATCCCTGATACATCATGGCAACGTATCGTCACCATGATCTTTGTAATGACTGCAGGCACATCGGTCATCATGTGGCTGGGTGAATTAATCACTGATCGCGGTGTTGGTAACGGTATGTCTATCTTGATCTTCACCTCAATCGCAGCTGGTTTCCCAGGAAATCTCTGGAGTATCAGACTTCAAAAAGGTCTCTTCGCATTCTTATTTGTGATCGCAGTTGGAATCTTGGTAGTGATGGCAGTTGTATTCGTCGAACAGGCGCAACGCCGTATTCCAGTTCAATACGCTAAGCGCATGGTTGGTCGCCAGACATATGGCGGAACCAGCACTTACATTCCAATCAAAGTCAACCAAGCAGGCGTCATCCCAGTTATCTTCGCCTCTTCATTACTCTATATTCCATCGTTGGTGGTTAACTTTACAAACAGCCAAGCAGCATGGGCAGTATGGATCTCACGTAACTTCGTGCAGGGCGATCACCCAATATATGTTGCAACTTACGCTTTCTTAATCATCTTCTTTACCTACTTCTACGTATCAATCACATTTAATCCAGATGAAGTAGCAGACAACATGAAGAAGTATGGCGGCTTTATTCCAGGTATTCGCGCTGGCAAGCCAACTGCAGAATATTTACAGTATGTGCTATCACGTATCACCGCTCCAGGTTCGCTATATCTTGCACTGGTTGCGATCATTCCAATTGGTGCACTTATCCTGTTTGGTGCAACTCAGAACTTCCCATTTGGTGGCACCGCGATTTTGATTGTGGTTGGTGTTGGTCTTGATACTGCAAAGCAGATTGAGTCTCAGCTACAACAACGCAGCTACGAGGGTTTCCTTAAATAGGTTAAATAGGGTAATTAGGAATACACCACTTATGCGATTAGTCCTGGTTGGTCCACCAGGTGCAGGTAAAGGAACTCAAGCACAATTTCTTGCCGCGCACTTTGCAATCCCTCATATTTCAACGGGAGATATCTTTCGCGCCAACTTAAAGGGAAATACTGCGCTTGGCATCGAGGCTAAGAAGTTCATGGATAAAGGCGAGCTAGTTCCAGACTCGGTAACCAATGACATGGTTAAAGATCGTTTAAATCAAGACGATTTAGGCAATGGATTTCTTTTAGATGGCTATCCTAGAAATGTTGCACAGGCAGAAGTACTACGAGCAATACTTGCTGGAAAACAGACTCCACTTGATGCAGCCTTAGAACTTAGCGTGGATCATGATGAGATTGTCACTCGACTATCAGGTCGTCGCTCCTGCAGTAATTGCCAACGTCCATTTCATGTGGTCAACGAAAAACCTGCTGTAGCTGGTATTTGTGATAGCTGCGGTGGTGCGTTAATTCAGCGTGATGATGATCAGGCTGAGGTAATTAAACGTCGCTTAGAAGTCTACGCAGAACAGACGGAACCAATTATCTCCTTCTACCGAAACGAAGGTCTACTGATCGCAATCTCTGCAACCGGTCCGGTAAACGAGATTACCGATTCAGCTATCGCTGCACTTTCGCGCGTTAAGTAACAATCATGGCGATTCAGCTAAAAACTCTTGATGAATTAAAGAGTATGCGAAAAGCTGGGCTTTTAGTTGGGCAGACTCTGGAATTGATCAAAGAGAACATTAAGCCAGGTTTAACTACCTCCGCACTGGATGCGGTAGCTGCAGCAAATATAAAAAGAGGTGGTGGCACCTCAAACTTTCTCGGCTATCACGGATTTCCAGCAACTATCTGTGTTTCAGTAAATGATGAAATCGTTCACGGAATTCCTGGCGATCGAATCATCAAAGAGGGAGATATCGTCTCAGTAGATTGTGGTGCGATTATTGATGGCTGGCACGGAGATGCTGCATTTTCAGTGATTGTCGGTAGTGCAGATCCCGAAGATCAGAAGCTACTTGATGTTTGTGAAGAGTCCATGTGGCGCGGTATCGCGGCAGGCAAGAATGGCGCAAAACTTTCAGATATCGGCCATGCAATCGAAGAGTATGTAAATTCCCAAGGAAAGTATGGAATCTTGCGCGAATACGGCGGACATGGAATTGGCAGTGCCATGCACATGGAACCTCATGTTCTAAATTACGGAAAACCAGGACACGGCCCAGAATTGATTCCGGGAATCTGTCTAGCAATTGAGCCAATGATCACGCGTGGTACTCATAAAACCCAAGTATTAAAAGATGAGTGGACCGTAGTCAGCCAAGATAAATCGCGGGGTGCACACTTTGAAAATACCTACTGCATCGCCCCAGATGGAAAACCCTTTGTGCTGACCTCGATTGATGGGGGAAAAGCGGACTTAAAGCGCTTGGGACTTGAGATATCTGACCTGATTGCCTAATTAATTAAGAAATAACCAAAAAGTTACCTTAAATCATTTAATTCCTCGCGATTTTTCTATAAGTTCATCCTATTCCCGAAAACTTTTCACTACGGGAAAAGAGAGATGAGCTAATGAGAACAAAGAAGTTTCTTAGCGTGGCAGCATCATTCGCTGCAGTTACGCTTTTAATCACCAGCACTCCAAATGCCAGCGCACTCTGGGTACCAGCAGGCAAAGCCAAAGTAGGCGATGACTGCATTCGTGCAGGAGCAAAGGCTCCTGGTCGCGGCGCTGATGCCAGCGATTTAACTTGCCTCGTTGTTACCACGGGAACCTTGAAGGGTCAGCAGAAGTGGTGGTACGCAGATGTAAAGCCAATCAATAAACTTGAGTGGGTTGCTTCATCTGGTGTTGGTGGCGGTTATGGAACAACTGCAATTGCATTTGCAGATGCCATGAAGGCCGAAGGAATGTTAAACGAGTACACCGTCTCATATAAGTCAGGTGGCTCAGGAACTGTTGGACTTGGATATTTCCAGGATCAAAAGAATCGTACAGATGTTGCATTTATCAATGGTTTCGCCATGGTTGCCGGTGTGGCATCTACAAAGTCAAAGTTGAAGCTAACAGATAACACGCATATCTCTGGCTTAATGCGCGAATGGGAAGCCATCGTGGTCCCTGCTTCAACGAAATATCGCACAATCAATCAATTATTAGATGAC
>JACCDI011922023.1_pt1 | contig 13147 bp, 6 predicted proteins | sample 7442791 | NCBI WGS metagenome assembly JACCDI01 (sample SAMN15323434, study PRJNA562643) | freshwater metagenome | isolation source: river surface water | place: USA:Blue River Watershed | collected 2017-08-15
AACAAGGAACCGAAGGAGGGCTAATGCGCTTTGTGATTTATGTGATCGATAGTGCCACGGGCACCGGCCGCCCAAATGAGATGGCTGCAATCGATGCCTTCAATGATCAGCTGAGAGCAAACGGCCACTGGATTACCGCGGCTGGAATTGGTGCCCCCGAGACTGCCACGCTGATTGATAATCGTTCTGGTTCGGCGGTAGTGAACTCAGGTTCACTATTCGATGCCGAAGAGTTCTACAGCGGCTTCTGGTTAATAGAAGCCGACTCGGAGGCGCAGGCCCTGGAACTAGCGTTAGCCGGTTCTCAGGCATGTAACCGTAAAGTTGAGTTGCGACCTTACCTTGGTCAGTAAAAAGGGGAGCTAAATGAGCAACAGTCGAATCCTGAAAACACTTCGGGCAGTTTTGAAAACAGGTTCCTTGGTTTTTGGGTTTAGCGCACTTGCCTTAGTTGTGTTTCCCGCAATTTTCATTTCGCTTTTGGGTCTCTACTCCACACCAGAACTTGAGTGGTCGATGCGGATGATTGGCGTCACACTGGTTGCACTCTCGGGGAACATGTATTCGGTCTCAACCTTCGGCACCGATAAGGCCGTTGTATTCTCGGGGCGCTTGATGTTGTTCTGTGCTGCTGGGCTTGGATTGCTGACTCTCATGATTCCCGCAAACTACAACTGGTTCACCATAGGCTACGCAATGGTTGGCTTTGGCTTTAGCGCTGCCTACGCCTTCGCACTTAGCCGTAAGTAATCGTGTCTCAAAAACCCCAGCGGGCTATCAAGCGTGCAGTGGCGGCAGGCAAAGACGACTACGAACTGCATGACCAGGAGTGGCAAAAGATTGGTCTTGCGGCTCCGGCCAGAAGAGCGTTGGTCGATACCAAGCTCTATAAGGTTTCAGACCTGAGAAAAATCACCCTCGCTGAACTCACCGCGCTTCACGGCATGGGAAAGTCCGCGATTGCTCGCATCAAAGTGATTATGGAAGCCAAGAAGATTAGCTTCCGGGCCTGAGCCGCTTCTAAAGGATGTAAGAACCTAGGAAACGGTTGAAGGCCTTTACATCAAAAGCTGCGTTGAATTCCAGACGCACTTTACCAAGTCCACTGAAATACATTTCCAACTCGGTGTCACGGTCGAAAGACCCGGCAGACTCGACGGAGAAGGCTTGAATCTTGCTGTAGGGAAGCGATGTATAGTCGCGCTTCTTACCCGTCATGCCCTGCACGTTGACAACAATCAAACGCTTGTTCGTGAAGATAACCATGTCGCGCATGCCCTTGAAACTTGACTGGATCCCCTCGCCATCAATGAGCAGCTCCCCAACCATTGCTTGGCCTTCTTGGTTTGAAACCTCTGCCAACTTGACGAATGATGGATTCTTGAAATCAATCACATTTACCCCAATCTATTTAGTGACTATCACTGTCACAGTAGCTCAGGCTTAGACCCACCGGACTGGGGATTTATAACGAATTGACGCTGATTTAGCTCTTTCGCTTGACCCAAATCAAGCCGGCGATACCTGCAAGCAGAACCGCCGTCGGCGCAACGAAGTCCAAGGCTGAGAACCAATCGGTTTGACTGTTTGCGATAACGAAGACATAGCCTGCCAGACCCATGGCGACCAAGGCCCAAGCGATTCCCTTGGAGGATCCGACATCACCGCGCCGGAGCTCCTCGCGGGTTCTGGCAGTCGGACGATCGCATTCCGGGCAAGTTAGGTCAGACTTTTGGATTGCTGCTTCGCAGTGTGGGCAATTCATTCTCAAAGCTTAGAACCACAAGCGGGATTCTGTCGTCTAGTGAGTCAAGAGGTAAATGATGTCAACCTGCTTGCGGCCAACATAGAGCGGGATGTTTAGTTCATAACCAATTCCCACCGGAACCACGATGCGCTGGAACTCGCCGGTGGAAGCGGGGATTACAACCCAGCGATCGCCGATTCTTGCTGAAACCCGCTGACCTTCAAAGCCTCTGACGTAGAGCACAGCCTTACCGTTGAAGGAACCGACGGTGACCTTGTTTACTGGCTCGTCCAGCATGCGCACAAACGAACCGGTCTTGACCTTGCCGGCACCATAGTCAATTTCAAGTGCGTAGAGGCCAGGCTTCAGAGTCGGCAGCTTGAGCACCAACTTGTTTGGCAGCTTGCGCAAGATCTGAACCGGCTTACCACCAACGGTAACGGCCTTGACCATGTTGAGTCTTGTGCCCGTAAGTGCCAACTGTCGCACTGTGTTTGCCTTCCACAAAATCTCTGAGGTTGGCTCAGACACCTTTGGCTTAGGGCTGACAACAGGACCTGGTGGCAATACCGGTGGAACGATAACGATAGGCCCTGGCGGAGGAACCACAACCGGAATTGCGGTCCAGAGCGCATACAACGTTAGGTTCTGGTAGCTGCTTGGGCTGAATGGGAAAGACACCGCTGTGGTGGCATCGTTCAAAGTAGTTGACCAGCCAGCAAATGTGAAACCCTGCTTGGTTGGGCTGGTTGGTTGAGTAATCGAACCGGCCTGCGGGAAGGTTGCGCTTGAGACTAGGGATCCGCCATTGCTGTTGAAGGTAACGGTGAATGTTGCAAGAGCCGGGGTCACAACGCCGGAGACCGAGCTTGGGGCAGAGGTTCCAATCGCGTTCGTTGCGGTCACGGTGAATGAGTAAGTAGAGCCGTTTACCAGGCCAGAAACAACACACGAGAGTGTCACGGTGGTACAGCTGCCGCCACCATTTGTGGCCGTGACGGTGTAGGACGTGATGTCCGAACCACCGGAGCCAGGTACGGTCCACGAAATCGAAGCGCTGGTGTTACCGGCAGTTGCAACTACGTTGCGAGGCGCATCTGGCCTGGTAGCGGCAACCACAAACTCTGGGTCTTGAGTCATTTCTACAACAACCTGACCATCAACGGTGGCGGTCGCAACCTCAATCGCAACACCATTGACGATCATGAAGACCTTGGCACCGATCTTGATGTTTGGATTGATTAGTGTCAACGTGACCGGCTTGCCGACTGCAGTGTCGGGGACGGTGGCTGAGTCGCCGGTGCCCTTGAGCCAGTGCACAACGACGGAGGTGTAGTAGGCAAAGCTGGAGTCAATTAGGTTGCTCGGTCTGGTCAGATCGTCCACGAAGGAAACGCTCAGTACCGTGCCGTTATCGAGCGCACCGTTTGGCAAACTGATCGAAGCGCCAGTGCCAGATAGGGCGTGGTTACCCGACCAAGAGTGAGCACCTGTAATCGTGATGGTGGCAAGCGTGTTCAGGTGAGCTGGGTTGATTCCAGCAAGAGAGTTCTGGATCCACTTGGCGTAAAGAGTCTTTGAGGCTGACGGCGAATATGCGTTTCCAAGGGCAACAGCACGAGTGGTCAGAGCGGAGTCTTCATACCATCCGGTAAAGGTGAATCCGGCTCTGGATGGAGTTGGCAGAATCAATGAAGCCGATCGCGAGACGAAGTCTCTAGCGCGAGGGCTGGATCCGCCCTTGGCGTTGTAATTCAGTTCAAACGAACCATCAAGCCATCTCGCATACAGCATCAGCGTCGAGCTTGGGCTGTATGGGCTGGCGAGTTTGGTACCACCGTCGGTAAGTGACCAGCCATCGAATACGTATCCGTCTCGGGCATAGGTAGTGCCAGTTGGTAAGGAGATGCCAGCATTGCCAACGGTGTAGCTGGTGGTGGCAATTGCTGCACCAGAAATCCTGGTTCCACCATTCCAGTTGTAATCAACCAAATAGGTACGCGGCGTCCATTGAGCCACAAAGTTCTGATTTCCAACACCCACGTTGTAGGTGACTCCCAAGCCGTAGGTCAAAGAGCCGTCACTCCAACCGGCAAAGTCGTATCCGGTCCTGGCGCCAGGGTTAGGCATGGCGAAGCTCTGACCGATGGTTCTGCTCAAGCTGGCTGGAGAGTTGGCTCCTCCAGCGGAATCAAAGCTCATGGTGTAGTCAATCGCCTGCCACTGCGCGTAGAGCAAATACTGGGTGCTGGTCACGGTAAACGCAGTACCGGCTGAGTAACTGTTATTGGACTGATCTTTCCAGCCGATGAAGGTGTAGCCGTCACGAGTAGGTGCATTGCTTAGCGTGATCACGTCGTTAGCAAGACACGTGTTATCAACACCCTGACATTCAGTGTCAATGGTGACGATTCCAGTTCCACCATTGAGCGCGTACCGAACGGCATAGAGCCTGACCCACTGTGCTGTAAATGTCGGTGCGGTCTCGGTGAGGGTGAAGCGATCCAGAGCCTGGAAGGTGGAATTGCCATCGTTCCAACCGAAGAATTGGTAGTTGTTACCTCCAAAAACAATGGTGCTGCTAACCGTTGGACTGAGGGTAATGCTCGCGTTGTACTTGCCCGAGGTGTTCTGCGGGAAGGTTGCGATCTCGTTGGAGGACAAGGCAGTGCCCCCGAGTGCACCGCGTGCGTAAGTTACCGAAATGTCCTTCAGGGTCCAAATCGCATACAGGGTGACGTTGGCGTTAGTCGTGTAGGCACCGGAGTGAGCCGTTCCGGTGGGGTTGGCCGACCAACCGGTGAAGTCGTATCCGGTCTTAGCCATGGTGCCGACATTGGCCAGCGAGATGCCAGCGTCCCCGGTTGTGTAGCTGGTGGTGATACCGCCGGCAGGAGTTCCAGTCGCGCCATTTGGGTTGTAGGTGATGACGTAGGTGTTTGGCGTGAACTTAGGGTAGAAGGTTACATTCCCCGCACCGAATACATAACTATTCCCCGGTTGGTATACAGTTCCCGATCCGTCGGAGTTGATTGTCCATCCGGCGAAGGTGTAGCCGGCTTTCACTAGGTTGCCGGAATTTGCTTTGACAGTTGCACTCTGGCTGATGTTGTAGTTGCTCGAGTCGGTAGGAGCGGTTCCAGTATCGGATCCTGTTACCGTGTAACTGACCGAGTAGTTGATGGCATCCCAAAGTGCATAGAAGATCACTGGTGCTGAAATCGTCAAGGATCCGGAGTTCAAAACCTTCGTAGTGGCATCGTTCTGAGTGGTCGCCCAACCGTTGAAGGTATAACCGGTTCGAGCCAGCGTATTCTGGGTTGCCAGCGTGATTGCGGTTCCACCCGTGGTGTAAGTTCCTGAGGTCGCAGAAGGTGAGCCAGTGGTTGCGCCGTTCACGTTGTAGCTGTAGCTGTACTGTCCCGCGGTCCAGATTGCATAGAGCGTGATGGATTGCGAAGGAGTGTATGCCCCAGTGATTTTTGTTGTTGCATCGTTCTGGATCGAGCTCCAACCGCCAAAGGTGTATCCGGTCTTCGCCATCGTGCCAACCAAAGGCAACGTGATTGCACTGGAGCTGAGCGTGAAACTTTCACTGGATCGTTCTGGGGCGCCCTGTGAACCATTTCGGTCATAGGTGACCAGATATACCGGTAGTGGCCTGGTGACGCTCAGGACATAAGAGCGGGTCGAACCATCCTGGGCTGTAACTGTGATTGAGACAGTGTTGGCTCCGTAAGACAGGTTGATCGCATTGGATGAGCTGCCCGAGTTCACTGAGTTGCCGTTTACGGTCAGAGTCGCGAACTGGTTGTTCACCGTCGCCGACACTGTCATCGAAGCAACACTTGGACTGACAGTCACTGAGTAAGTGGTGCTTGAACTCTGGAAACCAGGGGTTAGTACTCCAGCGCTGAGTGATATGGCAGTTAGGGAAGCATCAGTAGAGAAGTCGTTTAGGTAGCGGAACTTGATACTGATTACCGACTGGTAACCGTCGTACTGCACATACTCGGCACCTGGGGTTGACGAATAGTTGTAGGCGGCGAGTGAGCCACCGAGCGCGGTTGGCACTCCTCTATTAGAGCCATTCACCGAAGGCGCAAGGAAGACCGTGTTCATCGAAGTCACGATGTTTGAGCCGCTCACACTCGCGGTGCGGTTGGGGCTTTGCTTGATAGAACGGTGGGTAGGACCATTCTCAATTCCCACTAAGAAGTAGGTATTGGCTGGCACTGTCACTGAAGTCGTGGCAGTGGTTTCCGAGAAGCCTCCAGCGCTGAAATTGGTAGTGGGTTGCTGACCTACAACGACAGGACTTGAGAATGAACCAAGAGTGTTAGGAGTGCTGCTGGCGGCAAAGTACCAGTTCCAGCTCCTCGAACCTGATTGATAACTGTTGACGCCAAGTCGATTAACGCCGTCGGCAGGAATGCGCAATTCGGTGTGCGCGTAGAACAACTGCCAGATCATGTTGTTGGTCGGGACCGCATCGGTGTCAAGCACTCCGGACTGGCTCGCGAAAGAGTTGAAGTAGGTGTTTGACGACCACGTCACTGAGGTTCCCAAGAATCCCGCTTCAGTGTGCAGCGTCGGGCCGAGTCGAGAAATGGTCACGGTATAGGAAGTTGAGGCCACTCCGTTTGGCGCTGTCACGTGAACGGTGAGAACCGATACGCCAACCGGAGTCGAGACAGTCACGGAAGTTGACGTTGGAGCCAGCAGATTTCCATTGACTCTGATTCGAGCTCCAAACTCAGCTACTTCTGGAGAGACTGTAATGAAAGCGCTGTTCGAAGGGACCGCAAGGGTGTAGCTCCTGGTTGCTGATACGAAGCTTGGCGAGAGCACACCCGGGCTGACCGTCAAAGCGGCTAGTGAAGAGTTGGTTGAAATGTTTGCGAGGTAACGCACGATTACTCGACCAGAGCCACCATTTGAACCATTGGCCTGATTTGCGCTCAACGACCCGGCACCGCGACCACCGTTACCGCTGTTAGCCGCACCATTAGAAGTTGAGAAAGAATTGCCGACTCCACCAGCACCACCGGCACCGTAGATCTGGGAGATGCCAGAGATCGAGCTAGTGAAACCAAGACCGGCGACTCCCCTGAGAATTCCAGTACTGGTGCCGCCGGGGCCACCCGCGCCACCACCGCCACCTCCGGTACCGCCGCCGCTGCCAAATGCTCCACCCTCAGCACCGGCTGAATTAGTTGCAGCCGCACCACCAGTTCCAGCAGCTCGCGCTACTGCTTGGTAGTCTCCGCGGCTTCGGCTACCGCCGTCACCTCCGAGCGAGAGGAACTTGTTGACGATGGTCAGGAACAACTCAGAGTTCTCACCGCGAGCACCGTGATTCTCTGCTGGGGTTGCAACCCGACTCGCGGTTCCACCAGCACCACCGGCACCAACCCGAATCGTCATCTGCGAGTGGCCAGAGACATCAATCGGTCCGGTCAACCTGACCTGGCCACCGCCGCCACCACCGGCTCCGCCGGCGTCATAAGCGCCACCACCGCCACCTCCGGCGGCTAGGACCATAGCTTCAATGCTGGATAGCCCACTCGGCAACTGCCAAGCACAAGATCCAGTGTTTGTGAAATCAAGCACCCAGTAGGGCTGGCCATCGATGTAACGACCAACCTGGCTCGGCGCACACAAACTAGACCAGACCGGGAACAGCACCACGTCAGAGTCAGTCAGATAGCTCGCACCCAGATCAAACACCTGGCCGCCACCGTCTGTAGTGCTCCAGCCGGTGACCCGGAAATTCGCCCTGGTGAAGTAGTGGTTCGCCAAGCTGGCAGCCAGCAGGGTAGCGCTGACCGAAGGCTGCTTGACAATCACCTGGTCGGAACCGGAAGCACCGGTGCCAGCGCGGAAGGTGATGCGGAAGTCATTGGCTGCCCACACCGGATACAAAGTGGTGTTGGCGTCGGTTGTGAAGCTGCCGCCTAGGTTGTGAGTTCTGGCACCGCCATCGGTGGTGGACCAGCCAACCACGTTGAAACCAGCACGAGTGAATGATGCATTGGCGCTGGCGGTGTTAGGGAGAATCAGGGTTGCTGCCTGACTCTTGGTGAAGGTCTGGACAGTTCCCGAGCCACTTGCTCCAGGTGCGAGGGTGATTGTGTAGTCAGCGCTGAAGCGCAATACGACGGTACCAGATCCTCCTGAACCACAGGAAGAACCACCTGAACCCGTGTTGGTGGCACCAGCTCTAGTTGCCTGGTTTGAAGAATCACATGTGACGACCCAGTCGCCACCGACATTTCCACCACCAACAGCACCACCAAGAAAAGCAGCGCCTCCGCCAGCAACCTCAATGCCAAAGCGAGTTAGCGATGCTCCACCGTCTTGGTTCGTGGCGGCACCTCCGGCACCTCCACCACCACCAGGGGCACCCTGACAGTTGGTTGACCCAGCAGCACTCGCTCCGGCATTCGCAAAGTAGTTGAAACCCGCATAGTTTGGATTCGCACCAGCAGCAGCACCAGATCTGGCGGTACAAGCCGCGCCACCACCACCGGAACCGCCAGAAGTAGCAGATGCAGGAGTAGGGGTTCCACCGGCTCCCGAACCACCACCTGGAGCGATGAATGATCCGAATCGACTTTGCTGGCCTTTGGTACCGGTATTACCAGTCACAAACTCGCTGACCAGCGTGAAAGTTCCACCGGTTCCAACCTGAACCAGGGTTGCTTGGCCGGGGGTGAGTGCTAGCGATTGGCTACTGACCAAAACAGCGCCAGCACCGCCACCACCCGCGAGGCCGTAGTAAGAACCAGCACCGCCACCACCGACAATCATGACGTCAGCGGCGGAAACACCCGCGGGCACTACCCAACCACAAGTGCCGGTGGTGTTGAAGCGAAGCTGTGTGTACGTCCTACCCGTTTCACCATAGGTCGCAGAAGTTAGATCGGTTGTACCAGTACCAACAAATGTCGTGGTGGTCGCGGTACAGGCATTCACCCAGATTGCGTAAAGCGTTATGCCAGAAGTTGCACTCGGCGAATAAGGCCAGGTTTCAATTCGATTGGCTAGGTCACCATTATTCGAAGTCTCGGTGGTCGACCAGCCGCCAAACACCACCCCTGATTTTGTTGGATCGGCAGGACGTTGAACGGTTCCGGCGGTGAAGAACGAGGTATCAGCAATTGAAGAACCGCCGTTTACGTCCCAAGAGACAGTGTTGGAATTTGGACTCCATGAGGCGACTAGCGTGCTGGTGCCACTCGGTGCTAGGTAAACCGAACCAGGCGAGATGGTGCTGGCACCAGTTCCCCAACCAGTCAACGTGTATCCGGCTCTGGTGACGCTACCGACGCTCGGAACTCGGATTCTTCCGGAGGTGGTCAGCGATGCTGGGTCAGCGTTGCCACCAGCTCGGTTGAACTGAACCAGGTTGTAGGGCACCGCTCCAAGTTCGCTTGGGGTAAATGCGCCCTGATAGAAGCGAATCGAGCGAATCCTACCCTCGAACTGTGCGTCGGCAGTCCAGTTACTCTTGCCGATGAAGTTGTTGGTGACAGTGACGTCTGGCATTACACCGAAACTCACGCTGGATCCGGCGGAGCCTCCATTCATAAGGCCGACGGTTCGCTGAGTGTCGTTTTTCCAGATGGTGCAACGCGAACCATCGAGTCGCACTGTCCAGCGCGCCATACCTGAGGTGAGTGACCCATCGGTCGTTCGACATTCAGAGATGACAGCGCCATTGCCCCAAAGGCCTACAGCTAGTTCATTTGTGGTGTCAAAGCGGCTAATGAAGAAATTGTTTCGCTCTCCAACGGTTGATGTTCGCATCTCACCGAAGTCAAAAAGACGTTCCCAGAAGTTTGCCGATCCGAAGTCGGCCTCGAAGTCAACCGTTATGCCACCGCTTCGGAAGCCACTGTAGGAAAAGTCTCCAACATCAATGAAGCTTCCGTTGGCATTTGTGCCGCCCGGGAAATTCCATGCCCTGGTTGCACTGTCGAGGGAAATAGCTCCATTCGATTGATTCACTATCGTGCCGCTGACGGTCATGGAACCAAGGTTGGTTACCGCAAGCGGACTGGTGCTCGCTGCGTCATAGGAAGTCACATCGGTTGAGTTGTAGTGCAGTCGCAGATATGCGTTTGGGTCTCGCGGCGTGGTGAAGGATGCAACGTTTGCGACATCGCCGCCGCCGTTATTGTTTACCGCTCGAATCCTGACGTTGCCATAGGTGGTTTCCGGCGAAAGTCCGGTAATGACAATTGGGCTCACAGTTTGAGATGCGGAAATCCAGGTGGTGCCCCCGTTTAATGAGTACTGATAGCCATTGATGGAACCAACGGTGTAAGCAGGGCCACCTGGAACATAGCTCGGGGCAGTAAATGAAATCCTTACGCTGGTGGTAGTGATGTCTGAGTTTGAGAGCGAAGTTGGAGCACTAGGCACAATGGAGTAGCGCAAGACGATAACTCCTGAGCCGCCGTCGCCACCCTCTGGTCCGGCCGAAGTTCCAGGAGCAATATCATCAAAGCCAGATCCGCCACCGCCGCCACCGGTGTTTGCGGAACCATTGTTTCCTGCCACCTCAATCTCGGTTCCATTTGCGCCACCACCGAGGCCACCGGGACCACCCGAAAGACCATCGGCGCCCATACCACCGCCGCCACCGCCACCGAAGTAGACCTGGCCGCCGGAGATGTGACCAACACCTAGTGCTGTTGCAATTGCCGGAGTGATCCAACTGATTGCCTTACCTACTCCACCGGCACCACCGACAGCATTGGTGTGTTGACCAACTGAAAATTCAGTTGTGGTAATTCCGTTCGCGGTTGGCCTGGCACCAGCAGCGCCGGCACCGCCGCCGCCACCACCGGCCCAAACGTCACGGAAGTCGTCTAAATCACGCGCACCAGAGGCGCCCGCAAAACCACCGGTGAAGTTACCTAGATTGGTTCCGGTCAGGGTGCTCACGGCCTGTGATTGTGGCTGACCAACAGTTTGGTTCCAGCCCGCACCACCACCGGATCCACCGTCAACATTGGAAGAGGTTCCGTTGACACCCGCACCACCACCGATGGCACGAATACCCGCGAACTGAGAGTAGAAACCCTTGCTGCCGATGTAGGAAGTCGGTGCTCCAACAGCTCCTGCGCCACCGCGGCCAACCGAGGCATTAAGGCCAGCCACAGGAATCGGGTGGTTCATGAATTCCAGGACAGCTCCAGCACCGCCACCGCCACCGTGTCGAGATCCACCGCCGCCACCGCCACCGACCACTAGAGCATCAACTTGAGTCACTCCGCTTGGGTTGTACCAAGCGTTGTCCTGGATGCCGTCGGCTTCATTTATGTATTTGAAGGCGATGTAGCAGAAAGTTCCAGACTGAACAACCGTCACAGCTGCGTCATTGTCGGTGTTCTGCTCGCAAGGTGCTGTTCCTACTGCGGCGGAAGCCGGAAGTGGGAAAAATCCAGTCAAGGCCAAGCTCAAAGAAAGCAGGCTGGAAATCATTGTTTTTCTGGAGCGTCGCTCGGCCTCGCGAGAGCTCAAGAGCTCCGCTTTCGACCGATTCGACAATACGCCCATAATGACCTAAATCTAGGGCATCGCCCGAAGGTCAATTCAGTAAAGCTTGGGTTATCCGTAGGTCAAAAAGTGGGGGTGTTTCGACCTGAAATATGGCTTTCTTGAAGCAGGCGATTTGATGTTTTCGAAGGGTTGGTTTCTACTCGAACCTAAGGGCATCGATCGGCTCTAATTTGGCAGCGGTTCTCGCTGGCCAAACACCGAAAACCACACCAACCACCAAACTGAATCCAAGCGCTAAGAGAACCGTCTCGAGCTGGATTGAGAACACCCAATCTCCGATGATTGCCAAGAAATAGGCCGCTATCTGCCCCAAAATCAAACCAACCACGCCACCGGCGAGCGAGAGCACGATTGCCTCAATTAAGAACTGCGTGAGGATGTTGGACTGCTTGGCTCCGATGGCTCTTCTCACACCGATCTCACGAGTTCGCTCGCGAACCGAGACGAGCATGATGTTCATGATTCCAATACCGCCAACCACCAGGGAGATGCCGGCGATGCCGGTTAGCAGCAACCCCAGGGTGTCGGTGATACTGCTAACCGCAGCGATCAAAGAAGCCTGGTTGGTAATGGTGTAGCGGGCATCGGTGTCTGCACCTAAGCCATAGCGTTCTCTGAGCAGTCGATCGGAGGCCAACTGCAAGGCATCCACCGCCTCCGGGGTTTCGGCTTGAACCACAATGCTTGAGACATACGGGTACTGGCTAAACAGCTTTCGAGCAGCATCCAAAGTCACATAAACCCTGCCGTTGGTGCCAAAACCAGCCTGGTCATCGAGCACTCCAACCAAACGGAAATCCTGACCATTTAGCTTGACGGTCCTACCAAGCATGTCCGCGGTCAGACCTAGGTCATTAGCGGCGTCTGCTCCGAAAACCACATCCTTCGAGGTGGCGGCAAATGTGCTGTCAGACAGGTAGGAGCCGAGTGCGATGTCGGGTTTGACGGCAGCGAAATACTGCGAAGAGACTCCGACCAAACGCGCATTCACCCGCTTGTCACCGGTTGCTATGGTGCCCTCGTTTTGAGTTTGCACAAACATCACCGAAACCCCATCGAGCGCTGCTAGAGCTTCGGCATCTTGCTCGCTGAGTGCATCCGGTGCCATTGCGGTGATGTTGAGCTGGTTGGTTCCCAAGGTGGCCAGAGATTTATTGATGCCCTGCGATGCGCCATCCACAATCGAGGTCAACGCCACGATAGCCGCCACTCCGATCACCACGCCAAGCATGGTGAGTAGCGACCGCACTTTGGTGGCCCAAATCCGATTTAGGGCAAGACGTGCGGTGCCGAGAAGTCTCACTTGGCACCTCGCTCATCGCGTTCGATCCGACCATCTCGCAAGAAGACTCTTCTCGGAGCACTGGCGGCTATATCCAAATCATGGGTGATCAGGATGATGGTTCTACCCTCCTGATTGAGTTCCTGCAGCAGCTCAATAACCTGTGCCCCGGTCTTGGAATCCAGCGCTCCGGTTGGCTCATCGGCAAGCACAATATCTGGGCTGGTCACCAAGGCTCTGGCAATTGCTACTCGCTGCTGCTGGCCTCCGGAAAGCCGGTTGCGATCAAAGTTCAAACGCTCGCCAAGGCCCAGACGATTCAGGATTTCAGTGGCAGCCAATTTGGCTTGTTTGGAACTTATGCCCTGATACAAAAGCGGTGCCATCACATTCTCCAGGGCAGAGGTGTTTGGCAAGAGTTGGAACTGCTGAAACACAAAACCAATCGCCTTGGATCGCAAGCTGGTGAGCTGGTTGTCATTGAGTTCACTGGTTGGATCAGAGGCGATTTTCACGACACCTGAGCTTGGTCTATCCAGGCAACC
>JACCDI012228492.1_pt1 | contig 13145 bp, 8 predicted proteins | sample 7442791 | NCBI WGS metagenome assembly JACCDI01 (sample SAMN15323434, study PRJNA562643) | freshwater metagenome | isolation source: river surface water | place: USA:Blue River Watershed | collected 2017-08-15
AGCTACGACTGCGACTTGGGCGAAAGCATTAGAGCTTGGTCGGAAAAGTTGTGGCATGCCTTTCATCCTGACCTGTCATCGGGCACCAACTTAGGCTGACGCACGGTAATACGACGGGTCTTTATCAACTGACTTTGTACCTTATTTCACGATGTCTGGCAATGTGCCGAGTGGCATATGGAGACAATTCGTCATGAAAGTACGGAACGATCGATGGCCATCGCCACGAACAGCAACGCGAGATACAGCATCGAGAAAAGATACGCGCTTTTAGCTGACGGACGACTGGTATTTTGTATGAGAATTCCACTCCTTCCAACCAAGAGAAGTCCAAGAATAATAGCAGCAATTGCATAGATAAGACCGACCAAACCCTGGAACCACGGTAGCAATGACACTGCTACAGTGAGCACTGCATAGACCACAATTTGAATCGCAGTAGCCTTATCCCCCGCTACACTCGGCAGCATAGGGACGCCCACCCGCGCATACTCATCCTTGATCATCAATGCCAGCGCCCAGAAGTGCGCAGGCGTCCACACAAAGATAATCGCAAACAAGTACCAAGCCAGCGCTCCACCCAGATCCCCCGTAACGGCAGCCCAGCCAACAAGCGGTGGGAAGCATCCGGCAGCCCCGCCAATAACGATGTTTTGCGTCGTACGACGTTTAAGGAACAAGGTGTAAACAACTACGTAGAATGCAAGTCCACCAAGACTCGCCGTCGCCGCAACAAGGTTAGCCCCAAGCCACAGGACGAGGAAGGACATCACGGCAAGTGTCATCGCAAAAGCAAAAGCATTTCGCCCTGGAATCACGCTGGTTACCGTCGGACGATTTTTAGTCCGCTCCATCCGCGCATCTATATCCCGATCGACCACCATGTTGAGTGCATTTGCAGCGCCTGCAGAAAGAAATCCACCGATCAGAACTGCAACAAAAATCCCGACCCCTGGCCACCCCTTAGCAGCTACGAACATCGCAGTCATAGATGTCAGTAATAACAGCGAAATAACACGTGGCTTGGTAAGTGCCAGGTAATCCTTCCAAGTTGCTGGCGTTGCTGGCGACGCACCCAGCACAGGCTCGGGAGCAAAGTTCTTATCTTCCAAATGGACGACATCCGTTGATAGGGCGCCAGCCGAAAGAAATACCATCGAGACCCAAACGGCATCCGCCATCAAGAGGTGAACCACTTGCATCACAACCGGGGCTTTCAACCAAACGTTAAGCCCGCCGACGGCCGTCTGTAGAACAAACAGCCATACGACTGCGTTGCTCCAGCGCGCAGTATCCCGACTTGGCCGGAGATGGCGAATCATCGCAGCTACGATGACTACAAAGCACCCTGCACTTAGCGCGATGTACGGATGAAGAATTCTGAGGCGCAGAATAGCTGGCGCGTTGTCCGCCTGTGCAAGCCTCATCACTTCCTCGTGCGACTGCGCCGGGTAAAGCGTATCTCCTAGCGCCGTAATGGCACCAGAGATCCCAAGGACTATCATCGTGACGAATGTCAGTACGATGGTTGCTAAAACGGGACCCTGATTTCGCAATCGTAGTGCCGGCCGATTTCCAGCACACCACGCTGTAATTGCTGATGATGTCAATAAGAAAAACGTGTTTACCAAGTGCAGTGACATCCAGATGGCGCGGAACATACTCTTATTTTCCGCAACCAGACCAGCATTTACGATGTACTTTCCAATCCAAGCTTCCAGTCCAGTGAGTACCAACATCACCAACGCTGCATGTGTTGCCGTATGACGGAATCGGAATCGAAATCCGACAAGGGCTACGGTCAACAGAACAAGGACACCATCGAAGGCCGAAATTCGGCGGTGAGTAAACTCTATAATCGTCTTGATAGAAGGAGCAACCGGCAAGACTTCGCCGTTACAAAGAGGCCAGTGACTTCCGCAGCCATCCCCCGAACCCGTTGCGCGAACAACTGTTCCAGCAAGAATCGTGACAATGTGCCAGATAAGCGTCACCCATGCGATTCTTGAAATCCATCGGAGTGGAAGTCCAGGACCGTCTGTCGTGGATGTGTGGAGATTGCTAGTCTTACTGGTTCCCATACCTGCTTTTAATATACCGAGGTCAACCGTACAAACCATCTGCTGGTCTGCATAATTCGTGAAAATAGTCACAAACTTATACAAAGCAACATTTGCAGGCTTGCAGCGGCACAGGTACAACACGTTGCATTAATTCCATTACACCGGAGACAGACGTGGCAGGAACAAACCCGTACATTGATATCCCTCAGGCTCCCAAGCCTAAATCGCCTTATACCTTGATCCTAAGGATGGATGGCCATGAACATACTCTGTCAGTAGATCCTAGTCAAATTCCGTATGGGCGGTCGGGCCAGCCGGGCTCTATCCTTGATATCTGTGAGGGCTTTGATTTGGCACTTGAGCATACTTGCGGTGGCGTATGTGCATGCGCGACTTGCCATGTCATCGTTCGAGATGGTTTGTCATCGTGCAACGAAGCTACCGATGATGAGCTTGATCAGCTTGAAGAAGCACCGGGCCTCACATTGAGCTCGCGCCTCGGTTGCCAGTGTGTCCCTAACGGCGAAAGTAAGACGGTTATCGTGGAAGTCCCTGGTTGGAATCGGAACGCAGTTAAAGAAACACCACATTGATTGCGATTCTCGAATATCGCCGGTAACATATACGTCGTTACGAGGGCGGTTGGCGCAGTGGTAGCGCGCTTCCTTGACACGGAAGAGGTCACAGGTTCAAATCCTGTACCGCCTATGATGAACTCCTCCACGAATGTTGTGGTGGAGTTTTTTTATTGTTTTGCCCCCAGGCGCCAGTTCACAATCAGTCAACTACATTCGCCCCCTGGCATCGATAAAACAACCAACACCAAGGGGCAGACAAAAACGGATGATCCAGTTTCTATTACGACAAGAGATCCGTAACGACGTGACCATGGACATCTGTGAGGCGATAGTCTCTCCCCTGATTCCTGTATGTAAGCCGATGATGATCGATTCCCAGCTGGTCCAGAATCGTTGCCTGCAAATCATGGACATGCACAACGCCGGGTATAAACCTATCCTTCGTAGGGGTAATCACATTTCCACTTTGATCAAGGAGGTTGTAGCCATAGTCATCCGTGCGTCCATAACTAAAACCACGCTTGATACCAGCACCAGCCATCCACAAACTAAAGCACCGTGGATGATGATCACGCCCATAGTTGTCCTTGGAGATTGCCCCTTGTGAGTATGCTGTGCGTCCAAATTCTCCGCCCCAAATGACTAATGTGTCATCGAGTAGCCCCCGCCGCTTTAGATCGACAATAAGCGCTGCACTTGCCTTGTCCGTTAGTTTTGCCTGGTAGCGGGCATTCCCTGGGAGATCGCCATGGTGGTCCCAGCCCTGATGATAAAGCTGAATAAATCGGACACCCTTTTCTGCTAAGCGCCGCGCAAGCACACAGTTTGCAGCGAACGTCCCTGGTGTCCGCGCATCCTCGCCGTACAACTCGAAAGTCTCTGGTGGCTCTGAGGACAAATCCGTCACTTCGGGCACGCTGGTTTGCATCCGAAAGGCCAGCTCGTACTGCGCAAGGCGGGCATCCACTTCAGGATCCGCAGAAAGCTTGCTCTGTTGCTTTTGGAGAACACCAAGGGTGTCGAGGACATTTCGCCGGGATGATGCCGATACGCCTTCAGGATTCTTCAAATACAGAACCGGGTCTTTGCCAGCACGGAATGGAACGCCCTGATACCGGGAATCCAGAAAGCCACTCCCCCACAGCCGTGCGTAGAGCGGTTGATCCCCTTGCCCCTTTGTCACAAGAACGACAAATCCGGGTAAGTCTTTGTTCATCGAGCCAAGGCCATACCCGACCCAAGCCCCCATGGATGGCCGACCAGCAATCTGCGAACCTGTCTGAAAAAATGTCATCGCAGGGTCGTGATTGATTGCCTCAGTCCACATACTCCGAATAAGACAAATGTCGTCGGAGATTCCACCAATATTGGGAAGCAAGCTGCTTATACGCATCCCAGACTTGCCATAACTGGCAAAGTCAAATGCACTTCCAGCCATCGGCAAGCTTGCCTGGTTGCCGCTCATCGCTGTAAGGCGCTGTCGCCCAATCACCGATGACGGGAGTTGATTACCATGCTCTTTTCGTAGTAAGGGCTTTTCGTCGTACAAGTCGATATGAGCAGGACCACCGCTCTGAAATAGGTAAATGACACGCTTTGCTTTTGCTGCCTTCAGAGGTAGATTTGCAGACTGTGCACCTGATTCTGCAAGGCCAAGGGCGCCAAGTCCAAGCGACGCAGCCCCAAGAAAGTGCCGTCTCGTCATCCTTAATGGATCAAATTCAGTCATGTCTTTACCTCTTCCAGACACAGGCATCCGAGTTTAATACCGCTTGTGCAACCATGGTCCAAGCAGCAACAACATCCCTCTTCAAACTTGCATTGATTGGATGCTTTCCTACTGCAGCCACCAACTTCGCATCATCCGGTCGCGTAGCAAAGTACGTTAGCTGTCCACTAAGCAAATCCATTAATGCCTTCACTTCGATTGCATCTGCATCACGGCCAGTAGCCATCGAAAACATCGTGTTTATCTGTGCACGCGTGTCAGATAACGTTCGGGATGCGTCAAGCGAATTTTCAGCAAACACGCGCGCTGCTTCTGCGAACTGCACATCATTCATCAAAACAAACGCTTGCAAGGGTGTACTGGTACTTGGTCGCCGAGCTGTGCAAACCTCACGTGTTGCCGCATCGAAAGCGAGCATGTTCACCATAGGGGATGTCCGCTTCCAAACCGAATAAAGTGACCGTCGGTAAAGGTCCGTACCAACGCTCTCGCGATATGCCGGACTCATCGAGTTTGTTTCGCGCCACAAGTCTCCTGGTTGGTATGGACTTACAGGCGGTCCACCCATTTTACGGTCCAGGAGGCCAGCAATTGATAGTGCGACATCACGAATTTGCTCTGCCGACAATCGACCGCTCGGACCTCGCGAAAGAAATTTATTGTCTGGATCCCGTTGTCGTTGAGCCAAAGGTACATTCGATGTTCTCCCGTACGTATCCGAGAGAGCCAGCATTTTCAGCAGCCGTTTTACATCCCAATGATGATCGCGGAAGTCGGCGGCCAGCCAGTCTAACAATTCAGGATGCGTCGGGCGGCTTCCCTGAACCCCAAAGTCCTCAGGCGTTTCAACAATTCCCCGTCCGAACAGCTGCATCCACAATCGGTTGACGGCGACCCTGGAGGCTAGCGGATTCTCCGGACTGACCATCCATTTTGCAAGGTCAAGCCTGGTAGGTTTGGCGGTACGAAGTTGAGGAAGGAACGCAGGTACCTGTCGGCTGACAAGTCGATCTGGTGTCTTAGGCGCATCATAGGCACCCCTTGCAAGTACGTAGGTCGGCCTAACACCCGGCATTTCTTCCATCGCAAGGACTTCACGGACTGAATCTTCAGCCGCGGCAACGGCAAAACGGGCATCCTGAAGCTCTTTCCGAAGTGCATTGAGCCTTGTTTCATGAGCAGCGGTATAGATCGGTCGATCCGGCATCGCGACTTCACCCAGCGTACGGGGTGCCTCCGCAGGTATTCCACGCGACATCCAGGAAACTTCCGTTGGAGTCAGCGCTCGGTTATAGACCTCGATTTCATCGACTCGTCCACCACGGAATCCGCGTTCGCGGAAGCGTTCACCCACATTAATCGCGTGTGTCCCAGTCCCCTTCCAGATATGGTCGCGTACAATTGTCGTCTCTTGCGGAACTCCATTGATGTAAATGCGATAGCCGGCAGCTTTACTCGAGCCATCGTAGGTGACCGTGAGGTGCGTCCATTCCTTAGCCCGAATACGCTGCTTTGTCTCAACAGCAATTGCGTTGCCTGGCCAATGCCGGTACATCCGTGCCGTAATTCGCCCCGCTTTGATCGTTACGTCGCCGCCATGAAAACCGACATCGGTGCCAGCACTTCCGTGGAAGACCACCATTTGTTCATCATCGACACGTTCATCGAAAATCCACATACCAACCGTATGCGGAACATGCCGGGCGATACGCGCCGTGCCTCCGAGAGACAGCGCATTGTCACCATTGAGCTGAATACCATCACCCCTTACACCTTTGACACTCAGTAAGCCTATGGGAGCGGAACCAGCTTCGTTAAAGCCAGGCGCGGTGTTTGGCAGGGATGCTCCATTTCGGTCATCAAGTTGATACCGAGCAGTAAGGCCGGGACGCCCAGGCGCAAATGTCTTAGCCTCGCTCTGCATTGCTGTTTGTTGGTCAATGAGCTGCGCTTCCAATGTGGAAACGCGTTTTCTGGCTTTGCCGATAGCATCGTCTTGTGCAGGGGTTGGTAGCAGAAGTGAAGGCGTTGGTACGATATCGCTCTGGTTGTAGAGGCCGTACTCATCCACATTGTTGACAAACGATGCCAAAGAATAAAAGTCCCGTTGCTTGATTGGATCAAACTTATGGTCGTGGCAGCGCGCACACTCGAATGTCAGGCCGAGAAATGCAGTCGTCGTAGTCCTTACACGATCAGCCACCCCTTCCATCCGCCATTCCTCGGCGACCGAACCACCTTCGTTCGTCATTCTATGGAGGCGTTGAAATGTCGTCCCAAGCTTGGTTTCCACAGTGGCATCCGGGCGCAGGTCGCCTGCTATCTGATTGACGATGAAGTCGTCATAGGGCATGTTTGCGTTGAAGGCACGTACAACCCAGTCACGGTAAGGCCATGTTGGCGACAGCTGGTCTGATTGGTAACCGTATGAATCTCCATAGCGGGCAAGGTCAAGCCATGCGACGGCTGAGTGCTCACCATACGCAGTACTCGCCAGCAGGCGGTCAACAACAGTTTCTTTTGCCCTGCGTGACGTGTCTGAGATGAATTCCTGGAGCTCGGACTGCGTCGGAGGTAAGCCGGTTAGGTCAAGCGATACACGGCGGAGCCATTCCCGCTTGGATGCCTGTGGTGCCTTTACCAACCTCCGTGACACTATCTGTGCGTTGATAAATCCATCGATGGGGTTGCCGGATACAAGCGGTGGTTTCGAGCGTCGAACGGGCTGATAGGCCCAGTGTGCCTCATAGGCTGCCCCGCTGCGGATCCATGCAGCAAGCATTTCCTTTTGCTCACGCGTGATGACTCGCTGACTGCTTGCGGGAGGCATTTGCAGTGGCCCATGCGCATTAATGCGTTGCATCAGTAGACTGGCTCCGGGATTTCCGGGGACAATGATGCGCTTCGCGACGAGTCCATCACGGCGGTCAAGGCGCAAGCCCGCCTGCCTCGCTGCACTGTCAGGTCCATGACACGTAATACAGTTGTCAGCGAGTATCGGGCGGATGTCTTTGTTGAACCCGATTGACTTCAGCAGTCCTGTTGCGTTTACATCGGCGGCTGTGGATGCAAGCGACAGTCCGACGGCTACGAGACACGGCAACACCACTGTTGCAAATTTCAAGTGCGGCATAAGGAGATGTTCCCTCAGCTTCGCATTTCTTCCTGCAACCGATTACCTCATTGGCGATTTTTCATTCGGTACCGCTTTGCGGAACTACTTCTTATAGAGTTCCTCAGCAGAGATGATAACGGGCTGAGTTTCGGTCCATTCAGCACCAATAGCCTCTCGGTAGTAACACGAATTATGTCCGGTATGGCAGGTTGGCCCGGCGGGTACGGCAGTTACGAGCAGTGAATTCATTTCACAGTTGACGGCAACAGACTTCACCGTTAGCGTCATCCCGCTGGTTTCACCCTTTATCCAAAACTTCTGCCGTGATCTGCTCCAAAAACAGACACGATTTTCTTCGAGAGTCCGATGAACTGCATCAGCATTCATGAATCCAAGCATCAACACCTGCTGTGTTTCAGCATCCTGCACAATTGCTGGAACGAGACCGTTCTCATCGAAACGCAGCGCCCCGATAAGTCCTTTTGCATCAACCATTTTTTGCCAACCTTCGTACCGGAATGCCGCAGCGCTCCATCGTGTCCTTCAAGCTATCTACTGTGTACTCGCCGTAGTGCAGCAGGGATGCAAGCAAGACGGCATCAGCGTTACCGTAGCGGATGCCATCCACCAAGTGTTCTGGCGTACCAGCCCCACCACTTGCAATAACAGGTATCGGGACTACATTTGTAACGGCTTTCAAGAGCGGGATGTCGTAGCCATCCCGGGTTCCGTCGCGGTCCATGGATGTCAGCAAAATCTCGCCGGCGCCCAGTGCAGCAACGCGTTCCGCCCAGACCAGGGCATCGATTCCCGTCGGAGTCCGCCCGCCGTGCGTATGAACTTCCCAACCACTTGGGGTGTTGCCGGTTTTCATCGGATCGATGGCAACAACAATACATTGGCTACCAAAGCGTTCTGCGCCTTGTCGAATCAAATCAGGATTGCGTACGGCTGCTGAATTGATGCTGACTTTGTCGGCGCCTACGGAGAGAATTCGTCGAATGTCTTCAAGTGTTGAGATGCCCCCACCGACAGTAAAGGGAATGAAGACCTGCTCAGCAACACGGGCTGCAATGTCAAAAATGAGTCCACGGTTTTCAGCACTTGCTGTGATATCCAAAAATGTGAGCTCATCAGCGCCTTGTCGGTCATATGTGGCAGCCAACTCAACAGGATCCCCGGCATCCTTTAGACCAAGAAATTGGATGCCCTTGACCACCCGTCCATCTTTGACATCGAGACAGGGAATAACCCGTTTTGCAAGCATGTGAAATTGTATCGTTTCGTGGTGTCACAATTCCTCGCGGTGGTCCGTATACGTTAATTGTGACACAGCACAGCGACCCACTTGGATTTCCCATCCATGCATTGACAAATGGCGTGCCGCTAGCCGGCCAATCCGTACATGCAGGTGTTCATGAGCGTGTGCGGACGCATATCCTGGGTCAGCGGACTGAGGATGGCATTTGGCCGCCACACAGTGGTGTCCCAGGTGCTGTCGATGCATACCGGCAGGCACATTCGTTGTTATATGAATCGCTTGACCCTGTTGCGGCAGCAAGGGCCTATGAGCATGCAGCATCCTTAGATGAAGGCTATTTGCAGGCTTGGGTAGGGTTGGCACTTGCTTGGACATCCATGGGGACACCCGATTCCCTATCAAATGCCATCGAGCTCTGGCTTGCCCTCGTAGACATTCCGGTCGGAGATGACGGCGTTTCAAGCCGCTGTATGGGTATTTTGCTCCAGAATCTGGCTTATACGCTGTTTCAGCAACACCTCTACACCCACGAGATGCATACGCTGGAGGCATCCGCTGCGTATTATCAGCGGTCATCCCAGATGGAAGTTGATGTTCGTCCAGAGCTTTATTATCCTTGGTGCAACGTCTTGTTGTTGCTTGGCCGGGATGCGGATGCAGCTGAGATTTGGAGTTCGGCTGGCCTTGGAACTTTAGGGCCAGTTAAGGACGTATACTTGGACAAGTACACTGGCTTGTCTGCGCTGGATTTACGATGGAGTAAATGATGAACAGAATCCGCACCGGGTCGCGAGGAATCGCAACCGCCTTGTTTATATGTATGTTGACATTGGTTTCGCATGTCGCGTTCGCTGACCTAAGCGGCCCTGGTGCACCTCCTCCCCCTCCTCCAGGATCCAAGGGGTAACCAAAATGACGATGAATAACAATGGGGTTATCTCGGCATCTATGCGGTCACGCCTTTCGGGAATCGCATCCAGTGTCACCACTACACCTCGAGAGCGGTTCACAAATGCTGAGCTGCTGGTTCGTGCACGGACTGGATCAACGGGTGCCGTCCGTTCGAATGCAGCAATGGCGCTTCGACAGCGAATTACCGGTATCGTCTGGAGTATTGCTGCACTTCACGTTGGACTTACAAATGAAGACCGAGAAGATATCACGCAGGACACCCTGCTGAAGCTTATCGGTACGCCTTCGATTGAGGACCCCCATCCTGCGTATGTAAAGCGGATCGTCAGCAACATCCTCATCGATCGACATCGCCACGCGACAAGTCGTGGGTTGGTTTGTAAAGTTTCCAATTCTGACGAAGTTTTATCCATCTATGCTGAGTCAGTAGCAGCTGAATGCAAATCGGAGGCGGACGTACCATCCACGGACTTTTTGCTATCTCTTCTGAATGACCGTGAGCGTAATGTTGTGTCCGCTCGCATCGCAGGCAGGAGCCATGCAGAGATTGCGGAATCGCTTGGTGTGTCATCACCATCGGTTCGAAAGATGCACGAGCGCGCACTCGACAAGCTTCGTAAGGCTGTTCCCATATCTACATTCTGATGCCGCTTCGGGTGGTTAAGTGTCTCACAAGAGCGAACATGATGGGCAGGGCCATAAGGCCCTGCCCGTTTTTGTCATTTGATTTATCGAAACGTGATGTTGCTTAACGTTTGCATTCTAATGATGACAAAATTATGTATTGCACATTACGCGTAAGTACGGTGATGTGGATGTAATGGATGGAAATGACCAGCTAGCTACATCGGATGGATGGAGACTCCTTGGCCTTGGTGACAGCAGCTGGTGCTACAACGGAACGAGTGTTAAGTTTCCAACGCGGTTATGCTTAGCGTTAGCTTGGTACTTGGTGTTACGCGGTGGTGACATCAGGCGCGCAGAGATCGTCGATGAATTCTGGCCCGATGCAAAGCCTGAAGACGGACAAAACCAGTTACGGGTGACATTGAGTCGCTTGAAGTCTGTGTTGTCTACTCACCCAGGTGCTCCAACCCTTTTAACAGATCGCTTTGTCGTAAGTATCAATATCGGTAACATTCCGTGTGTTGCCCGGGATTACGGCTTGTTGCTTTCCCGCGTTGAGGCATCATCGGGTGCCGAAAAACGCGCTGCATCGCTTGAATTGGTTCGGCTCTATGCCGGTGAACTTCTGCCAGACATAGACTATCCGTGGCTTAACCGTCTTAGAAGTGTCTATCAGAACCAAAATGTCTTCTATCTTGGCGGCCTGAGCAGGCATCTCCAGCGTAACGGAGACTTTTCGACAGCGGTCGAAATTCTTCAGCGGGCACTTTCTATCGACCCGATGCAAGAGGAGCTGTACGTTTTGCTCTTTGGCATTTATGCCCAGATGGACCGGCCATTATTAATTGAGAAGACCGTTCTAAACCTGATTCGTGAAATGGAAGCGAGACTTGGTGACCGTCCGACGGACCGCCTTAAGCAGACAATCCAGCTGGCCCTTCCTCCGCGGCTTCGCGAGCGGATGTCAACTGTGATGAGTGCTCCCTCGGATACCGGAACACCTGTTTATGCACCTCCCGTCGGTCCATATGCAAACCCATTCATTCCCCGTGTCGGTGAGCTGAGTGACCTGCATGGACACATTTCCAGTGGTCTTAGTCGCTGTGTGGCTGTCTCTGGCCCCCCCGGCTCCGGAAAGACGCGTCTGTTGTATGAATACTGGCTTCAACACCAGGTTGAAATAGGAATGACGTGGCTGGATGGCTCAAAGGTCAGTTCCGCTGAGGATTTGCACATACAACTGATTGCAAGTGCATCCCGACTTATGGATGCCGAGAATCAGAACCAGATTCACCGCATCATTCTTATCGATGCGTTTCAAATGGGAAATCCAGCGTGGCGTACGACGACGGTGGACTTTCTCGAACTTAATCGGGACATATTGATTATTGTCACCACCCGCACAACCGATTTACCGATTGGTTGGGCGAATGTGCCGATTATGACATTCAGCGCACCAGTCGTTTCGATGTCTGACGAAGAGTGTTTGGAAACACAAGCAGTCAAGATGTTGTTTTCATTGATGCCAGCAGCGGTTACATCTGTGTCCGAAACGACATCCACCATTGCATACATCAGGACACTTTTTGCGTATATTGACCCATTGCCATTTATGATCGAAGTGGTGGCATCGTGGCTGTCGGCGATGACGATTCAGCAGCTTATTGTTCGCCTGTCCAAGGACCGGTCAACATTGCTCCAAGCAGCAGCGGAGCGGACACGGGATGGAGTTGTGTTCAGTGACACGATTCGTTCATCGGTGAAGCTGTTGTCCCACGATGCGAAAGACGTGTTACGCCTGTTATCTCTTTACGGAGAGCCACTTGCTAAGGACAAGGTTATCGATGTCCTTAGTTTACGAAGTGATGCGGCATATCGGGAAATTTGCGAATCCGGACTAGTACGTATCCTGGAAGACGACCAGGTCGTTGTTTGGAGTCTTGTTGGTGAGTTTGTCCGAAGTACACAACCGACCAGTTGTAGGAATGTGCTGCGTAAGATGGTCAAGATTGGGTTGATTTCGGCCAGTGTAGTTGAGACAGTACCTAACGACATTGTTGAGACCGTTACCTCCATAACGTCAGTCAGTGAGATTACTGCTTTCATCAGTGGGTTCAACAGAGCTCTGACCAAAGCTAATATATCGACCGCCAAAACAGTACTCAACAATACATCTGATTACATCGTAGCTAACTTTCTTGGAGACTTAAGTGCTACTACGCTATCTACGCTGTGTTCAAATTATGGACTAGTCCGATTATTTGATATCTACGACTCGATCATAGCGGCTATCAATACGTCGAAAAGCAAGAACTCTCAATCACATAATGACCTAATTACTCAGGAAGTTCGCAATGCATTACTTTCAAAAGCTGTCGATACATCAGTAGTTCGTAAGGCACTGGACCACAACGTCAGTGAAAACCTAGCGCATGCAATCAGTATTGCAATCTATTTGAGCGTTCAAAGACCGTCTCAAGCATTTACTGCAGTCGCGGAATCTATTCTCAGCAAATTCTCACATTTAACAGATAATCTCGACCGAGGTGGCGCTTTGTTGGTTGCAGGACTTTTGCTCGAAGACCAGGCAAATTATGCTGCCGCGATAGATAGCTTCGGTAAAGCAAAGTCCTTCATCGACCACGTGAAGGCACCAAATTATTATGCTTACTGCTCTTACCAAGAGATTCGTATACGCAATGGTCGAAAACTATTCACATTTGAACATGCACACTCCGAACTACTACCCATCCAATCCGTCAACGAACCCGGCATCGTATGCGGCATCGCCAGCCAGCTCGCATTTTCATTTACAGATAAGAGGCCAGAGACATCACTTCACTACCTGAAGATATCCAAC
>JACCDI011803969.1_pt1 | contig 13142 bp, 7 predicted proteins | sample 7442791 | NCBI WGS metagenome assembly JACCDI01 (sample SAMN15323434, study PRJNA562643) | freshwater metagenome | isolation source: river surface water | place: USA:Blue River Watershed | collected 2017-08-15
GTCTGTTAATGGATAAAGTGGTCCCATCACTGAAATTCGTGTAACTGTAGACCACCCCTAATTCATTTTAGCAAAGTCGGAAGCAAGGTAAAAGGATAAACCAAATTGACAAAAAGCAATGAACAGATCATTTGAAGATAAATATCAGAAAGTTGCTGAAAAAGAAATTAGTAACTTTCAATGGGAGGTAGTTGAACATTGAACATAAAGATGACATGGACGTCAGACGTCATTAATGGTACTTGGGTCTTCAGATGAAAGTAATTTTCAACTGAAACAGTAAAGAAATTCGTGGTCAAAATATAGAAAGGATTGATTTCAGTGAAACCTAAGTCCCTGTTTTCCGGTGGACCACTGTTTGGCTAATGCTTGTTATTGAAAATGTACAAAATCCCAAGTCAAAATAAACTGGTTTCACTGCTGCCTTTCTTCATGCTACCCTAAAATCAGATGTTCAAATGCCCCTTGGTTTTAATAACTGTTGTTCAGATGGAGAATGCAGGGGTCTTTGTCTCAAGAAATCACTCTAAAGTTTGTATTGAATCCTGGCACCTTCTGGAAGTATCTCACTGAGGCACATGATAGTTGTGGTCTATGCAAACTCCTTTTTCCGTTTGACCCCTCCATCTTGATTGGTAAAATGGTCATTACAAACTGCTATGTCAATTATATTGATCTTCTGTGCAAGGAATAAGAAGAATACTATCTTTCTGGCTATCCAGTTACATGCAAAATGTATTAATTTAGACTAAAAGAATGAACTGCTGGATTTCTTGGAGTTCATGTCAAGGACAATCCTAAGTCTGGATTCATCAAAAGACACAGAATAATATGACCAAACATAAGCTTAAGACTCTTGTTGCAATACTGGAGCAGCAAATGTGTCAGTTAACACCTGCTGAAGAGTACCAATTTTCTAAACATGTGCATGGATATCCTGCATCTAGTGATTTCCACTATAGCAGTCTAGTTAGAATGCCCTTGTATCTTGCTAGTCACACTCATTCTGACATCACCTATCCTGTGATCAATGCTGCATGGTGTGAGTTCTTGTCAAAACTTACGCATGAACATGCCCTAAAAAATTGGTTGCTGCAAGCTATTGCCAATAAAGGATTGAAAATGAAACCTTTTCAGAAATTCCTCAAGATTGATAGACTTGCATATGCTGATTTTTCTGTGATGTATGGGCACAAAGCAATGTATGATCCTCTCTATGATAAGAACAAGACTGGAAATGTGATTATGGTTGACAATTGTCCAATTATGTGATAGCCCAAGTTGCAATCTAAGACTACTGTATCCACTATGGACCCTGAGATTATTGCTTTTTGCTTTAGCTCATAGTTTTTACAAAAGTATTTCCCAATGTAGATGGAGTTAGTATCATGGGTAAAGCCATCAAGTTTCAATCCACACTCCTGGGGCATTCTATCTGGTCAAAGCATTGCTGCTATGATTTACTTCTCCAAACAAGCATTATGACACAGAGACAATTTGGTTTTGAGAAGATACAGTGAAGAATTGAATAAAGTTGCTGAAGATTTCCATTACCAAGTAAACAGAACGTTTATTCACCAAGGAACTAAGAACTACCTAAACAAGGGTTTGAACATCTGAAAAAGAAATTGATGGGGTGGTAATTCTCTGTTGCATCAATGCTTGAGAGGGAGTGATTATGGCCTCTTTGGTATTGGCAATCATAAATTCATCCATGATTGGAATTATTCCTTGTCTTGACTGTAATTCCTGAATCAAATCTAAAACTTCCCAAACCAAATATATCTTCTTCCTAGAATCAATTGTTGATATTCTAATATTCTAAGAATAGAGAATACAAATGACTGAGTTTTCCCAAAGTTTCCCCAAAATTCTCCAAAGTTTCTCAGAAAACTATCAAAAGAATTGAAACTATCTTTTCAAGATCTATACTGTGAAGGAATGGAATGATTTTCATGGCTGACCACCTTTTAGTGGATCATGAAATCAGAACTTGAATAATTTCTACATCAATTTATTTTCTCGTTTCTTGTTAGCTTTTGAGATTCATTGACACATCATATTCATAGCAGTACAAGAATAGCATTGTGTGAGCTTTAAAATATTAATAGAAAGCAAAAATTTACCATGTTTTGAGCAGTCGATTTTGGGGATTTGAAAAGTGAAATTACAACACTTTCTGAAAAATGACATAGAGAAGCAGATCTGGTACATTGCAACAAATAAGACAAAACATTTTTGTCAAAGGTATAAACTTGTAAAATCATTACAAAACCTTTCTTTGCTTCACAGGATGAAAAACTTTGTTATCAAATTACCAATTTAATATGTCATTGTATATATTTCATTAAGCTACAAGGGGAATCAAAGCCAGTGTGTATATCATAGAGTGATGTCTAAATTCAATATTGAATATTCCACTATTTTTAGATTATTGATAATTTTGTCAATTTTTGAACTTGTCAATAAAAATTATAAATTGGTTATTGATTAGTTTTGGAATAAAATTCTAAATCTTAACAATACACAAGGTCTTCTGGTCATGTGAGAATTTAAGTCAAATCTGGGAAGTTACCACCTTTTGCAATGATTCAAATAAATCCTGCATGATTGCAAAATAAAAATTTGCTAATAACTCAAGTTTTATTTTTTTTAATATATATTGAATCTGTAATTTTTAGTAGTTACCAAATTTAGGCTGTTAAAAAATATTTCATTTGATTGAACTTAGAAATATTTGATTTTTATAATTGTTTGTTAGTTTTATTCTAACTTTCATAAAAATATTTTTCAACTTTTGTGTCAATATGAATTGTGGTTTTCATGGCTCCTTTAATATGTCTTTCTAGATCCAATTAGATTTAGGTCTGTTTCATTGCTAAACAAAAATTCATAATTTATTGAAAAATTTCACAGTGCCAAAATTTCATATTTTATCCTCTGTTATTTTTATGTATCCGATAAAGGGTAATTGTTGTTCATGAGATAGGAGGATAAAGACAGGGAAGTTTCACGGCATGAAGTAAAAAGAAAAAAACTAATTGCCAAATGAAAAAAATGTCCTTAATTTGAATCTCATAAACTGTTAAGAGACCTTTCATCTTTGACAAAAAGCCAAATGAAGTCCAATAATCCATACAATTTTTGCACTGTAAGTGATAATAAGATCCTCCAGTGTAAAAGAAATCTGAAAAAGAATATTATAATATGAAGCAAAGAGGTGGACACGGGACACAGCAATGGTACCAAAGTGGCAATCATAAGAGAGGAAAGAAATGAAAGAACAACAACATGATCTCCATGAAAATATCTGGGGATTCAAATCCATAAGCCCTTTCACAAAAGTCAGATCAAAGAGTCAAAATTTAACATAAGAACTCTTTTCTGTAAGGAGATTTGAATTCGTGACAGAAATGCTAATCCCTCTTCAATCTCTAATAAATCAAAAGGGGACAGGATTTTAACATGCCATTCAGCAAGTTTAAACATCAATTAGGTGTGAATAGAAGAACTAATAGTTTTAATCTTGACACAGAGAGGTGAAGTATATTCACAGGATTATTTCACTGATCTTTTGGGTTTGGAAGCAAACCAAACAAAGAACTGAAGTCAGTTGAATCATAAAAAGCTTTCAATATAATACAATGAGCACACACAATTAAGAATAAACAACTGTTCCATCAATCCCTTTGGGTCTTTACTATTTGAACAACCATACTCATTGGTGTGCAAAAGTTTGAAGCAGAAAGGTGGCAATCAGATGTGAATGTATACCTGAAGGGGTAGATTGGTGAGATCACTACATTTGCATCTTGGTTTTAGAAGCACACTCAACCAAAAGCCGAAGGTAATTAAATGGAGTAAAGTTTTCAATCAAGTACAGAGACTGATTGATGTCAACATTAATTCAGATGGTCTCTTAAGGATTTTGGATAAACTAAATAGAGATTTCCTTGCAAGCAATCAAAATCTATGAATTATAATTCAATAGGAAGAAAACATATCTTTCAACCTACGCCAGTAGGTGTGAAAATGTGAGGCATGCATGCTTATTTGTGCTCAAAATCCTTGGAAACTTGGAGGAATACTTAGTGCTATTGTGGGCAGAGGTAGATGTCAGCTAAGGATGTGTTGACTGTTGGATTTCCTCTCATCTTTCTCAAGTATCCTCAGAGTTTGACAATGCATGTTATACACTGTGACTGATACCAGGTATCTGACAGTGAAATTAGGGTGAAGCCTGGATCTTCATAGGAAATGCAGTAAACCAAATAAGGGGGCACAGCAATGGGTTCTGCAATAATTGTAGCATCAACATTTTCAGCTACTGTTGGAATTCAATTTTTGGGCCTTGATTTTCACCTTGGAGAAGAACTCCTGAATGCATGACCATCACATATTACCCTCTATTAAGGAACTATCAATCTATCTCCAAAACTATCACATGCATGAATTGTGATAGTTTACTATCACACAAATTGACTGTCATAGTTAACAATCACACTAAAATGGTTCACTATCCCAGCTACTTTTTGTCTTGGACTGAGAGATAGAAACCTCAAATATTGATAAAATAATTTTACCAAGCCACTATATTACAGTACAAAATCTCATAGATTTTTCTTTTAAAAAGCTGAATTCTAATTTTTGTGAGCATCATAAAAAATGAATCTCAACTTATTTGAAAAGTAGTGTTGACCACATTATCTGATATTTCCAACAACCAGATCATGTTGTTCTAGTTTGTCATGGTATAGTACCTAGACTCATATTCGATTGGCCTTGGATATAAAACGTCATATTAAATCAGGTATAACATAATTTTGATGCACAAGATGATGGCAAGGAAAACAGAATGTGGCACAATAGTTGGAACTAATACTGAGCCTAAATCACCAGGAGGTGCAAGTCTCAATTCTGATAGGAATAGCCAAAATGTTCACATCAAGTCAATACCTAGATCTGGGACATTGAATCTACCCCAAACAAGTTGTATAATTTTACTTTGTTGATACCTGTGCATTGCACTTTTGTGGATTGCATTGGTCATGACAATAACTGCAACAATGCAACATTCTATCCTTTTACTTTGTTCACAAGACCAAACAGCATCAAAGCTGTCACTACCAGCTCTTAATTAATTTTCTTGCTTTAAACAGACATACCTAATTAAAGAACAAATTTCTCACTACACAAAATTTATGCAGATATAAAGCCTGTATCCTTTTTATGCAGAGGTGCCCAAGAGAAGGCCTTCCTTTTGCTGGCAGTGACACCCTATGTACTATGTAGAAAGAACCTTGCCATTACAAAATGGGACATCACAATTGCTAGCTGGCATAATGCAGGATGGGCATATCCCAAAAACTCACAGTTGCTCCCTCTACTGTGAGTGAGAAATCCCTGACTTTTTATCCATCTGCTATGCTCTATTGATACTATGGGCTTCTCAAAATCTGCTCAATCTATACTCCAGGCAAGCAGAGAAGGCCAAGAAATAGCTACTGGGGATGAACCTGACAGCTTTCATTGGGAGAATAGTGATGATCAATGTACCAAACACCTCCTCACATACTTCTGTGATATCAATAAGGAGGGAGCAATCTACAAGAGCGCACATACTAGAGCAGGTACAAATGGAGAGAAGCACCAAGAGGATGAAGATAAGTTCTTAGTCCTTAAATGCTGAGAGCAACAATGCCAACTGTACCTATGAGAATGAACAGTTTTCAACCGGAAACAGAGTGGTAAAAATCACTTGGAAGCAAGTATTTTGACATCCAAGAGAAAAATGATTTAGGGCTTTTTTCAGAGGCATTTTAAGATCATTAATACCATATTTTATATTAGAAGCTGTCCATGATCAAACTAAGAATAAATTCCATAACTTAATTGGTATATGCTTTCAAATGATATTGCAATGACAATAGCTACTACTACACATGAGAAGGCACGAAAGTTGTTGTTTACTTTGTTGTTTCAATTTCAATGGTCATTCATTTGGTTATCTATGTGTTGATCATCTAATCAACACTCAAAAATTTTGAGACTCAACCATACTCACATTTTGACTCAAAAATTAGACTGTATTAAAGTCTGCATTATCATCTTCTAACAGTCTTGCATGAATTTTGGGGATTGCAGCATCCAAATGTTTTGTTAAGATGTTGGTAATTTTTGATCTTCCATCAATTTATTTTGTTTGAACAGATTTTATTTTTTTTTAGATCTGGACATCAACATAACATGCAACTCCAAGCAAAGATTGCCTATGGGGTTTTAGTTCCTTTTTGTTTGCAGTCCAATATCATGGGCCATTATGTTCATAACATGTTACTTCATACAGTTTTGCTTCAGTATTGAATAACTGATATGTAACTACTTTCTTGCTTGAACTTTAGGATGTCTCAAAAAATCTAGTCAGATACATGTGAGTATCAGTTGACCCCTTTTTCATCTGGATTTGTGGCATGGTTAGAAATTTTATGTCTTTTTTGTCTCCTTTTTCATATGATTTTAAAGTGATTTCATGTACTTTTGTACTTATTGTATTTCATAGCATAGATCTCAGTTGGATAAGTCCTATGATCAGACCTATGCAAAAGCAGCAAGATAGACATAAATATGCTAAATGTATAGTCACATTGAGGAAATAACAAGCAACTTTGGCAATTTCATGGTGACTTCATTTTACTCATGTTGCTTGTAATTTTGTTACAACATGACAATGTTGTAGAATTATGAAATATCAATGAACACATACTTTCAACTTAACAATAAAAGCTTATAAACTCATCCAAAAACAGCAAAAGCATAAAGAATAATGTTTCATGTAATAATCAATTATTATTCTGACCATTGTGATCATCATCTGGATCCTACAAATAATTGTCATTCTTACTTTTGAGTAGTGCTGTAAAACTTTCTTCCATGGCAATAGATGAACTTGTAAATTGATGGATTTTCATTCATATTTACATGAATAAATCAAGTGATAATTATGGTTTTTTTAAAAATTGTTTGTGTACTGCTGGTCAGTCATCAATCACTGATGAAAATGCTGAAACAACAAGGATATATGACCCAGCATACCTGTTCTGGCACCATTTGAACAAATTACAACAGAATTGATGTTTTGAAATACTTACATGACATCATGATGTGTCTGTACAACATTTCAGCCAAGGAATAGATCTTATTGTCACTTATTATGAAACTGGCTACAACATTTTGAGCATCTAGTCTTGATTTGTATTCTAACTTTTATAATGTTCCTACTCCTTCCCAGTGTCATGTGTTTCTTTCTGCATACACTTGTTAACTTTCATGCTTCATGACGGCTTTACATAGTCTGGTTGGACACTTTGGTGGGGTAACTATTCCCAGGAAAAATGCATTAGTGAGACTCATTTGATAAAACTATACTCAATTTCGTTCTGTCCTTTGAGAACTTGATTTATCATAAGGTATTTTCTTAGAGTTCTTTCAAGCCTATGTACTCAAATCTTGACCAATGAAAAAGTATCATCAATCCATTATATCAATCATACCATAGCTCCTTCAATAATTGCATTAAAAGAAAGGGATATAAATCATTTCATTCCTGATTTTTAACTTTTCAATAGCAACTTGATCCTGACTGTTTCAACCAAAAGAATGTTTTATGGTTTGTAGATGTATGAAATTGTTTATATTGAATTGTTTGAATCCTTCTGGGATAGTCACATGCATGTTCTATTTCCTTGTTATTCTTAAATACTGCTTTCAATAATGTGCATTTACATATATTACTTTGTTTCATAATTTTCCACTAACATGATTATTAGTACAAATTTTTCTTGTTGCATCAGTTGTGACAGGCTATGATAATGCTGAATTGACATAGAGCAATCATTGAATATGCCAATACCCTCTGGCTAAAAGTCTGTCTTGGCACTTCCTAATACTCTTTTGATTCATTTCCCACAGTTGGAAGTGTTCAGCAGCATGTCAATGAAAGACAGAGACATTGTTAACTTCCAAAAAATGTGTTTTGTATCGATGTATCTATCATCAGAGGATCTTCATATGTAGAATATATTGGAGGGTGATTCAGAAAATTTCCAGACCCTAACACATTTTATTCCCATTTTGCGCTGTCAGGGAAACAGGAACACATCACATGTAGAAATGGTTTTGGAGGAAGAATGTATTTTCCCAATTTTATCAAAATTTGACTATTGTGTTGGTCATTTTCAACATATTACAACTTTTGATATTTCCAACTAACCCATTGTTCATATAGATATAATAGTCTTCTTTCCATTGAGTCTTAATTTTGAAGTTGTCTTTGATCAAAAACTCTCTTTTTCTCAGAATCAAGAGCCTTCATAGCATCCTTGAAAATTTTTGTTATTATTCCTGACGTAGGTTAAAACCGCCTCCCCAGGGTATTCCAACTGCTTCAAATTAATGTTTTTGATATTTTTCACCATTTTATTTGCTTTCAAATTCATTAATTAAATATCAGCAATTCATATGTATTCTTTGCACCATTTGAATCAAATTTGATTCATTGGTGTTGTTCTCAGCTGTGCCTCAAATGGATTCCCATGAATTCTTCTTTATGGATTCCTGTACCACTATGTCTGTGGTTTGGTAATGTCAGGTGAAACATGTGCCCCTATCTTTATCGTTTCCTGACTGTTTTGCCTCAACTCATTGTCAAATTCTTTACACACCTTTTCAACATACTAAAATGTAATTACTCAAAAGTGGGTATCATCTCAAAATTAGAATGGTTGGAATCTAACCAGAGTAGTGGCTATGTCCTCATCATTATCCTCATTGCCATATCCAGGAGTCAAAACTTCATCAGATATTGAAGTTACGCTTTCATTATGGTTATAATTATCAGTTTGGTTCCATTACAAATCTCATCTTACTTAACTTTCTGGTTACTGATTGTTACATGATTGGCTATGAGAAATCCATCAAAAGTTAACACCAATATATGATTTTCATTTGATGTTTTGTAGATATTTTTAGTTGTAGACTAATGAATCAGAACTTTTGGGCAAGTTAAACGATTTCGATTTCATACTACAGCATTTTGTTTAACCGGTGGATGTCCACTGAATCAGCAATAAAACATTTCACTTGTTAATATGGTCTTTTACATATTGCATAAACAATCTCCTTGCTACATATTGAGTCTACCATCTATTGCAGTTTTACCCCCTCTTGTACCTCCAAAACCTTTCAAGTTTCCATTTCAACTAGGTAATAAATGTCTAATGTCATGTACCACTTATTCACTGTCCTTTGTAAGTACCCAATTGCAAATTTTATCAAGAAAGCTCAAAAATTCTTTTCCAAATGTGTCCACTTATTTGTAGATATTTTAGCATCATTTTGAATGGCTGGACAAGACTCATCTCATTTGCAAAGCCACTTCAACTGGACTTTTTGGTTGTTGTGTAGTATGTGACAATTATCTAAAATTTGTTCCTAATTTTTATCCAACACATTTTGCTTTGCTTTCAATTGTGCATTCTTGAAAAATTCTTGGTGCTCAAGTTTTAAATTTTATACTTTGAAATTAACAGTATCAATGAATCTGCTTTCACATTATTTGCAATTGACATAATTTTATCAATGCACCCAATCCAGTATGTATATTATATCATCTTCTCCTTTTGAAACATAGATCTGAGACAGCTCAGTTTTTCACAAAGAAATAACCAATGGATTATGCAAACCACCTACAAAACAGCATGCATAAATCTGAGCATTTTTTAAGTTGACTTCAAATTGCATATTAAGCCTCTAAAAGTCATTGGATTCCTAATTTATTATATTTTTCTTCATTGCAATCCAACTGAACTTTAAGTGCTCTTACAGAAAGGAAAAGATATTTTGAAGGTACCAGAAATGGTTGGTGAGTTATGAAAACTTTTATTAACACATTTCTTTCTATTTTCAATTTTTAATGACTTTTAACTTCTCTCTTATCTACATCTTTGAAGAGCATCACCAATAAATTTGAGCATGGCATATTACATTACAATAACAGATCTAATGATCTATTCCAAGACATTGGATTTTTATCCAAATAAAGAAATCATTTTTCAAGAAATACAGAACAAAACTTGTTTAGAAACTACAAAGGCACACAAATTCACAACATAAGCATATTGTAATTCTGATATATCTGGAGTCTCAGGTATAAAGCCATTATTAATCATAACATCATAAGTGAGAATTAAAAATGATCTGCAAATTAGAAATAATGAAAAATATTTTCTTGGACCAATTGAACAGAATTTTTCAAATTGGCAACATTCATTTATAATTTGGATGATCTATTAGTCCAGATGATATATGATTTTAGGCAAATTCTTTCCATTGTTTTGGATGAACCTTAGTTGATGTTTTTTGCATCTGTGACAAAATTGGCTCTTGGGAATATTTAACACCTTTCTGATCAAAATCAATCATTATGGTGAAATGAATACTAAAGGAAGTATGATGTTAAAATCATCACCGAAAAGCACAGTATTTGTTTTGTGTCAACCAAATCAAAGTGCAATACCGCAAAACAGTGCATGATGATCAAAAAATCTTGAAGACAAAAATATGATTGCTTTGTAGGAACTAAATGAATCCAGACTACTGCTTTTGGTGAAGATTCATATAAACTACAAATAGAAAAGATCAGCAAAAACTTTTTCACAATCCAACAACCTCAAGTTGCTCTGGTCAAACGTGAAGACATTGTTGATGTAATAAATAAAACCATAATAATGTAAATGACTCTGAAATCTTAAACAGAAACGATGTATTAGGAATACCAACCATCCTTGTCAAGAATGTATTAAATCATATCACAATGGAACAAGATACAAAATTCTTATATTACATGAAATCTTATCAAAGCAAGAAGACTAAACAGCAAAAACAATGAGACAATTTTGAGTGATTCTTGACTTCACAGTTCCATCCTATTATCCTATTTCCCATTACTTGGTTCATCTGTTTTATTCTTTAACAATGATCAATGACTATCTAATTTCTTTGCATTTGGACAGTTGTATGTTGTTTTGCAAGAGATGCAGATCTAACAATATTCTCTGTTCATGCCCATCAATGAGACTTTCAAATTGTGAGGTAGTAACATGAATGATAAAAGACTTAACAAGACATTTTGTAGTTTACAACAAAATGTTTTATTGCTGTAAAATAAGCAATAACTTTTTTGTAAGAAACTTTTTGCTGAAATGATATAATAAACATGCTTATTTTGAAGGACTGGAAAAGGTTTCCTTAGGGCTCTTGCTCTACAGCACTGCAAGAAGACAGTAAGCGAAAATATCAAAACCGTTTAAGGCTGGTGCATAAAACTGTCACCAGCAACGAGCAAGACCATGATAAGCTACACAAACACAGTGAAATGCAACGGGTGGAAGAGCCGCGCAAAACGCAAAAGAACATCAAGAGCATTCATATGATATTACTGCAATCGGTTTTCTATTCTTAGTTGAATTTTTGAAGTCTTTCGCTTTCTACTGTTGCATAGGTTTCGTAGTCACGACTGGTCTTTCATCTCCGACCATCCCCTAAAACTTCGAAAGCACTACTAATGACTGCCAGTTGCCGGTAAACCCAAAAGCTGCTTCATCAAATCGTAAATAACCAATTGGCTTGTAATTATCAATCCAACGTGTACGATTCTTGCTTGCAGTCCTGTGAAAAATCCAGAAAGACCGCGAATCACTCCATCATCACTGTGACGTGAATAAACAGAACATGATACTTCAGACAAATTCCTCTTCTTCGTCACCCCCAGATCCGATGCTTTATTAGTCCTTTTGTCGGCATTTCCCTTTTCTCCACCTTTGTATGTCTCTGTCAAAATCACATCACCGGGCTGACTCATCACACAAGCCATTAGGGATGCCAACATGGCAGATACGACAGACACGGCCCACTTTACAAATTCGGGTGATAAAGCAGTAGATAATATTTCCGATAGAGTGGTTGTGGAATCCGGGCTATCGCTAGATACAGCTGCCGAGTATGCAGTTTTTCTAGGTGCATTAAGAAACCCGTAGAAAAATTTTGCGAAAACGTCGAAGGAAACCTGTTTTCCAAATGTATATGGAACCTTTGTGGCAATTGTTGTGTGAGTCGATTATCATTTGACGTTGAGAATGGATTATTTCCAGTAGAATATGCACCATCGCAAATAATATTAGGACGAATCGGAGAATATGATAAGAGGATGCCATCTGGTACAACGTAATAGAAAAAATGGCAAAGAACCCTTTAAGTCACAGAGGAATACGAGGAACTGACCTGCTTCGCCAGCATGGCCCCCAATCCAACAGTCAGAGTCTTAATCAACCCGGCCTCCTCAATTAACCTCGCCAACCCACCTACCAACCCAACACCCTCAAACTCGGGATCCGTCACCATACGTATCCTAGTCGACTCCATCGGCACCAAAATCAAAGAAGCAACTGCACCCGCTGCAATAGATGCCAACAAAAACGACATCCCTTTATTTCCGCCACCCTTGCCGATGCGCAAGTTAGCACTCAATGCGGCCATAACACTCAAAATCAGAGGCTTCGAAACTTCGTAAATCCCGAATTTCATTGCACCTTCGATTCCATATCCAACGAGTGTGGGCCCCAGCCCTTTCACGAGGGCACCCGCACCTTCTTCCTTGATGATGGTAGCAGTTGCAGGCACAAGAGACTTGTATTTGGATGGGTCGGATTGCATGCGGGTTTTGACCACATCGATGGGAGTGGTGATTCCATGAGAAATGGCAGCGGAGGTACCGCCGGCCAGGAAGTAGCGGTAGTCTATGTTGGAGGCGATGGCGGGGGCATTTTGAGAGAGGAGGATGAAGAATGTTAGTATGATATTTCGCTGGGTCCACTTCATGGTTGATGTCCTTTAGAAGAGTAGTAATCCATGTGTAGTCGGTAAAAAAATTTCTTGGTCGATGTGATAGAAAAAATTGGAGTGACATGATTCACAGATTGACAAATATAGTAGGTACGTGTCATACGTCATTCCACGTCTAATTTTTTGGCGACTACTAGACACGAAAACAAAATGTATCGTCGTTCCAGTGGAAGAAAAAAGAGAGA
>JACCDI010958095.1_pt1 | contig 13141 bp, 15 predicted proteins | sample 7442791 | NCBI WGS metagenome assembly JACCDI01 (sample SAMN15323434, study PRJNA562643) | freshwater metagenome | isolation source: river surface water | place: USA:Blue River Watershed | collected 2017-08-15
ACAACATGGAAACCGTGCCCCGCCTGTACAAAGAAGCACGGCCCGGCTCGGACTACCAGTTCTCATTGAACCTGCTGAAAAAATTCAAGGCCCTGTTCCCCAACGTGCCCACCAAGAGCGGCCTGATGGTCGGCCTGGGCGAGACCGACGAAGAGATCCTCGAAGTGATGCGCGACATGCGCGCGCACGACATCGACATGCTCACCATCGGCCAGTACCTGGCCCCCAGCAACAGCCACTTGCCGGTGCGCCGCTATGTGCACCCCGACACCTTCAAGATGTTCGAGGAAAAAGCCTACGAAATGGGCTTCACCCACGCGGCAGTGGGCGCAATGGTGCGTTCGAGCTACCACGCCGATCAGCAGGCGCACAAGGCGCTGAACCCCGGCGCCTGAACGCGGCAAAGCGCCGCGAGCCCGTGCATGCCGCCGACGCACAAGCCAGGCATCGACCCGGCCTCGCTGGACGCCCTGCCGCGCAGCGCAGGCGTCTACATCTTCCGGGGCGAAGGCACGCTGCCGATCTACATCGGCAAAAGCGTGGACATCCGCAGCCGGGTACTGGCGCACCTGCGGGCCGAGGACGAAGCCGAGATGATGGCGCAGAGCCGACGGGTCGACTGCATCGAAACCGCTGGCGAGATTGGCGCGCTGCTGCTCGAAGCGCGGCTCATCAAGCAACTGAACCCGCTCTTCAACGTCCGGCTGCGCCGCCTGCGCAGGCTGTGCTCCATCCGGCTGACCGAAACGGCGGCAGGCACGAGGCCCGACATCGTCTCCGGCCCGGACGTTGCCGTGGCGCAGGCGCAAGACCTGTACGGCCTGTTCAGCTCGGTGCATGCGGCCCAGGGAAAGCTGCGCGAATTGGCCGACCAGCACCGCCTTTGCCTGGGCCTGCTCGGGCTGGAGAAAATCGGCCAGCGCGGCTGCTTTGGCCTGCAGGTGCGCACTTGTCTGGGCGCCTGTGTGGGCCGTGAAGACCGCCAGGCGCACGATGCACGGCTGCAGGCTGCCTTGCAGGACATGAAGGTGCAGGCCTGGCCGTTTGCAGGTGCGGTGGATCTGGTGGAACAAAACGGCGACTGGGTCCAGCGCCACCGCCTGCAGGAATGGCGCCACCTGGGCACCTGGTGCTCGCGCAGCGGGCCGATGCAGGCCCTCGGTGCCGAGGACTTTGACCTCGACACCTACAAGATCCTCGTCAAGCCGGTGATGATGGGCAGCGTACGGCTCGAACCTGTCTGAGCCCAGGCGCCAGCACGTTCAGACCGGCTGGGTGCGGCGCAGCTGAAACAGCAACAGCCCGCACAGGCTGGCCACACCCATGAGCGCCACAAAGCCGGCGCGGTAGGTGCCAAACACGGTGGCCAGCAAGCCGAATACCGGCGGGCCGATCACCACACCCAAAAAGGTGAAGGCCAGCGTGCCGCCCGTGGCCAGGCTGGCCTGGCCGACCGGTGCGCGGCGCGCCACCTCGGCCAGATAGACGCCATTCCAGCCGATGGCCGAGGCGCCAAACACCACCAGCACCGGCACCAGCAGCGCATGCGGCGTGCCCGGGGACAGGCTGGCCGTGGCAACGGCCGAGCCCACCATCAGGGCCGCCAACAGCATCAGGGTGCGCGAGGCACCCAGACCCCGGTCGGCCACCCAGCCCCAGGCGATGCGCCCGCCAATGCCGCCCATCTGCGCGGCCGACAGCGCCAGGCCCGCCGCCACCAGCCCGAAGGCCAGCTCCTGGTTCAGGTAAGTGACCAGGTAGGTGGTCAACGACATCTGCACCATCGAGAACATGAAGGAGCAAGCCGCCATGGTGCTCAGGCTGCGGTGGGCCAGCACCAGCCGGATTGGCCGCACCAGGCTGCCGAGGTGCACTGGGTGGCTGGCGTCGCGGTCGGCGTCCAGCTCGCGCCGCAGGGGCTGCGCCAGCAGGGCGCACACCACGCACACCAGCGCCACCACCGCCAGGCTGGCCTGCCAGCCGATGCCCAGCAGCAGGGGCGGCACGATGGCGCCGGCCAGCATGCTGCCCACCGGCACACCGGTCTGCTTGATCGAAAACACCAGCGACATTTGCTGCGGCGGCGTGGTGCGCGCCAGCACATGCGAGCTGGCGGGCGTGATCGGGCCGTAACCAAGCCCGATCAGCACCGCTCCGAGGGCAATGGCCGGCAACCAGGGCAGCGTGCACAGCAGCAGCCCGCAGGCGCACAGCAGTAGGCCCCACTGGCTCACCCGGATGGCGCCCAGGCGGCGCACCGTGTCACCGCCCAGCAGACTGGCGGTCATGGCCCCGGCATACGTCACCGACACGTACACCCCCACCAGCGCGGGCGAGACCGACAAGGCCTGCCCCACCACCGGCGCCATCACCGGCAAGGTGAGCAGGGCCATGGCCACCATGGCCTGAATGACCAGGGTGACGGCCAGCGCAAGGACTGCGCCGAAATTCACTCGGGCTTGACGCCTGCCTTGACCAGCAGGCCACCGAGCGTGTCGATTTCATTCTTGAGGTGCGCGCGCAGCGCCTCGGGCCGGGCCAGCTCCACCGGTACGGCCGAGATGCCCATGCCCTCCAGGCGCGCGCGCACCTCGAGGTCCACCACGGCCACCTGCAAAGCCGACGAGAGCTTGTCGAGCACCGGTTTGGGCGTGCCTTTGGGCGCATAGAGGCCAAACGAGATGTTGATGTCCATGCCCTGCACGCCCGCCTCGGCGATGGCCGGCATGTCGGGCAGGGAGGGGATGCGGGCGCGGCCCGCAGCCGCATAGGCCTGGATCTTGCCGGCCTTGATCGAGGGCACGGTGCCCGAGGTCTGGTCGCACAGCAGGTCCACCTGGCCGCCGAGCAGGTCGTTGAGCGCGGGGCCGGTGCCCTTGTAGGGGATCTCGTTGAACTTGACGCCCAGCGCGTTCATCAGCATCAGGCCGCACAGGTGCGAGGCCGAGCCCACGCCCGCATGCGCGAGGCTGATTTTGGGTGCGTTGGCCTTGGCATACGCCACGAACTCGTTCAGGTTCTTGGCCGGAAAGCCGTTGCGCGCCGCGATCAGCATGGGCCCGCTGGTGGCGCGGCCGATCGGCTCGAAGTCGTCCACCGGGTGGTAGGGCAGGCTTTTGTACATGGCCAGGTTGGTGGCGTGGCTGACGTGGATCATCAGCAGGGTGTAGCCGTCGGGCCGGGAGCGCGCCACCCGGGCGGTGCCGATCGAGCCGGAGGCGCCTGCCGGGTTGTCCACCACGATCTGCTGGCCCAAAGGCTTTTGCATAGCGCCCGCAAACACGCGGGTGATGACATCGCCCGGACCCCCCGGGGCGTAGGGCATGACCATGGTGATGGGTTTGACGGGAAAGTCCTGGGCCAGCGCCTGCAAGGCGAACGCTGCCGCAGACAGTGTCAGTCCGAGGCGGGTGATCCAACGCATGTTCATGTTCGTCTCCTGGGGTTGTGGATGCTTCAAGCCAACAAGCGCTGGCGGATGAGGAGCGGGTCGAGTTCTTCGAGTGGCGGTGTGCCACCGCCCGGGATGCCCACCTGCGTGGCGTTGAGCAGCATCGAGACCATGACGTAGGTGCCTGAGAGCACCGTCAGGTCCACCGCGACCTGTTCGCCCATGCGCTCGACCATCTCCTGCCACAGCGCATCGGGCACGCGGTGGTTCAGGCTGAGCTGGATGCAGAAGTCGTAGACCAGCCGCTCGTCGTCCTGCATCCTAGCCGGACGGCGGCAGGCCCGCAGGTCGGCCATCACGGCATCGGAGAGGCCGGCGCGGCGGGCGATCGGCTCGTGCGCCCACCATTCGTACTGGGCGTTGGACAAACGGGCCTGGATCAGGATGGCGAATTCGTTGAGGCGCTTGTTGACAGAGGTCTTGAAGCGCAGGTAGTCCAGCAGCTCGAAGCAGCGGCGGGCCATGTCGGGGCTGCGCAGCAGGGCGTTGTAGGGGCCACCCAGCGCGGCACTGGATACTTTCAGGATGTCGTCGGCCAGGGGGCGCACCTCGGGTGCGAGTTCTTCATAGGCCAGCTGGCGCAAACGTTCGGTCATGGGCTCTTCCTGTCCTGGACAAGCGGCACATTATGTGGGGCTGCAATGCAGCGCCTGTCGTGCACCGGACAGGACACACAAGCGCCGGCTAGCGCGAGAGCTTGCGATCGCCGTAAGGGCAATACCCTGGACGCGGACCCACCTGGGGGTGCTTGCGGCAGGTGTCGGGGCGGTCTTCGTAGACGGTGCAGCGGCGCGTCTGCGGGTGCAGGTGGCTGCAGTCGCCATTGGCACGGCGCGCCAGCGTGTAGATGCCGTGCTTGAAATTGAAGTGGTCGATCAGCCCGGCCTTCTCCAGCCGTTTGGCGATCTGCTTGGGCGCATCGTGTTCGGCCTCGAAGGGGTCGACCAGGCCCAGGCGGATCAGGTCGGGCAGGCGCACCTCCACCGGCATGGTGCAGCAGTTGGCTGCGCAGCTGTCACACAGGCCGCTGCGGTAGCGGGTCCAGGTGTCACAGCGGTCGACGTCGACAACGGCAATGGGAGATCTCACGGGAGCTCGGGTTCATGCACAGGATGAGCCGCGAGTGTAGAGCAGCCCGCTGGCGCCGCCGTCACAATCGGGGTCATGCACCGATCCAAACTGCTGGCCCTGGGGGCCATTGTGTTGTGGGCCAGTCTGGCCATGCTGGGCGTGCGCCTGGCGCATCTTCCACCGTTCTGGCTGACCGGCGTGGCCCTGCTGATGGGCAGCGTGATCGCCCTTCCCCTGTCGCGGCTGGGCTTTGCCCAATGGCGCGTGCCGCTGCGCACCCTGGCGCTGGGCGTGTACGGGCTGTTCGGCTTTCACTTTCTGCTGTTCATTGCGCTGCGCCATGCCCCGCCGGTGCAGGCCAACCTGGTCAATTACCTCTGGCCGCTGGGCATGGTGGTGATGGCGCCGCTGTTCCTGCCAGGGCTGAGGCTGACGCTGCACCAGCTGCTGGCGGCCTTGCTGGGTTTTGCCGGTGCGGCGCTGGCCATCAGTGGCGGGCAGGCGCTGCAGGGCGGTCTGGCCTGGGGTTACCTGCCGGCGCTGGGCTCGGCCTTTGTCTGGGCCAGCTATTCGCTGCTCACGCAGCGGGTGCCGCCGTTTGCGACCTCGGCGATCGGCCTGTTTGCCCTGGTCTCGGGCCTGCTGTCGTTGCTGTGCCATGCGCTGCTGGAGGCCCCCGTGAGCCCCCAGGCCAGCGACTGGCCCTGGCTGGCGTTGATGGGCCTGGGGCCGCTGGGCGCCGCCTTCTTCCTGTGGGATGCTGCACTCAAGCAGGGCGACGCCCGCCAGATCGGTCTGCTGAGCTTTCTCACGCCTCTGCTGTCGACCGTGCTGCTGCTGTGGCACCGCGGCGAGGCTCTGAGCCCGGCCATCGGCCTGTCGGCGGCGCTGATCGTGGGCGCGGCCTGGCTCGGTCGCGGTCGCTGAAAGTGGGGCCGCGCTTCAGCGCGGCATGAGGGCGGCCGGGTCGTCGCTGTCGAGCACGTCCTGCGCCCAGGACTGCAGCTGGTCGGCGTGCGAGAGCAGGATGCGCTGCTTGACCGCCAGCACCTGCGAGGGGTGCATGGAAAAACTGCGCAGGCCCAGGCCCAGCAGCAGCTTGGTCATGCTGACATCGCCGGCCATCTCGCCGCAGACCGAGACGCTCTTGCCCTGCGCCCGACCGGCCGCGATGGTGTCGGCCACCAGGCGCAGCACCGCCGGGTGCAGCGGGTCGTACAGGTGCGCCACCGACTCGTCGGCGCGGTCGATGGCCAGCGTGTACTGGATCAGGTCGTTGGTGCCGATGGACAGGAAATCAAAGTGCTTGAGGAACAGGCGCAGCGACAGGGCTGCCGCCGGGATTTCGATCATCGCGCCCAGCTGCACCGGTCCGTGCACCATGGCCTTGCGGTCGAGGTCCTGGCGGGCCTGATCGACCAGGTGCAGGGTCTGTCGGATCTCGCTGGCGTGCGTCAGCATCGGGATCAACAGGTTGACCTTGCCGTGGGCGGCCGCGCGCAGGATCGCGCGCAGCTGGGTGAGGAACATCGACGGGTCGGCCAAGCTCCAGCGGATGGCGCGCAGGCCCAGCGCGGGATTGAGGTGCGCGGCGTCGTGGCGGGTGTCGTCGAGCGGCTTGTCGGCCCCCACATCCACGGTGCGGATGGTCACCGGCAGACCGTTCATGCCTTCGACCGCTCGCCGGTAGGCCTGGTACTGCTCTTCTTCGTCCGGCAGATTGCCCTGACGACCCATGAACAGGAATTCGCTGCGGAACAGCCCCACGCCCACCACGCCGGTGGCAAGTGCGGCGGCGGTGTCCTCGGGCATTTCGATGTTGGCCAGCAGCTCGATCTTCTCGCCATCGAGCGTGACGGCAGGGGTGTGGCGCAGGCGCGCCAGGCGCTCGCGCTCGACCTGGCCCTGACGCTGCTTGAAGCTGTATTCGGACAGGATGATGGGCGAGGGGTCGACGATGACCACGCCGGCATCGCCGTCGATGATGACCCAGTCGTCCTGCTTGATCAGCTGGCTGCCGGTGCGCGCACCGACCACGGCCGGGATGTCGAGGCTGCGCGCCACGATGGCGGTGTGCGAGGTCTTGCCGCCCACGTCGGTGACAAAGCCGGCAAACACGCTTTGCTTGAACTGCAGCATGTCGGCCGGCGAGAGGTCGTGCGCCACCAGCACCAGGGGCACGTCGGTGTCTTCGAGGTGCAGCTCCTGCTGCGGCCGCTGCGGCCGCGGCGCACGCTCGATGGCCGAACCCGTGCCCTTGAGGCTTTGCAGCACCCGCTCGGCCACCTGCTCCATGTCGGCCTTGCGTTCGCGCAGGTAGGGGTCTTCCATTTCATCGAACTGGCGCCCGATGACTTCGAGCTGGCTGGTCAGCGCCCATTCGGCGTTGTACAGGCGCTCCTCGATCCACTGGCGCACGCCCGCCGTGAGCTCCTCGTCCTCGAGCAGCATGAGGTGCACATCGAGCAGCGCAGCGAGCTCGTGGGGAGCATCCTTGGGCAGGTCTTTTTGCAGGCGCTGCAGTTCTTCAACCACTTCGTCGCGGGCACGCCGCAGGCGGCCGATTTCGGCGCGCACCTGGTCGGGGGCGATGAAGTAGTGGGCCACATCCACCCGGCTGGAGGCGACCAGCACAGCGCGGCCAATCGCAATGCCACGCGCAACCGCCAGCCCGTGGACGCTGAATGTCATTTACTCGCCCTCGCCGAACTTGTCGGCCATGAGTGCGAGGATCGCGTCCAGCGCTTCCTGCTCGCGTTCGCCAGAGGTCTCGAGCATCACCTCGCTGCCCAGGCCAGCGGCCAGCATCATCACGCCCATGATGCTCTTGGCATTGACGCGGCGCTCGCCTTTGCTGATCCAGACCTCGCAGGGAAAGCTGCCGGCCAGCTTGGTGAGCTTGGCAGACGCGCGGGCATGCAGCCCAAGCTTATTGCTGATGGTCGTGGTGGCCTGGGGCATGGCTTCGTTTTCCTGTCTGGTTCTGGGGGGCTGTGCAGCCCACGGGCATGATGCCCTGCGAGCCGCCAGCCTGGGCTCGGGTGGCCAGGGCCTCGAGGCTCTCGTGGCGATAGCACACGCTGCGCAGCAGCATGGGCAGGTTGGCACCGGCCACCAGTCGGGTGGTGACGCCATCGCCGAGCTTCTGAGCCACGTTGCAGGGCGTGGCGCCGAACACGTCGCTGAGCAGCAGGACCTGCTCGGTGCCCAAGCGTTGCATGGCCTGCTGGGCGCGGCTCAGGCTGGCCTCGGGGTCTTCGTCGGGCAGCACATCGACCGCCTGCACATCCGCGGCGCAGTCCGGAAAGACGTGCAGTGCGCAGTCGCGCAGGGCGCTGGCCAGCGGGGCGTGGGCGATGATGAGGATGCCGTTCATGTCACTGGCGATTATCCGCGCGGAACAGCATGAAAAAGAGCCAGGACAGCAGGGAACAGATGCCGAACGCACCGAAGGCCGCCTGGTAGGCCTGCGGCGTGTCCAGGCCCAAGCCGCGGGCAAAGTCCACCCCCAGACCGATGCCCCACTGCACGACAAAAATGCCTGCAAAGATGACCAGGTTGTAGGCCGACAGCGCACGCCCCGCCAGGTGCGATGCAAAGGCCATGCCCACAGCCGGCTGCGCCAGCGACACAAAGGTGCTGGTCACGCAAAAGGCGGCCAGCAGCGCTGCCGCCCCACCCGCAGCCGCAGGGCCGATGAACACCAGGGCCGCCAGCGCCAGCAGGCTCAGCGGGAAACCCCAGGCGATCAGCTGGTCGGCGTGGATGCCGCGCCGCGCCAGGCCCGGCGTGATCCAGCCCCACAGCCAGAAGCTGGTCAGCATGCTCAGGTTGATGGCAAACAGGCCGGTGGCGGACTCCAGCGCCGTCCAGCCTGCCACCTGGGTCATCCAGGGGCCGGCCCACAGCGTCTGGATGGCCACCATGCCGCCGTAGCTGAAAAAACCGATCGGCGTCATGCGCCAGAAATAGCGGCTGCGCCAGACCGCTGCATAACCACCATCGTCGGCCACGGCTTCGTGGGCCACGGGGGTCAGACGCTGCCAGACAGGTACCAGCAGGCGGATGGCCAGCATGGACAGGGCGATGCACCCCGCCATGGCCACGAACAGGGCACGCCAGCCCCAGATGGGCAGCAGCCATTGCACCGGCAAGGTGGCGGCCACCATGCCCAGCGAGCCGGTCATGAGCATCCAGGAGTTGGTGCGCAGCTGGGTGCTGGCGTCAAACCAGCGGCGGTAACCGGTCAGGGGGGCCATCAGGCAGGCACTCACGCCCACGCCGCACAGCACCCGCGCCAGCAGCAGGCCGGCAAAGCTGTCGGCCTGTGCAAAGGCCAGACAACCCAGCACCGCCACCGACAAAAAGGCCAGGATGACCTGGCGCGGACCATAGCGATCCAGCCAGCGCCCCAGGGGCAGCTGGGTCAGCGAAAAGCCCAGAAAGTAACCGCCGGCCAGCAAGCCGAGGTCGCGTGCCTGCAGGCCCAGCTCCTGCGTGAGCACCGGCGAGAGCGTGGCGGTGATGGCCCGCACCAGGGCCGAGAAAAAGTAGGCCAGCGCAAAAGCCAGGAAGACGACCACCGCCATGCGCCGCGACAGGTGGTGGGCGCTCATGGCTGCATCCCTTCGAACAGGCCCTGCGCCAGCTCGGGCAGGATCTTGCGGGCATAGACCACGGCATGCACCACACGCAGGTGGTCACCCTCGGTGAAGGCGCCCCAGACCGCCTGGGCGGCCACGGGCTGGCCATCGGCACGCCGGCCCTGGGCCTGAATCCGTTGCGCAGCCCCCAACGGCAGCATGCCTGGGCGTTGCCAGGCTTCGGTCTGCACCCCACTGCTGGCCTGCAGATTGGCCAGCGTGGCCTGCTGCCAGCCGACCAGCACGGCTTGGGCGTCTGTGCCTGCAGGCAAGGGGGCGGTCATGACGGCCAGCATGGCCCCGCCGGATTCGCAACCCGCCACGGCCAGCTGCACCGGGGCACCGCCCAGCGGTACCTCGCGGGTGGTGCGGTCGGGTTTGCAGGGCAGTTGCACCTTGAGCGTGGTGCCTTCGAAGCTGACTTGACGCCAGTTCTGCTCGGGACTGCAGGCGGACAAGGCCATCGTCACGATGGTCAGAAACAGGGGAAGTCGCATGCGGGTCATTGTAGAGAGCCCTTTGCACACCCGGCGCTGCGCAGGCGACTGCCTCTGGGCCTGTTTTGGCGACAATGGCCGCATGAACTCACTTGATGGCATCCGAGTCCTCGACCTGTCGCGCGTGCTGGCAGGCCCCTGGTGCACCCAGAACCTCGCCGATCTGGGCGCCGACGTGATCAAGATCGAACGTCCCGGCAGCGGCGACGACACCCGTGGCTGGGGGCCGCCCTTCCTGAAAGACGCCGAGGGCCGCGACACGGCCGAGGCCGCCTATTACCTGGGCGCCAACCGCAACAAGCGCTCGCTCACCTGCGACATCGCCCAGCCCGAAGGGCAGCAGCTGATCCGCGATCTGGTCAAACACTGCGATGTCTTCATCGAGAACTTCAAGGTGGGCGACATGGCCCGCTACGGGCTGGACTACGCCAGCCTGTCGGCCATCAACCCGAAACTCGTGTACTGCAGCGTGACCGGCTTTGGCCAGACCGGCCCCTACAAGGACCGCGCCGGCTACGACTACGCCATCCAGGGCATCGGCGGGCTGATGAGCATCACCGGCGAACGCGACGACTTGGGCGGTGGCCCGCAGAAGGTGGGCGTGGCGGTGGCCGACCTCTTTACCGGCATGTATGCCACTGTGGGCATCCTGGCGGCGCTGCGGCATGCCGAGCGCACCGGGCAGGGACAGCATGTGGACATGGCCCTGCTCGATGTGCAGGTGGCCATGCTGGCCAACCTGGGGGCCAACTACCTGGTCAGCGGCAAGGTGCCGGGGCGCGCCGGCAATGCACACCAGAACATCGTTCCCTACCAGGTGTTCGAGGTCAAAGCGCCCGAGGGCAGCGCACCGGACACACGCGACCATCTCATCCTGGCCGTCGGCAACGACGGCCAGTTTGCCAAGTTCTGCGCCGTCGCCGGCGTGCCGGAGCTGGCCAAGGACCCGCGCTACGCCCTCAACCAGGACCGGGTGCGGCACCGCAGCGCGCTGGTGCCCCTGCTCGAAGGCATTCTGCGGACCCGGACCAAGGCCGACTGGCTGTCTGCCCTGGAAGCGGCCAAGGTGCCCTGTGGCGCCATCAACAACCTGGCCGAGGTGTTTGCCGACCCGCATGTGCGCTCGCGCGAGATGGTCAGCACCTGGCAGCACCCGGTCCAGCCCGACCTGAGGCTGGTGGCCAGCCCGCTCAAGATGAGCCGGACCCCGGCACGGCAGGACCTGCCGCCGCCCCTGCTGGGGCAGCACACCCAGGACGTGCTCAGCGAGGTGCTGGGCTACAGCCCGGCGCAGCAGGCCGCCCTGCGCGAGAAGGGGGTGATCTGATGGCGGACTTCCTGCTGGTGCACGGGGCCTGGCATGGCGCCTGGTGCTGGCGGCGTGTGCTGCCGCTGATGGCACAGGCCGGCCACCGTGTCCATGCGGTGACGCTCACCGGCGTGGGCGAACGGGCGCACCTGCTGAGCCCGGCCATCGATCTGGAGACCCACATCACCGATGTGATGGCGGCGATGGATGCCGAGGAGATGGACCGTGTGGTGCTGGTGGTGCATTCGTACGCCGGCATGCTGGGCACCGCCGTGGCCGATCGGCGACCCGAGCGCCTGCAGCACCTGGCTTACCTGGACGCGGTGCTGCCCAAACCCGGCGAGAGCTGGAGCAGCACCCACGCCAGCGCCACCCGCAACGCCCGCATCGCGGCGGCGCAGGCCGACCCGCTGCACAGCTTTCCGCCGCCCGACCCCTCGGTGTTCGGACTGAGCGCCGAGGACCACGCCTGGGTGCAGCGGCGCCAGACCCCGCACCCGGGCAAGCCCTACACGCAGGTGCTGGACTTTGATCCACAGCGGGTGGCCTCGGTGCCCCGCACCTTCATCAACTGCACGCAACCGCCACTGGCCACCATCGACATCAGCCGCCAGCGCATGGTCGATGCGAAGTTCTGGGAGGGCGCCTGGCTGCCCGGCTCCAGTGTGGTCGAGATGGCCACCGGCCATGACCCGATGGTCAGTGACCCACAAGGGCTGGCGCGCATCCTGCTGACCCTGCCCCGCTCCTGACAGGTGCAAGCCCGACTTCTACAATGCAGTGCATGAAACGCCTGTCCTTCCTCGCCGTCCTGCTGTCGTTCGCCCTGGGCCTGGCGGGCTGCGGCCAGGAGCGTGCCCCTGCCTCGTCCTTCGTGCTGCTCGACGGCAGCCAGCTGAGCACCACCGATCTGCAGGGCAAGGTCACGTTGATCAACTTCTGGGCCACCAGCTGCACCAGCTGCGTGGCCGAAATGCCCGAACTGGTCGCCACCTACGACAAGTACAAGGCCAGGGGCTACGACACCCTGGCCGTGGCCATGAGCTACGACCCGCCGGCCTATGTGGTGAACTTCGCCCAATCGCGCAAGCTGCCCTTCAAGGTGGCGCTCGACAACACCGGCGCCAACGCCAGGGCCTGGGGCGATGTGAAGCTCACGCCGACCACTTACCTGGTCAACAAGCGCGGGGAAATCGTCAAGCGCTACGTGGGCACCCCGGACTTCACCGAGCTGCACCGCCTGATCGAGAAACTGCTGGCCGAAGGTTGATGCCCGGCCCGGGCCCGCAGGCCGGGCCCGTCCGCCTGCGCTCAGTCCTTGCGGAAGTTGTCGTGGCAGGCCTTGCAGGTCGGTGCTGCCGAGCCGAAGGCGGCCTTGAGGTTGTCCAGGTTGCCGGTCTTGGCGGCGGCCACCACCTTGGCGATCTCGGCCTGGTTCTTGTCGGCCGCTTCCTTGAACTTGGCAGCCTCTTTCCAGATTTCGGGCTTGGCGCGGGTCTCGCCCTTGTCGGTGCCCTCGCCAAAGGCTGCCCAGGGCAGCTTGGCCACGGTGGCCAGCACTTCGGCGTTCTCGGCCGCGACCTTGGCATCGAACGGCACGCGCCCCTGCGCCATCGCGCCCAGGCGGCCAAAGTGGGCCGCCATCAGCGTGAAGCCGGCCTTGCGGTACTTGATGGCGTCTTCGGGCTTGGCAAACTGCGCCTGTGCGGGCAGGGCACAGGCCAGTGCGGCCAGCATGCCGGTCAGTGCTATCGTCTTTTTCATGGGGCGCTCCAGAAGTTGAGGGATGATGGGGTCCTGAAAGTCTCGCACATTCTGACTGGCCCCGCTTGGAGGAAAACCTGTCCATGGTCACTGTCCGCATCTGGGATCTGCCCACCCGTCTTTTCCACTGGCTGCTGGCCGCCTGCGTGGTCGGCCTGGTCATCACCGGCAAGCTTGGCGGCAACGCCATGGTCTGGCACTTCCGCTTCGGCCAGGCGGTGCTCACGCTGGTGCTGTTCCGCCTGGTCTGGGGCCTGGTCGGTGGCCACTGGTCGCGCTGGTCGCAGCTGACGCTCGCGCCAGGACAGGTGCTGGGCTACCTGCGCGGCCTCACGGCGCACTGGGCCGGACACAACCCGATGGGCTCCTGGTCGGCGCTGCTGATGCTCGGCTGGCTGCTGCTGCA
>JACCDI012160864.1_pt1 | contig 13133 bp, 9 predicted proteins | sample 7442791 | NCBI WGS metagenome assembly JACCDI01 (sample SAMN15323434, study PRJNA562643) | freshwater metagenome | isolation source: river surface water | place: USA:Blue River Watershed | collected 2017-08-15
ATCGGGTGTTGAAAAGGTCGATGACAGACCCAGAGTACTCCTCGGGAACTCGAACTTCCACCATTTCGAAGGGTTCCTCAACCTTTCCGGTCTCTTCATTCTTCCTATAAATTACAACTGGTGGTCCGACTTCCAATTCGAAGCCCTCTCTTCTCATGGTCTGACAGAAATTCAACGACAGAATTAATTGAGATATGCCTCATGTTATGGAAAAGATCATGTCTGAAAATCATTCGCAGTCTTACCTCGATGAGAACAGTGAGGTGGAGTTGCCCACGTCCAGAGACAGCGTATTTATCAGCAGAATCAGTTTCTTCGACTTTGAGTGCAACGTTGCGGTCCAGTTCTTTAAAGAGACGATCACGGATCATACGACTGGTGAGGAATTTTCCTTCCCTTCCGGCCAAGGGCGATTTGTTAACACCGATTGTCATACGCACTGTAGGCTGCTCGACAGCAATAGGAGGTAGGGGCTCGGCAGGCTCGACTCCTCCTTCGTTGGTGATGAGAGTATCACCAATTTCAACATTATCAAGTCCGCTGAATTGAATAATCTCCCCCGCAGAAGCCATTTCGACCTCCTTCTTACCAAGGTTGTCGAAGACGAAAAGTGATGTCAGTCTTCCGGTCTTTTTGTCTTTTCCCGGACGCGCCAAGGCAACAGGTTGGTTGGCTTTGACGGATCCGTTCGTAATCCGTGCGATACCCATCTTTCCTTTGAATTGATCATAATCAATATTGGAAACCAAACATTGCAAGTCCTTCGATTCGGTGCTCTCGGCCTTCGGTGGATCGATGGCGCTCACTATGGCATCGAAAAGGGGCTTCATATCCTCGGCGAGATCATCGGGTTCCATTCCGGAAATTCCCTGGAGACCTGACGCATACACCGTAGTGAAATCAATTTGCTCATCCGAAGCTCCGAGCTCCATCATCAGGTCAAAGACCTTATCAACGACGTATTCCGGACGCGCAGCGGGGCGATCTATTTTGTTGACAACTACTACGACTTTCATTCCACGTCGAAGAGCCTTGTCCAAAACGAAACGGGTCTGAGGTTTGGGACCTTCCACAGAATCAACGACGAGCAAGACGCCGTCACACATGTTGAGGACACGTTCGACTTCTCCTCCGAAATCTGCGTGACCCGGTGTGTCCTACGAATGGAAGCACAGGGCGTCGACGTGTGAGGAAAACGGGTGTTGATAGATTCAATTAACTAGGTGGAACAATATTTTCGAAAGCCTCATTCAAGCCGCAGAATTATCCTCAATTGTCCCACAATGAAATCAAAATGGGAATCAGACGGTAATTCCATATAAAGCATTAATCACGAGCCTGAAGATCCCAGGAGTTGCAACGGTATCCATTCTCAAGCAAAGAAAATTGCGTGCATCCCCCAAGAAGGATCAATTACAAAAATTCGTTAACGTGCCTTCCACAACTCACCATGATGTTAATTTTGATGCCGTCTCTCATGACTGCCAAGTTCTTCGCCAAAATTGTAATTCCGCGCTCTCTCTCTTGGTCCTCGCTGTCCATGACACGTTCACCAGCTTCGTCGGCTTGAGCAGCATCGCGAAACACGTTGGATTGTCGGATGAGTGCATCGACTAGTGTTGTTTTTCCGTGATCGACATGGGCAATGACTCCAATATTACTGGAGTTGAGAATAGAAATAAAATTTTAATGAGTTTGCGGATAAACCAAAGAAGGCCTTGAATTTCAAACTCATGCAGTCCTGTCGAACGAAATGGATGACTAATGTGACAACCATCATACAAATGCCTCGTACAACGTCTACACTGTACGGAAACAATAATGGATAGTGTGTTTCACGTTCAGACTCGTCATCTAATATACGATAAAATCATTTGGTTGTCATCTCAAAATGCTTGAATTGTTTCAAATTATTCTCTCTTCAGAACTATCGTTCACAAAGAAAATTAGGGTTTTCGAGAAAATCATGGAAAGAACTTTCAATTCATCATTCAAAAACCATCACATGCAATCCAGCGTAGTCGCAAAAAAGTGACAGTTCTCACCGAATGTTGTCACCCGATATGACACCGGCGGCAATAGGATCCGCCACGGCATCTGCCATGCAGACGGGCGTGAAGGGCACCCGTGTCGCCGTTCTTGTCATGGGTGCAACGAAGCCTTGGACTGTTGCCGCTGCAACGAGGGCGAAGGCCGTGGCGAATTTCCATGAAGAGGACACCATCTTGTTGCAGATTTTTCCAATGTTGGTTGCGGTGTATGGTGTGCCTTTAATCTTTGGTGAGGTCAACCGAAGAAAAAGTGATCTTCACATTTTCATTTGAGAGGGAACATTATTATTCGTTCTCAATGATGAAGGATCAGTGGCGGACGTACATCACAGAAACGTAGAAATACACGCACGTCGACACATTTTTTTTTTGGTGTTTTTGTTCCTTCCAAGGGCACTGACAGATTTTATTTTTTATTGGGTGGTCGAGAGGATTCAGTCATTAATTGGATAGTAGGGTTTTACGAAGCACGGTAGGTAGTAGAGAAGATACAATCCTCCAATGAAATAATCTCTGGTAGATTTCTTGTCCGAAAAGGGGTCGTTTGTATTAAAGATTCATCATTCTGGACACCAATATTTAATATTTATTCCCATGATCAAAAAAAGAGCAAAGTCTGGACGGACACAACCACAAAATGCAATAAAAAGATACTCCTGTGTACTCAAACCTTCCCTTCTCCTGCCGAACACGCAACTGTATACGATGAAAACAATAATTCTCTCCGCCACTGACTCATCACTCCGTATCAATCTGACATTGGCTTGCGTGCACCAATTACTATCATGACGTTGATGGTTTCGTACTACATTTGCTTCTGGAACTATACCCTCGTAATTGTATCATGGTAAAATTTCATTCTCGCTCTTTTTCCTTACATTTGTTACACGTGTAGGTCAGATAACGACAATAGTGTCCATCGAAAAGAGTGACTCTACTTTTCATTTTTTCACGAAAAGACCAGCCAACGGATTACACTGTTGTCACGTCACACGTCACACAGCAATAAAATCTACTACGAGTAATTTTTAGTTGATGTAATGTCCCAGATCCAGAATATGAATTGTTGCTGGGTAATAGCGGTAGATAGATTACAATAGAGTCAAATTTGAATACTGACACTGACACAATTACCATAAGACCAGTGCTTATGGAGGAGTAAATTAAACTTGTGGGACTGAAATTTAGTTCACGAATATCACCAGCATGAATAGAGAAGAATTAAGAAGAAATTATTGTTGGCGACCCTTGAAAATTGCTCTTCTATGCAGATTTTCAGTGCTTATGGAGATTCTTGGGATGATTTTCGAAGATGACCTTTGCCACTGATGTCATACTCTGTACATGCATGGGAATAGTATTAAAATTTAATCCAGAATTTGATCCGAGGTATCAAATCTGACCCAATTTGCTACCAATTTGCAAAGTGGACTAAGACTCCAACTATGCCCATGACAATTGCATTAAACACGTCAGTGGCATTGTTCTCATCAGGATTGCTGAAACAAGGCAATAAGCTGAACTTAACTTAACTTTAATCCAGTCACAAGTCCATAAGCACTGGCCTAAATGTATAATGTATGATGTATTGTAACACTTCAACTGAAAATCTCTGAATGTTGGCATCAGTTGCTTAACCTTGAGATTTCTGTTAGTCCTCCAAAAATCATCAGCATCATATCAGTCTCAATAAGCTCAATCCTTGCTGAGACTGACATCATCATGATGAGCATCATGACTTTGTTCCTTGGAGATCTTTACATCTATGCGGCTCTGCCAGTGTATTCTTGAAACACTTTCCACAAGGAATGGTTACACATAGATTTATTCTTTCAGAATAAGTAATGTAAGACGTGATCATTCAAAATATCTCACTGACAAGAAAATGATACATGTGAATACAAAGGAAACTTCCTTCCAATGAAATATTTATCAATCTCTAACTTTAAAGTTTATCATCATGTCAGTATCAGTGTCTGTTTACAATTTTGGATAAAAATTACTATTCCTAAATTGATTTTAAAGGATGTCAGCATGAGATGATGACCTATCCATCATCAAAACAACAACATTATGTCAATCATGTGAAAATCCTTCCATTTTGGGGGCTTGTGCAATTTTTCTATAGTTGATGATACTCAAGTGTAGAGCATAAAATGATAACTTGAGGGTTGAGATAAATTTTATTTATGTTATTCCTTGAAACAGCTGATATTCACAGTATATGGTTTGTTCTTGACATATGCTTATATGAGGCAAATGGAGGATATCTGGACAAATTGGAGAAAATCATAGGTACCCCTGTAAAATTTAAAGAGCAGGGGTCATTGGATCTTGACCTAGGTGTTGACTAATAGCATTCATACATAAAAGGCAATGATGTTTAGCTGATAATTTATCACACTATTTGGTATCCCATATTTTGCAAACAAATTACTAGGGTGCCCATTACGATGTCATCTAACTCAATTAGTGTGTCCTAAATACAATATGTGTAAATTGTTAAAAAAACTACCAGCTTTTGTCATGTGCCTGATATCATGGGTATTGCTAGGGCATTTTTTGGTGCCAAGAGTAAAAATTTAGCTTTTTGTGACATTTTCAAGTACCAAGGTCCTACTAGGAATTCTACAACAAAACCACTACTAACCAAGCTCTTATTTCTGCATAAAATTCAGCAACACCAATCACACTGTTTTGACACCTGCATGAACACTTTGGGTGGGTGTTCCTCAAGAAAATAAATATAAATATATTGGAAAGAATTTTTCACAATGACATACAGTTTATTTTTGAGTTTTATCAGTCACAGGGTGATGGATTGATGACCAGTTGTAAAGGCATATTGTATATTTGTAGCCCTAAATGTGAATAGACCTTTCCAGTTGTATAAAATAGTGCATTATGTATTCAATTCATTGCATCATATTCTTCAGGATGCCCCACTACAGCATTGCATTCACAAATATCTGACTGAAGTCATAGTTCAAACATATCTAAACAGTTACACACATCTGAAAAATCCCTTTTCAACAATGGGATTAACTTAGAACCAGCACATATATTAATGGTTAGAACAAAAATGGATCAATGTTTGTAAATGGACATATAATATCCTAGATATGCACCCAAAAATGATGTTCAACCCTTTACCTTTTGCACAAGATACACAAAGTTTGAATCCAACTCAACTTACCCATCATGAAAGCAGATTTATTGAGCCAGTGTCTGACAACCATGATCACATTCATGAACATCAGGTACACACAATGAAGTATAGTATTTCCTACCATGAAGAGGTTACTATGGAATAAGAGGTTTGCTCCTCCTAGCTGCACTACTGGGACCTATTCAACTTAGGTCATAATTTTAACTATAGAGGTAATTTTTATTTATTGATTTCAGTCAATAAAACTACTCTCTATCAAGTTACTATGGACTAATGTTGGTCAAAGGTACTTTGACATCAAATTTTATTGTTTTGCAACTAACCTGGTGACTAGTTACCCAATATTGTATTTTATGATAGTTTTCACCACAATTCAAATAAAGATTCTATGACAATTCATCAATAAACATGGCTTTTGCAAAGTCATACCAGTATCAAGCTTTATGATTCTGAAAATTGTATTCAATTAATTCAAGCATGTAATAAGTTTCAACTCTATTCTGAACAACACAGGTAAGACAGATGTAACTACACAATACATCAAACTCACTAATAGATCTTGTGATTAGCACCCACTCTACTTGCCATATAAAAGAGAGTCATAGATTCAGTTGATGATGGCCTACAAGAATCAACTTAAGAAGGCCAGTATCAAGGCCAAGTATAGAAGAAGACTAGTTTAGTGCAAATCAGGAAGCTGGAAGCTACACCAACACTAATGCAGTATGTAAAGCAATTTTTTTGAAAAAGCTGGTCTAAATATTGAATACAATCCACCTAATTAGCAGGTTACTCAACCCCACTGCTTCTTGTTCCCTGGGTCAGATCATGCAAAAACATGGTAAAATAGTAAAGAAATAAACAGACTACTCCAAATTCAAACTCTTCTATTTTGAACATTAATGCAAATGCTCTGCTTGTTACATACATGGAATTCAACCTACACAAGTCAGAATAAGTGTGCTGAACATGGCACTATTCCTAAGTGAGATCAACAAGTACATCTCTGAAAGTAGGTATGACTCCTAATCCCTTTTAGAAGGAAGTACAATCTCATTGAGTATGATATCTTTTTGTGGAGGCCTCAATAAAATACCATCATCAGTTTGATTGACTATGATCCAAATGACTTCAATGCAATTTTTGACAGATAATAGTCTTGTCTTAATGTGTGTCATGATTATTGACCAGACACAGGCTACTTTAAAGTGTAATATAAAACAGATTCCTTTGTCTTAGTTTTTATAGAGATAATAGAAAAGTGACTGTTCTTCCAAATGCACCTCAAGTGCAATTTATGTTGCAAAAGTTATAAGATGTTGTTGTTCAAACATATCCAAACTTAAAACATGTCTGAAATCAGACAATTTTTTATGGACTGACTATTCTCTACATATTGTGGACTCAAACATGGATATTCAACCTTTTGAGCACAACACATAAAAGTAACTGATATACGCATAAGGGGAACATTTCAATTTAGTTAGCTACACTCACTTACATAGGTGTTGGGCTTGTGTTATTGAAGTATGATATTCCAACAATTGTAAGTTTTGGATTGTAACAGTCATGAGGGGTGACCCCCTATAGCACACTGATTGGGACCCATTTGTGTTCACCCCACAGTGTTACTTGTTAATCACTCAACATAATTACCCTACAAACTATTTGGTGTAATTTATGGCTGAGGACACTTACCAAAGTTGTAGTATGATGCAACCTAGCAACAGTTTTAGTGGTGGCAGTTTCATTGGTAATAATTCTTGGTGCATAAAAACACAAAGATTCACATCACCTCTTATACAACCAGTATCTTCCCTTTGCTTGCTTCAATGCCATTGTATTATAAGTACCTTACTACATTGCTGTGTGACGTTGTAGGTCATTGATACCAAAAAATTTCCCAGGCAGAAGAACTTTAGACAAGACAGATAGTTTGCAAAGACTGTCTTCATCTTATGATAGTCTTAACAAAAGTAAAACTCAATACTTCCACAGCAATTTTCTTTTTGCTCCCTCAAATCATGTTCACCATTACGAATGTATTACAATGAAAAAATTATAATTTAGTTTGAAATGTATTGTGATGAATTTTCAGATAATATATTATATGATTTATTCAAGATCATAAAATGAGGATAACATCTATCCTTCTGCAATTGAAAAAGAACCCCATTTAAAAAACAGTACTGGAACCATTGCATTTCCTTGCAATCACTAAAAGCCACAGCATCAACCAACAATTCACCCCTAATTGTCATTATTTGCAGTTTTTCAAATGACAGTTCACAAAAAAACAGTAACAATGAATTGAATGATTGAAGTATGAGTGATGCACATATTTTATTGTTGATGTAACTGAATAAATATGCCAAAGAACCTTCTGCCTTTGAACTTATCATAAGATATCAACTAATCCATCTAACATACTATAAATTGAATAGATAGATATGTTGACTCAGTTACCAGCTGCAGTACCTATACATGTAATTTTATTGGGAATATATACTTGAAGTATATGATTTCTAAGATATAGAATTACTGGTCACTGATCACCCCACTTATCATGAATTTGCTCACTATTATTAAGGTGAGATAATGATTTGTATAATCATGTATCAAAAGGGTTAATACCACTTTGTGATCAAGGTCATTTTGATATCAACTTTATAGTCACACAAAAATTTACAGCTAACTGCCAATCTTTAATGAGAATCCCAGAACCTACCCTTTCCCCCCTAAACCATAAATCATAACCTCCATAATTCCTACCAGTTTTAAGCCCAAATATTCTAAGAATTACAACCTATGTTTCAAGCCATTAGTATTTTATGATTTCCACTACAATTGGAGGTAAGAAGGATGCAACTACATGCAATGCTATCCTCATCAACTGTTCTCATAAGAAGTCTCTGCTCTGCCAGTTAGACACAGATGAGTTATATTTTCAGTGTATGGCTTCTTATCAAAACCTACTTAAGAAAACTGGGGAGTATTTTTGCACTATCATCCCCCATTACACAAACCCTAATGACTGCAGAATAACAGTATTGGTGTTATAAAAGGCTCAACAAGCAATAACATCATGGGGTAACCCTCTTAATTTATGTCGATTTCAGTGTAGCCAGTGGTTCTGACTACACCTTGTGCGCTGTATGTCACTTGAACAATGTCATTAACAGCATTTTCAATCACCTTTTCCTTAAATCAAAAATTAAATCCTATGGAAACCATGTTTGACCACACACTTTCACATGAACTAGTGGAATTGCGCCACATGTGAAGCTAAAGACCTCAAGAATGAGGATCTTACTTGGAAAGAAGGTGCCTTCACCAAACTCTGCAACAACTTTTTTAACTTTTTTATTTCTCATAATCAATACACTTTCCACTTATAAAGCACTTGTCTTTTACAAACATGAGATCACCAAGAAACTGGCAACATTTCCCTGATCCCTTTTGTTCTTTGTTTCAAAATTGATGATGAAGCCTCAAAAGGCTGTAATTGAGAGTTGCAGAGGCCCCTTCAGGAGTAGAAAATAGTTTTATTTTGTATTCCTTGCCTTATTCCCATATTCAAAATGTGTTAGGGACTCAAACATCACACTCAAGGATTATTTGCAAGTTAAGAATGATTTTGAGGCATCTTGTGTGAAGCATGCTGATGATACCTACAGCAGAGCAAGTGGCCCAGGAACTTGTCTCAACAACTTCTCTTGTCAATCCTATGACTCAAATCCAAATGACACTGGCCATACCAGTGGTCACTCCAATTATGACACCCATTGCTCCCACAATAAGTTGCATACTAATGTTGCTGGACCAGAGCACTCATCCACCACTATGGCTGGTAACTCATGTAAACATTGAAAATATACTCATCTTACAGAATGAGACACTTGTTAGTACCACATGCCTGCCACAGGTTTTCAGATTACATGTAACTTTGATGTTATTTTGCAAAGGTGATTGCATCCACAAACCTGTGTCCCATGGACTACTAGAGTGTCATGAACATGATGATGGAATGTGCTAACATTCTCACCCCCCTACCAATCAATTACATCATGTAATGTAGATGATGCTCATTCCTACTCATATTGCTGTTCTCACAGCTACAGCCACAATTGCAGCAGCTCTAGGAGCTCTAGTTTGCAATCTCACCATGACTATGGAGACAACACTGGCTATGATGAAGCACTTATGGCTCCCACCACTCTTCCCAGCCCTCCAGACATAGACTCAAAGTCTCTATCTTCCAAGAATTCTACACCAAGCATGGCTCCATTGTTCAAGGATGATTGGATACTGGAAACTCCCTCACCCAAATGAATGTGATCATGACTTGACCAGTGTACATTACCACAGATCACCTATGGATTATTATTCCAGTCCAGAATCCTTCATTTAAAAATCATCCCTCTAAGCAATGCTTTAATATTGACAATTATGATAGTTTTGAAAGAGACCAATAAAAACTGAAGAAACAGCTAAGAATGGTGAATAATCCCCCATCACATTCAATGTTCAACCATGTTGATACATTTCATGCAAAGAAAATTTAATCTTGAGGCTCCCAAAGTCATCTAAGATCTTTAAGATGACAACTTAATTCATTTCAAATTCTCAAAGACATCTGATCTCTGAATGAACAACCTCCTCAATCAACTGACCTTGATATCTTTTACCATTAAGGATAACCAGAAAATCCGACAATACAATTTTATCCATGTCACAAAGCTCATTGGGAATCATGTAAGCAGGTATGACAAATACAGTAACATGGCTTGACACCTGTACAAAATCAAAATGAATTGGACAAGACTAAGTTTGAAAAAGTTTGTCAAGAATTTGAGTTTCAATGGTGATGGTCCTGTTTGGCTTACTCTTGAAAGATGACAACCAAAAAACTGGATTAACCCTGTTTTCATAGTTATTCTAACACAGAACTTTAAACTGAATAAACTAATATGATACATTTACCAATTCATATCTTTATTAAGTCTATCCCTGTTCTCCTACTGATAGAGTTCTCATTCCTTGTATTATCTAAATTATAATCTCATGCAAACTCATTTGCAGTACTTGGTATGACAAGGCCTTTATGTCCTTTTGGACTTGTAAGCCTGTGAAATAATTGTTAGCATTTGAGCCCTGCCTCAAAATAGTCAAAATCTCCCAGGGACAGAGAATCTGCATATCATGATTCTTGTGAGTATCACACAATCCCCTTTCTTGGTATCACTTACAAAAAATATTTTTTTGAAACTAATTGTAACATGGTGATCAATGTACATCCCACCAATACTATTGATTCTAAAATATTTGTTAAAATGGCACTTTTGGTGGCATCTTTATTGAAAAATGCATGTATTTGTGCTATTACATACGTTTTTACAACAACATCCACAAAATGTAGACTTACCCCTTGAACCTAAATTTGCTTCCCATCCTGTTCTCTGTTCTAGAAGTGAATGCAAATCAAATTGTCTCATTCTATTCGATTGTTAATAAAAACTCCACTTCTTTCTGAAGAGAGCTTGTGTATTTGCATTAGTCAACAAGTCAATCCCTAATATTTAACAAAAATTGTGTTGCCAAATTTGGAACATTGCTGATGCACAACATGCTGATTCTACTGAAATGAAGTACAACTAGAATTCTTTATCAATGAGACAATATGACAATATGTTCAAGGAATATACAATTCAAAGAAGCATGCACTATTGTATGTTATTGTGAACAAATGTGTTATCACCACCTTGGATAACATGCAATATTTTTATTTTTAAGCAATGGAATTGTGAACAAAAGATTGTGTATATTTCAAAGCAAAGAAAACCAATGGACTTCTTAGTAGAAGATTCTTGACTAGAAAACTTAAGGAAGCCAGGAGTGGCTTAGAACCATAATACATTAACTGTATTTTAGATGGAATTTATCAATAATTTTGTTTCATGAAAACAACTAATCAAGTTAATCAGATATTGAACACTCCACCAAAAAATCAGTTGATGTTTACCTATTAAAATTGATGAATACTTTTGTTTTTATTGATAAACATGGTGGCAATATTGAAATGATGCAAAATTACTCTATTTTCTAAAGGATCAAGAACACTGCTAGTAGTCAATTCATACTTGTACCTGGACAACACAAATAATACCAGTAGTTATTAGCTTCATACTGCAATTATGGTGCACATTGTCCTCTTGACACAGTGTTTTGATTTGTTTTTATTTGAATGAGAAACATCCTTTGCCAAACATTGAATATGTCATAGAAGTTGCTGAGGTGAATATGATGCAGTCAAATAGTAAACTGATATCAAAATGGTGAACTGTGGTCCACAGACAAAGCCATTTTTGCTTGATACCATGGTGATGATACAAAATTGAGCATTGATCAACCTGTACAGCTAATGTTTCAATGTGACAAATGTTTTGTCCATATACAAGGTTGAAAAAATCAGAGGCAATAAACAATAGATTGAAGTCAACAAAGTCATGGTTAAGAATTAGCAGGTGAGGTGCACATATATGCCAGATGATTTCACACTCATTTTGTATCTTTTGCTTAATTTTTCTTACACTTTTTTATTAAAATTTGTACGTATAAAATTTCTATTCTTCACAAACAATCAATCACACAAAACATTCTCCATGTAGTGCAAAATATCAGTGCTTTCAATGGTTTTTAAGGAATACTGTACTTATGTTATAGTCTACCACCCAAATTAAAACAAGCCTTCTTGATTCTATTCAAGCACATATAGAATCACTTGCAGTAAAAATGGTAAACATAGACAATATTTATCGGAAAGTGTTTGTTTTTTATTTTGGAAAAGTGGCCTAAATAGTCTTGGTTGTTGACTTTGTGAATATTGGAAAATGAGAATACTGTCAAGATTGGGCTAATATAATTTGGAATTTCTCCCTTTGAGTAAGAATATAGAGCAAGCTCTCTGAATGCAATGGTCAAATACTATGTGGTGACATCCTGTATCATCATAAAAGTTCCCTTTATAAAAAATGGCAATGCATATAAATAAGGACATCATTCAATATCAATACAATGTTTGGTTTACAAATTTCATATTCTCTGCTTTGATTCATTTACTCATAGTTTCAAACACATTATTTCAGATAGTAAAATGATGTTTAGTCACTGTGTGCTGTTTGTTGCTACAATAAAAAATCAGTGTAAGAGGTGGGTAACCACTATTATGTTTATATAAAATCATTCTGTGTCCATCATGAAAATTATGTGGAACATGACAAAAATGGAGTTTAGTTGTGAGGCAAATGTATAAAACCTATGAATAGATTCAACAGACTATTCCATGTTTCATAATGACATTAAGCATCTCAAGTCAAAATGGAAGTCAAATTTTATATGAAATTCTCACCAAAATCAGGTATTAAATATGTTCAGACTTGTTCCCATTTACCATCCAGTTATATTGGTTCAATATAATAGACACCCTAAAGGCATGATTTTTTGTTGCTTGATTCATAGAATCAGCATGTGACACTAAGCTGAATGCTAGATACAGAAAAAACAGTCACTTCACAGGGCATTGTAATAGAGCTGTTTTTGATAAGTTGATAGTATTGTTTCATTAGAAAACATATATTCATTGGAAAAGCTCTCTGGTTCTGTTCATAAGAAGGCTTTCAAATGTGTTGCAAAATCCTAAAGAGATTTCTTCTTTCTTGTCAAACCTATTTTTGCACAAAATAAAAACCCTTTGTAGCAAATTTGATTATTTCATGGCAAACATCTCAAAAAAAGAATCATAGAATCAGAATTCATCACCCTGACTCTTTATATCCACTTTACCTGGTTCTAGAATAGTGGTAGCAGCAGCAGCAGCAGCAACAGCAACAGCAGCAGTAGCAGTAGCAGTAGCA
>JACCDI011237536.1_pt1 | contig 13120 bp, 11 predicted proteins | sample 7442791 | NCBI WGS metagenome assembly JACCDI01 (sample SAMN15323434, study PRJNA562643) | freshwater metagenome | isolation source: river surface water | place: USA:Blue River Watershed | collected 2017-08-15
AGGCGCTCAAGGTCGTCGCCGCGTTTGATCACCGCCACATCTTCCTCGATCCCGATCCCGATCCGGCCAAGAGCTGGGCCGAACGGGCACGAATGTTCGCCCTGCCGCGCTCGAGCTGGGAAGACTACAACGCCAAGCTGATTTCCAAGGGCGGCGGGGTCTTTGCCCGCAGCCTCAAGGAAGTGCCACTGTCGAAGGAAGTCCAGGCCATGCTCGGGCTCGATCAGCCCAGCATCGATCCCGATGGCCTGATCACCGCGATCCTCAAGGCCGAGATCGACCTGCTGTGGTTCGGCGGGATCGGCACCTATGTGAAGTCCAGCGCCGAAAACAACGTTCAGGTTGGCGATCCGGCCAACGATGCGCTGCGGGTTGATGGTTCGCAGGTCCGTGCCCGGGCAATCGGCGAAGGCGCCAACCTGGGCTGCACGCAGGCGGGGCGGATCGAGTTTGCGCTCAAGGGCGGCCGCATCAATACCGATTTCATCGACAATTCGGCCGGGGTCGATTGCTCGGACAACGAGGTTAACATCAAGATCGCCCTTGCCGGAGCCAAGCGCGCCGGCCGGCTGACGGAGGACGACCGGGTCAAGCTGCTATCCGCGATGACCGACGAGGTTGGCGCCATCGTGCTGGAGGACAATCGGCTGCAGGCACTCGCCCTGTCGATTGCCACGGCAGGCGGGGCGGCGACTACGGCTTCGCACCTGCGGCTGATCGAAACGCTGGAAGCCAGCGGCCAGCTTGATCGCAAGACCGAAGGCCTGGCGGAAAGCGATGTCCTGGTCCGCCGCGCGGCTGAGGGGCAGGGCCTTACCCGGCCCGAACTGGCGGTCGTGCTGTCGAGTGCCAAGCTGGTGCTGCAGGATGCGCTGGAACATTCTTCGGTCCCCGACGATCCGCTGCTGGAGGGTGAACTGCTGTCTGCTTTCCCCGCGCCAATGCGGGCCAAGTTCAAGGCCGACATTCTTGAGCACCGCCTGCGCCGCGAGATCATTGCGACCAAGCTGGCCAACCGCATGGTCAACCGGCTCGGGCTGATCCACCCGTTCGAACTGGTGGAGGAAGAAGGCGCGACACTGGCCCAGGTCACCGCGGCCTTTGTTGCGGCTGAGCAGCTGCTTGGCATGGGGGCAATCTGGCAAGGGATCGAGAGCCAGCCGATGCCCGAAGCGGCCCGCATCCTGCTGTTCGATCGGGCGGCGGCGGCAATGGTCAATCACATGGCTGACCTGCTGCGCATTTCGGGCGGGGCACTGACAGCGGGCGAGCTGGTCAGTCAGCTTGAAGGCGGCGTTGCCTTGCTTTCGGCCGCGACCGGCCGACTGCTTTCGCACGAGGGCCAGGCGCTCTCGACCGCGCTCCAAGAACGCTTTGCCGCCGCCGGGGCGCCGGCCGATCTGGCGGCAGCGGTTGCCCACCTGTTCGACCTTGATGGCTCGGTCGGCCTCGCCATGCTGGCGCGCCAGACCGGTACCAAGCCTGAGGAACTGACCCGTGCCTTCGTCGCGCTGGGCCACGAACTTGGGCTCGACTGGGCGCAGCAGGCAGCCGAACGACTTTCTCCCACCGACCCGTGGGAGCGACTGCTGGTCAACAGCCTGGCCCGCGACATCCAGCACATGCGGCTTGATTTCCTGCGCCGCCATGCAGGCGATAATGGCGAGCCGCTGGCCGTGGTCGAACGCTGGATCGGCGGGCAAGCGGCGGCGATCCGCCAGTTCCGCGCCGTGGTGACCCGCGCCCAGGCTGCGCCCGCGCTATCGCCAACGATGCTGGCGCAGATCGGCAACCAGGCCCGCAACCTGCTGGCGCGTTAGGCCGATAGCACGCCCAGCGCCCAGCGGGCTGCATCGGCCACTACCGGATCGGGATCTGCCATCAGGTCCCGGATCTGCGGCAGCAGCGCGGCATCGCCGCTGTTGCCGGCCGCGTAAAGGCAATTGCGCACGAAGCGATCGCGCCCGATCCGCTTGATCGGCGAACCGCTGAACAACCTGCGGAACCCGGCACCGTCAAGCGCCAACAGGTCAGCCAGGCGGGGCGCGGCCAGCTCGGCGCGGGGCAGGAAGGCGCGCATGGTGTGGGCCGTGCTGGCGAACTTGTTCCACGGGCAGACCGCCAGGCAATCGTCGCAACCATAGATGCGATTGCCCAAGGCCTTGCGAAATTCCTCGGGCACCGGGCCCTTGTGCTCGATCGTCAGGTAGGAAATGCAGCGCCGCGCATCGAGCTGGTAAGGCGCCGGGAAGGCGGCGGTGGGGCAGGCCAACTGGCAAGCCGAGCATGTGCCGCAGCGGTCGTGGCCCGGCTCATCGAGTGGCAGCTCAAGCGTGGTGTAGATCACCCCCAGGAACAGCCATGAGCCATGATCACGGCTGACCAGGTTGGTGTGCTTGCCCTGCCAGCCAAGGCCGGCGGCCTGCCCCAGCGGCTTTTCCATCACCGGGGCGGTATCGACGAAAACCTTGACGCCAATCTCACCCAGGCCGCGCCTCGCGGCTTCGGCCACTAGCCACCGGGCCAGCGCCTTCAGCGCCTTCTTGACCGTATCGTGATAGTCCGAGCCTTGGGCATAGACTGAAATTCGCGCCCGGCCCTCGCGTTCGGCCAGGGGATCGGTGGCGGGAGCATAACTCATCCCAAGGGCAATCACCCGCTGTGCCTCGGGCCACAGGCCTTGCGGGCTGCGGCGATGGTGGGCGCGGGCTGCCATCCATTCCATCTCGCCGTGGCGGCCTTCGCCCAGCCATTGTTCCAAGCGTTGCGCCCGCGTGGGATTGTCCGCGGCCGCGGTTACCCCGCAGGCGGCAAAGCCCAACCGTCGCGCTTCCCGCGCAAGATCGGCCTTAAGCGCTGTAATTTCAGCAGCGTTAACCAAACTTCCTGTTGCTCCTGTTCACGCGGCTTCCATAGTGCGCTCAGACGATGAAGCTAGGGGATTGGCAGATGGCGGGCAATCCGCGCACCGGATCAGAGGACGGCACAGGGCGTCCACTGGCGATCGAGGCCAAAGGTCTGGTCAAGCGCTTCGACGGTTTTTGCGCGGTTGACGGGGTTGACCTGGCGGTGCCCGAGGGGGCGATCTATGGCATCCTTGGCCCGAATGGCGCGGGCAAGACGACGACGCTGCGAATGTTGCTGGGGATCATTGATCCCGATGCCGGTACCCGCCGGGTCCTTGGCCATGATCGCCCGCATGAAGTCAGCCACGCGATTGGCTATCTGCCCGAGGAGCGCGGGCTCTATCCCGCGATGAAGGCCTATGAGGCGATCGCATTTCTTGGCGCGCTGCGCGGCCTGCCGCTGCGCGAGGGGCGCAAGCGGGGCAAGGCGCTGCTGGAAGAGCACGGGCTCGGCTATGCAGCTGACCGCCAGATCCGCCAGCTATCCAAGGGCATGGCCCAGCAGGTGCAACTGCTTGGCACGCTTGTCCATAACCCGAAACTGGTGGTGTTTGACGAGCCGTTCTCGGGCCTCGACGCGCTCAATCAGGGCAAACTGGAAAAGATGATCCGCGCGTTGGCGGCCAAGGGCACTACGGTGATCTTCTCGACCCACGTGATCGCGCATGCCGAGCGGCTCTGCGACGAAGTGGCGATCATCGCCGGGGGCAAGGTGCCCTTTGCCGGCCCGGTTGACGTGGCCCGTGACCGGATCCGGCCGCAGGTGCGACTGGAAACGCGGGCCGACGACGGCGCTTGGCGGGGCGCATTGCCGGCCGATGCGCGGCACGAGGGTGCATATTGGCTCTTCTCGCTTCCGGAGAGCGGGATCGAACCTCTGCTTCGCGCCTTGATCGAGGGCGAGGCGGGGATCCTCTCGCTCTCCATCGAACGCGCCGGCCTGCACGATGCTTTCGTGGCGATCGCCGGTGAGGCTGCCGCCCGTGCATTGGGTGAGGACAAGGCAGAGGAGGGCCGCTGAAATGACCACCGACACCACGGGACGCCTGTCTACCTTTGCCGCGGCGATGGTCATGGCCCGGCGCGATTTTACCGCGATCCTGTTCTCGCGCTCGTTCTTCTTCTTCCTGCTCGGGCCGCTGTTCCCTCTGCTGGTCGGCGGGCTTGCCGGGGGGATTGGCAAGGAGGTGCAGAGCAATGCCGCGCGTCCCGAGCTGGGGGTGGCGATGGCGGCTTCCGATGCCAAGGCCCTGATCGCCGCGCACAAGCGGCTGGAGCCGCAACTGGGCGATGCCGTGCCGGAACTGGTCATGCTCAAGGAAGTCAGGGCCGGGGAAACTTTCGATGCCGCTGCTGCTATGCAGGACCGGCGGCTGAACCTTGCCGCCGTGGTCACGGGAACCTTGCAAAGGCCCGTGCTATCCGGTCCGAACGAACGCATTGCCGACTGGCGCGGCCCGCTTGCGGTGCTGGCGGCGGAAGCCCGGCGTGAAGGTGGTTCAGCCTATCCGATCGTGGACCTGGCCCCGCTCAAGCTTTCCACCACCGCCGATCAGGTGCGCAGCCGGATGGTTACGGCCCAACTTGGCCAGACCGTGCTGTTCATGCTGACCATGCTGCTGGCTGGCATGGTCCTGTCCAACCTGGTTGAGGAGAAGGGCAACAAGATCATCGAGGTGCTGGCGGCAGCAATCCCCATGGATGCGGTGTTCCTGGGCAAGCTGTTCGCCATGCTGGCGGTATCGCTGGTGGGGATTGCGGTCTGGGCCATGGCGGGCAGCGCGATCTGGTTGGCATCGGGCAACGGTTGGGGCAAGTTCCCCGCGCCTGCGGTTGGCTGGCCGCTGTTTTTCCTGTTGGGCACGGCCTATTTCGCGATGGGCTATCTGCTGCTGGGTTCGCTGTTCCTGGCGATTGGCTCGATGGCCGCAACAGTGCGCGAGGTGCAGACGCTGTCGATGCCGGTGACCATGCTGCAGCTGCTGAACTTCTTCTTCGCCTCCTGGGCTGTCGCCAAGCCGGGGTCGGTGGTGGAAATGGCAGCGATGATCGCTCCGTTCAGTTCACCCTTCACCATGTTGGCCCGCGCGGCGCGGGATGCGGCGCTTTTGCCGCACGTGTTGGCCCTGGCCTGGCAGGGCCTGTGCGTTGCCGTTTTCGTTCGGATCGGCGCGGCGCTGTTCCGCCGCTGGGTGATGAAGAGCGGACCCGCACAAAGCGGCGGAAAACGACCCTGGACAGGCCTGTTTAAGCGGCAGGCCGTGCCATGATTAAGGCCCGACACCGACCCACTATTGACTCTCTGGTAAGTTGGACCAGATAAGTCTCAATGGAAAACTGATTGCGCCCAACGCAGCAGAGAGGATTCGCCATGGCTACCCAGTTCGCCGATGCCCCGTTCAAGTACCGCACCGCGCCCACCGCGACCGAGGCTTTCGAGGCCTGGCTGAAGGAGCATGGCCAGGAGCTACCCAAGCACACGCACCCGTGGGACGTCTCGCGTTCCGACATTTATGTCGAGGACCGCTGGCAGCCGATCTTTGCGGAAATGCGCAACAAGGCGCCGATCAACAAGGTCGAAGGCACGCCTTATGGCGATTATTGGAACGTCACCACGGTCAAGACGATCCAGCACGTTGAATCGCTGCCCGAACTGTTCTCTTCGTCGTGGGAATACGGCGGGATCACGATCGGCGATCCACCGGAAGATGCCGATCCGGCCCAGCTTGAAGAACGCCGCCTGCCGATGTTCATCGCCATGGACCGGCCCGAGCACACTGGCCAGCGCCGCACTGTCGCCCCGGCCTTCACTCCGGGCGAGATTGACAAGATGGCAGCCGAAGTGCGGATGCGCACGGCTGCCGTGCTCGACAGCCTGCCTTGGGGCGAGGAGTTTGACTGGGTCGACAAGGTTTCGATCGAACTCACCACCGGCATGCTGGCAATCCTGTTCGGCTTCCCGTGGGAAGATCGCCGCCTGCTGACCTTCTGGTCTGACTGGGCTGGTGACGTCGAACTCGGCCTGGCGCGCGAGTTGAACGATACCCGCTTCGAAATCCTTCAGGAAATGGCCCAGTACTTCGGCCGCCTATGGATGGAGCGGACCGGTGCCCCGCCGAGCCGCGACCTGATCTCGATGATGCTCAATTCGGATGCGATGAACCACATGAGCCCGCAAGAGTTCATGGGCAACCTTGTCCTGCTGATCGTCGGCGGCAACGATACCACGCGCAACACCATGTCGGGCATCGTCCACGCGCTGGACCAGTTCCAGGACCAGCGGGCGATCTTCGAAAGCGATCCAGCGGTGATCCCGAACGCCGTCCAGGAATGCATCCGCTATGTCACGCCGTTGGCCCACATGCGCCGCACCGCGACCGACGATGCTGACCTGTTTGGGCACCAGATCAAGAAGGGTGACAAGCTGATCCTGTGGTACATTTCGGCCAATCGTGACGAGACGGTGTTCGAAAATCCGGACAAGCTGATCATCACGCGCGAGAATGCCCGCCGACACCTGTCGTTCGGCTATGGCATCCACCGCTGCGTCGGCGCGCGTCTGGCGGAACTGCAGCTCAAGATCCTGCTGGAAGAAATGCACGAGCGGCGCATGCGGGTGAACGTAACCGGAAAGATCGAGCGCGTTCGCGCCAATTTCGTCCACGGCTTCCGCAAGCTTGGCGTCACACTGAGCAAGTTCTGATGCAGGCGCGGCGGCAATTCCTGGGCTGGTTGGCGGCGGGTGCCGCCGCCAGCGGCATGGCCGCCTGCTCTAATGCCGAAGCCCGGACCTATCCGGTCCGGTTCAGCGATGCCGAATGGAAGAAGCGCCTGACGGCAGAGCAATATTATATCCTGCGCCAGAAAGGCACCGAATATCCCGGCAGCTCGCCGCTGTTGCATGAAAAGCGCAAGGGCGTGTTCGTCTGCGCGGCCGATGGCAATGTGCTCTACTCCAGCACGACCAAGTACGACAGCAAGACCGGCTGGCCGAGCTTCTGGGACGTGCTGCCCGGAGCGATCGGCACATCGACTGATTTCGAAACCGGCTATCCCCGCACCGAAGTGCACTGCATCAAGTGCGGCGGGCACCTGGGGCACGTATTCAACGATGGCCCCAAGCCCACCGGCAAGCGTTACTGCATGAACGGTGATGCGCTGCTGTTCCGCCCGGCCTAGCGCACGCGGTAGAGCCGCAGGTTGCCGGTGGCGAAGCCTGGCACCGGTTCAAGCCAACCCGGCACGCTTCGTTCAAAGATCGCGTCGGCCAGGTTGGCCTTGCCGTAATTGGCATAGGCAGCAAGATCTGGCGAGCCGGTGCAGGCCATCACATAGTCCGCGCGGTTGGCCTTGATGATCGCCCGGGCCTGGTCGATCGGACCGCTGAAGGCCATGAACACCTCGATCATCTTCTGCTGGTTACGATGATAGCCGCCAACCACCGCTGTGTGCTGCGTGCGGACCAGAATTTCGGGGCCGCGGTCGATCGTTGCGAACAGATGCGCGGGCGGAATCCTGCGCAGCATGCGGACATCGCAGGGGCCGTCTTCGTTGAGGTTGGGATTTGCAACCAGGGTATAGGCTGTCTTACCATCAAACATCTTGAGCAGGCCGCTGGCGAGCGTTGGCGTGGCGATAACGAAGCAGGCGGCAGTTGCGACCACGCGCTTGGCCATTGATGGAAGCGCGCGCGCGCGCGGCAGCAGCTGCGCCAGGATCAGCATGGCAAACGGCAAGGCCAGCAGTTGGGCATTGATCCCCCCACGCATGACCGCCAGAGAAATTGCGCCGGCGGCGCCAGTCACCACGCCATATTCGATCCAGCGCTGGCGGGCCGCGCTGTCCTGCTCGCCCTTCAGGGCAAGCCGCAGGCCCAGCGCAATGATCACGATGGTGGCGATCAGCATTCCGGCAGGCGAAGCATGCTGCTTCCACAGTGGTGCGGACTCGATCAGATAGGCAAACCAGTGATCGCGCAGGATCGGCGCCAGGGTGGCCATCGGTGAGACCGCGCAGATCCCCAGTGGCACCAGCAGGGCTGGTGCGGCAACGAGCGGCACCGGGATCATCGCCAGCAGCCGGCCGGCAGGCTTGCCCTGGCCGGGCAGGATCCGGGTCAGCAAGAAAGCCGCGGCAGCTCCGGCGAAAGCCAGGAAGTGCGGCCATGACAGCATGTCGCAATAGGCCGAGGCATAGTCAGTCAGCGGTCGCAGCACTAGGAACAGCGCCGGCCCGGCCGCGGCCAGCCCCAGCAGGAAACCCTCGATCTCGCGTCGGCCCTGCCACCAGTAGCGCCAGGCATAGACCGCGCCGATGGCGGCCGCGAGCGGCATCCCTTCGACCGAGATGTAAAGCCAGGCTGCGGTCGTAGCCCCGCCGATCATGGCCGAGCGATAGGTTCCGCGCAGCAGCATCCAGGTGGCGACGGCCGCACCAACTGCTTGCCAGCCGTGGTGATCGATCCGCATCGGCATGAAATTGGTCAGCAGCAGCGGGAATAGCGGAATAATCGCCAGGCCTAGCACGGCCTCGTCAGCTTCCATTCGCAGTTCGCGCATCATGCCGCGCATGACCAGCATGGCGACAAACAACTGGAACAGCGGCACCACGATCATGGCGGCGGTTTCTGCCCAACTCGGTTCAAGCAGCAGCTTGAAGAAGCCCAGGGCAATGGCGATCGGGATATCGACCAGCCGCACCCAATGCATTTCCATCCCCACGGGCGGATCCATCCGGTACTGCCGCGTATCGAACCATGCCTGCCCGTTCAGCAGATCGCGGACCTGCAGCAGGCGAACATAGTCGTCCGGCTCCTGCGCAGTCTGGTTCCAGATCAGCGGCATGGCCTGAAACGTCAGGAATAGGGCCAACGCAAGCCAGACCTGCCACAACTTGAACCCGGAGGCGGGCGGGGTTGCGGGTTCGGTCACGTAAAGGCTTTCAGTATTCGGATGACGCCCATCTTGGTGGCCTGGCGGTGCGCCGATACACCCTTGCGCTTGGCAATCTCGCGGCGGTTGCTGTCGTAATAGCGATAGGCCTTCAGCATCATCGCGCCATTGGTCAGCGTCGGCTGCCAGCCCAGCACCCGCTTGATTGCCGTGGTATCGAACACAAACGAACTGGCGATCATGCGATAGTGATAGGGTCCGAGCGGAGAGATCCGCAGGTGGTGCGCGATTTTCATCGCCAGGATCATCGGTGCCTTGGGCAGTGAAAGCAGGCGTGATCGACTCCCCGCCCCGTCGATCACTTCCTGGAAGCAGCCCGCCATGGTCGGGACGTAGTCCGATCCGATCCCGAAAACATGGCTGCCTTCGCAATGTGCGGCGCGCAGCATCGCGTCGATCAGGTCGGCGGCGTAGATGAACTGGTAGCGGTTCTCACCCTTGCCAACCAGGACCACCCGGTTCCCATCGGCAATGAATTCGAACAGGATTGCCAGCAGGCCAAGCCGGCCTTCGTCGATGATCGTCGGGCAGCGGATCGTGACCGTTTCAAAGCGGTTGCCGAATCCGGCCAGGATCTTTTCACCTTCCAGCTTGCTGACGCCATAGGGCTCGCAGGGGGCGGGCAGCTCGGCCTCGCTTACCGGATGGTCGAAGCCATGGCCCCACAGGCAATTGCTCGACAGGTAAACCAGTTTGCGTACCCCGGCGTCCGCGGTCGCTTCGGCGAGTACACGGGTGCCGTGGGCATTGTGGCTCATCAGTTCGGCCGCGGTGATCGAACCATGGGCCAGCAGCGCGGCGCAGTGGAACACCGCCTCGGGGCGGCCGGCGGCATAGATTGCGTCCAGCGCGGCCCGGTCGCGGATGTCGCCAACAACCGCGTTCAATCTTGGGTGCGCCAGCGCCGAAGGCAGCAGATCGATGCTGGTCACGCGGTGGCCTTCATCGAGCAGTTTGGAGACCAGCAGGGTGCCAAGGAAGCCGGAACCGCCGGTAACAAGATAGTCAGCCATGTTGAGACCCCTGTTTGCTGGATCGTCAGGCAGCGGCGTTGCCGGCCGTGAAGACGAAGTGTTTGCGGACGAAATAATTGAGGACGAAACTGATCACCACAGCGAGCCCCTTGGACAGGCGCACGTCGGCGCCCATCAGTTCGGCGATGCTCACGATCCCGGTCGTGATGGCCAGCCCGCCCCAGGTGGTCACCAGGAAGACTGCCTTCTGGACAGTACGGGCCCGGCTTTCGGTATGAGTGCCATCTTCAAACACCGACCGGCTGAGCAGCACCCAGTGGGCGATGATCCCCAGCGTATAGGCAATCGCGGCTGAAACCCCGGCGTGGAGCGGCGTTTCGAGCAGCAGCAGGAAGCTGCCCATGTCCACCGCCAAGGCCCCGATGCTCGCGACGAAATACCGCAGAAAGTGGGCATTCGGCAGCTTTTCGATCCATTCGCGCACGCTTGCTCTCCCAGGCCAGCGATCAGGCGGCTTCGCGCTTGTCGGCAATCCGCTGCGGAACTTCGCGGACTGAGGCCAGAGCAGCGGCCTGGTCTTCGTTCAGCGCGGCCCGAGCCGGGGCAATGGCCTGCTCGGCGCCTTCGTCACCGGCTTCATGATATTCTGCATCTTCATTGACGCACCAGGTGTCGTAGATCCGCTGACCGGCGACGATGTTCTCCACCGTCAGCATGGCAGTCATCATCGCGTGGTCCTGGTTGTTATAGCGGTGCATGCCATTGCGGCCGACCAGGTGGAGCGTCGGCCAGGCGGCCTCAAGCTCGCGGCGCATGGCATCGACATGGGCGGCATAGTCTTCGTCATAGACCGGGTAGGCCTTTTCCTGGCGCACCACGACCCCGCCGATCACCTGTTCAGCCGAAACCAGGCCGAGCTGCGCCATCTCGCGGGTGGCAAGGGATACCAGTTCGTCGTCAGCCATTGACCACAGGCCATCGCCTTCGAAACAGAAGTATTCCAGGCCAACGCAGGCAACGCCGGCGTCGGGCACCATCTCCGGCGACCACGAGCGGAAGTTCTGGATGCGGCCAACCTTCACCTTGCTGTCATGGATGTAGATCCAGTTGTCCGGGAACATGTCCTCGTCAGCGCGGATCTTGAGCGCGACGGTCAGGAAGTCCCGGTACTTGAGCTGCTTGGCGTTGAAGCTGGAAGCCGGCAGCGGGTGCAGGCGCGCAGCCAGCTCGCGCATCGGCGCCGAACTGATGGCATGGCGGGCGCGGATCACGACATCGCCCATCGGTGCGGTCGCGGTGATCCGCCAGCCGCCTTCGTTGTCACTGGCAAGCTGCTTCAGGCTGTGGCCCATCAGCACCTCGCCCTTGCCGGTGGCGAGGATCTTGTCGCGCGCGGCATCCCACATCATGCCCGGGCCCAGCCGCGGATAGCGGAAGGTTTCGAGCAGGGTCTTGGTCTGCATTCCGTCATTCGGCGCCTTGTTGAGGCCCAGGCTGCGCTTCAGTCCATCGACCACCGCCCCCCAGAGCGAGAGGCCCTTGATCCGCTGGGCCGCCCAGTCTGCGCTCATTTCGTCGCAGGGCATCCCCCAGACCTTCTCGGTATAGGTCTTGAAGAAGATCGAGTAGAGCTTGTGGCCGAACTGGTTGACGGTCCAATCCTCGAACGACTTAACCTGCTTGTTGGGGAAGGCCTTGGCCTTGGCGAAGCTGACCATGCACAGGGTCGAGCGGACAACGCCCAGGTTCCACAGCGCCTCGAAGGCGCGCAGCGGGTAAGAGTAAAACTTGCCCTCGTAATAGATGCGGCTCATCCGCGGGCGCTGGATGAAATCGTCGGGCAGAATCTCGTTCCACAGGTCCACCACCTGCTGGCTCTTCGAGAAGAAGCGGTGCCCGCCAATGTCGAAGCGGTAGCCGTCGTGCTCAACCGTGCGGCTGATGCCGCCGACATAGGTCTGGTCCTTTTCGATGATCGCCACGCTCAGGCCCTGCTTGGTCAGCAGATAGCCGGCGGTCAGCCCGGCCGGACCGGCGCCAACAATGGCAACATCGACAGTGGTTTCGCTCGGCTGGCGGGTTCCCGGGATATTCTGGACCGACATTTAAGCCCCCTTCATTCTGGTGTGACCCAGATGTGAAGGAAAATGCCTAACCAGTAGTTAATACGTATAAGGCCAAAGCGGTGGCACTACAGGACTTTGCCGCGCAAGGCCGGAGCGGGCGGCGGCGCGGAGGGGCGAATGCGCGGACTGGTGCGGACGGTGGGACTCGAACCCACACGAGCAAGGCTCAGGGGATTTTAAGTCCCTTATACTCTAAGATATCGCATTGAATATAAACGATAAATCAGGCCTTTGAAAAAGACTGTGTAAGAGAGTGTGTAAAAATTGACCGATTTTTTTCACCAATCGCTTGTGATTGAAGCAAGCGTAGCACCCAGATTTGCGCGGCTCAACATGCTTGGTGAAGCGCGTTCACTTCCACTTGATCGGGCGGGGTTCCGGGGCTTGAGGGCGGAAAGGGAAACCCACGCGCTCGGCGCGGTTACCCCTCTTTAGAACAGCTCGCCTTGGCGGCCCTTAGCTGCGTATGCACGCCACTCGGGCTTTGTCGCCTCCTCGTCCAGCCACGCAACGATCTGCGCCACCACGTCGCCACCATTGGCTTCAACGGTGCCGCAGGGGTGATAGTGGGATTTGTAGCCTGTTTCGGTGATTGGCAGCGGAGCGCGCGGCGGCTGGATGCTTTCGATCTCAAGATGCGCGATCACGCCTCCCCAACTGCGGGGAACATAGGTCGCCTCGATCTCGATGCCTTCCCAATGAAAGCGATAAACCTGCGATGGGTGCATGGTCAGCACCCCGCGAACACATGAACAGCGTCATGTGCGGTTTGAATGATGAACAGGTCGCCGTTGAGTTCGCAATCCCGCGCCATCGCTTGCCAGTCGATATAATACCGCAGGCTCTGCGGAATCGCGGTCGTTTCCTCGGTGATGTCCTGCACGTAGTCGGCAAGGCTTTGATACTGCCCAAGGTGACGATCATCGAGCGCGCTGCGCGCCTCTTCCAAGTCGCCGCAAAAGTGGTCGATTAACTCTGCGCCAAGCGCGCCATGTTCTGCGATGAACGCGGCCAGTTCGGCCACACGCTCAAAGCTGTCATATTCGTTGATGCGGACAGAGGCGAAGCCTTCATAATCGTGGATTGCCCATTCCTCGGCGTCGGGGATGGGTGACTTTGCCAGCATGTCGCGGGTCGCCTCCCACATGCTCCATGCCTCGGTG
>JACCDI011821360.1_pt1 | contig 13120 bp, 9 predicted proteins | sample 7442791 | NCBI WGS metagenome assembly JACCDI01 (sample SAMN15323434, study PRJNA562643) | freshwater metagenome | isolation source: river surface water | place: USA:Blue River Watershed | collected 2017-08-15
ATATACGTCAGTTCTTACCAGAAAATGCGCGTTAATTATTCGCAGCAATCATTTCACTAATTAGTCGATACACTTTTTCCTGGGCTTTATTATTTTGTTTCAAGAAGGCACTATGTGCTTTCAACGTTTGTGTATCTTTTCTGCTCGCAGGACCCGTTTGCAAAAGGGCAAGATCTGTTTGTTTGGCTTGCTTGAATGTATGTTCTATCAAAGGATAGAGCAGATCCCATTGCAGTTTATGTTCTTTACATAATTGCTGTGCTTGCACTAACATATAATGGGTGAAGTTATTGGCAAAGATAGCTGCGATGTGTAAGGCCATTCTTTGTTCGTCGCTAATCACGAAGGTTTTCTTCGAAAGGTTGCGTGCCAGTTCGTGTAAGGATTTTCGTGTTTTTTGGGTATCGCCTGTAACAGCAAAGGGCACATGAAAGAAATCAATCGCTACTTGTTTTTTTAGGCTTTGTAAAGGATATAAAACGCCATAGGCTAGCCCGGTAACCTTTAAAACTGTCGAAGCGACACTGCCGCTATTATGGACGATGATTGCTTTCGGAGCGATAGTTTTTAAGTGTTTTAATTCTTTCGCTAAACTGCTTATCGCATCGTCTTTTACAGCTACGACATATAAGTCGGCGACTTCAATTTTTTGTAAATCACTACATGCTTTAGCGTCTACTTGTTTAGCGAGCTTGCGTGTAGAAGCCGGTGTTCTGCCATAGACTTGTACAATTTCGTAAGCCGTTTTGTGAAAGGCTTTCGCTAATCGTGTAGCAACATTTCCGGTGCCTAAAATGACAATGCGTTTCATACTAGGCTTCGCTTGGTTGCGAATTTTTACGGATGCGTTTTACTAAGCTAAAGCTGAAACCTACCACCAATACGATTACGCCCATCCACAATACATTGATATAAGGGAAGTCTAGCGCCTTCATTACCACATATTCTGGTGCTGGCTTATGTTCGCCAAAGGCGATATCAAACAATTGCTTGTCGGGCATAATTTGGTTTACGAACAACTGAACGCCTAGGTCATCCACTCTACCTGCAATTGGTAAAGAGGTTTTATTACGAATGATGTATAAGGCTTCGGCAGGGTATGTTCTGTTAGTACCAATTACTTCAAAGCGAGCACTCACTGCGATGTCTTCTTTCATCAAGGCAACGTCTTTACGCTCCACATTTTCTGCTATGCCTTTGAAGACTACTTTGCAATCTTTACCTTGGATGGTATCACCTGCTTTTACCTGATGGAAGCTGAAGTCTTTACTATCTAAAGTTTGTTTGTCTTTCGAGTTATCTGGCACTGAAGTGATGTGTGTATAGACATCGTGCGTAATGTAATGGCGTGTGTCAGGACTGCTGATCAAGCCCATTTTAGGATTGATTTGCGCGTTAGGGTGCAAGAAAAATTCTTCCGTAATCTTACCATCCTTATCACGTTTTACATAATGTACTTTATAGTAAATATTCGGCTCGACGGTGCTATCACCTAGGTAGGTAACTTCGTAGCCACTCATCATCACAGGTACGTTTTTGTAGAGCAAAATATTTTCCATTTTAGCTTTCTCGTCAAATCCTTCTCCTGGATCGATACCGCTTTGGTTGATGGAAACAACACGTTGATTGAAGCTGCTAATGAGGATGCCGACCAACATCATACCGAAGCCGATATGCGATAAGCTGCCACCCCATGAGATGAATTTCGTTTTAACTTTCGTAATGAGGTATTGAAGGTTTGCTGTGATCGCAAAGAATCCTGCAAAGAAGAATACCCAATAAGATGCTTTATTAAAGCGGAACACATAGACACAAAAAGCAGTCATTAAAACACTGAGAAGTGCCATCCAACTAATGCTCTTTAAGAATTGCTTCCACTCAGATTGTTTATAGCGTAGGAATTGAACGGAAGCGGAAAGGATACCTAATAGAATTCCAACCCACACTTGAATCTTATTATAGTGTTCCACTGCATTTACTGGCGGTGCTAATTTCGTGCCGAAGACTTTATTGAAAACCGGAATGGAAGTGGTAAAGGTTACTTGAATCACTGATACTAATAATACAAGCGAACCAATGAACAACCAAAATTCTCTACTCCAGATAGCTTCTTCTTTTTGAGCACTCACCGCAGCCACTCCTTTCCAATGTTTAATACTCATCCAAATGAAAGGAATGAAGAAGGCCAAAATGAAAAATACTAACTGTCCGCCTAAGCCTAGGTCTGTAAAGGCATGTACGGATGTTTCTCCCAGAATACCTGAACGTGTTAGGAAGGAAGCGTAAAGTACGAGAACGAATGTGCCGACGAAGAATAAGAAGGTTGCCATTAATGCGTGCTTCGTATGACGATAGGCAATCAAGGTATGTATACCAGCCAATAGTGTTAACCACGGCATTAAAGACGCGTTCTCTACTGGATCCCATGCCCAATAACCGCCGAAGGTTAATGCTTCATAAGCCCAAGCAGCACCCATCATAATTCCGAGTGATAAGACACCACCACTGAATAAGCTCCAGCTGAATGCTGGTTTAGTCCAGGCATCGTATTCTTTCTTCCAAAATCCTGCCATTGCATATGCAGCAGGTACGATAGTCGATGCAAAGCCTAAGAACAATACCGGAGGATGAATAACCATCCAATAGTTTTGTAAAAGTGGATTTAAGCCATTTCCATCTTTTACAAAGTCCATATAATTTGCTTGTTGGAAGATAGGCGCATTAGCCATTTCCCAACGTAATAATTGGAACGGATTCGAACCAATGCGATAACTGAATAAATGTAGAAAGTCGGGTGTCCAGAAGAATAAGTTCGGAAGTTTAATGAATACCCCTAATAACATACTTGCCATGAAGAACTGCGAGAAGAGTAGGATAGCCATTACAGAAGCTTCCCATTTTCTATCCTTCCATACAATTACAGCACCCATAACTAACTGCCAGAACATCCATAATAAAAAGCTTCCTTCCTGACCTTCCCAGAAACAGCTAAGCATATAATGGGTTGGTAAAGCTTTTGAAGCATGACGCCAAGCGTAATAGTATTCAAATTGGTGATTGTAGATAATAGAGAATAGCGTTACTATAATTCCAATTACGCTCATACCCATGACGAAAAAACTCAATCGTCCGATACGGAAGTAAGGATTGCTTAATTGCTCGTCTTTCTGACGTACGCTGATTGCATAGGCAATCGAACCAAGCAAAGAAAAGACGAAGGCTAAGATCACAAAGAAATGACCTAACTGACCGGGTAAAGCATGCTCACCTGCAAACACTGTATTCATAATTTTTAATAAAGTCCAAATTTAACCACAAAAGAGCAGAAATGTAGGTTTTTTAGCAATTCTTGAACAAAGCGTTCAAATTTGATTCGAAATTTATTGCCATCTTTGAAACATGACTTTCGTTGAGGTGATATTACCCTTGGCTTTGCCTAAAACGTTAACTTATTCCGTCCCTGAAGAGTGGGCGGCTAAGGTGGCGCTAGGGACCCGTGTGGAAGTACAGCTAGGGCAACGAAAGGTCTATTCCGCCTTGGTTGCTAAGGTGGAGAAAGACATTGTCTTGCCTTATAAATGTAAGCCGATACTTTCTGTAATCGACGAAAGACCCATTTTAGGGGAAATGCAAATTTCGCTTTGGCGTTGGCTAGCGGATTATTATTGTTGTACCTTAGGGGAAGTGATGATTGCTGCGATGCCAGCAGGTTTGAAGCTAACCGGTTCTACACGAATCGTTTTACATCCGGAGCACGACTTATACATTCATCAATTAGAAGGAGAGTTATTTACTGTTGCGGAGGCATTGACGAATCAGCAGAGCCTAAGTTTGGCCGACGTGCAGTTGATCTTACAAAGAGAGAAGGTCTGGCCTTTGATACAACAATTAGTGGAGCACAAGGTGGTAATGGTGGAGGAGACCTGGTTAGCAAAGTATACCCCTAAAAAGACCTATTTCGTTCGCTTAGTCAAACATTATCTGGAAGATCAGGAGGCCTTGAAAGAAGCATTTAATCGACTCGAGAAACGTGCTCCGAAACAAGTCGACGTTTTGATGACTTATATGAGCATGGCTCCGAAAGGAGAGGCGATTCAGCGTTCTGTGCTTTTGGAAAAATTGAAAGGTAGTGATGCGGCCTTAAACGCTTTATTAGAAAAGAAAATATTAATTCAAGAGAAAGAGAATGTTTCGCGATTGAAGGCATATGATGAAAGTGATGCGAAGCATTTTAAATTAAGTGGGGAGCAAATTGCAGCCAAATCCGCTATTGAAGAGGCTTGGCTAACGAAGCCGACGGTATTATTGCACGGGGTTACGGGTAGCGGAAAAACCCAGATCTATATGTCTTTGATTCAAGATGCTTTAGATCGCGGAGAGCAGGTATTGTATCTATTGCCTGAAGTTGCCATCACAGAACAGATTACACGCCGTTTACATGCGGTGTTCGGAGATAAGTTTTTAGTCTATCATCATCGCGTGAATGCATCGCAACGTGTCGAAATGTGGAATGCTATTTATGAGCAGCGCTATCCAATTGTATTAGGTGCGCGTTCAGCCGTGTTCCTTCCATTTTCAAAGTTGGGTTTAGTAATTGTCGATGAAGAGCATGACGCTTCGTACAAGCAAAGCGATACCGCTCCTTTGTATCAAGGTCGTGATGTGGCCTTGTACTTAGCGCAACAACATCAAGCAAAAACCTTATTAGGTTCGGCAACACCTTCTTTGGAAAGTTATTACCTCGCCGAAAATGATAAGTATACTTTGGTTGAAATGAACCAACGTTTTGGGGAACAGCCGATGCCGGATATTCAGTTAGTAGATTTGAAGGATGAGACTCGAATGAAGCTGATGAAAGGAACTTTCAGCAGTGTGTTGATGGAAGAAATGGAAAAAACAATTGCCGACAAAAAGCAAGTTTTACTTTTTCAAAATAGAAGAGGTTATGCGCCTTCCTTATACTGTTCGGTTTGCGGATGGGTGCCAGAATGTAATAACTGTTCTGTCAAACTGACCTTCCACAAAGCTTCTGCGGAGTTGAAATGTCATTATTGTGGCTATTCACATAAAGCAGTGAACGCCTGTGGTGCTTGTGGAAGTTTGCAAATGAAAGTACAAGGATTTGGAACAGAAAGGGTGGAAGATGAGTTGCAAGAGCTTTTACCAAAGGCTAGAATTGCACGAATGGATGCAGATCAAGTGAAGAACAAAGAAGCGCATCATCAGTTGATAGATGCTATGGAGCAAGGCGAGGTTGATATTTTGATTGGCACACAAATGGTGACTAAGGGTTTGGATTTTGAAAAGGTCCAGCTAGTCGGTGTTTTGAGCGCAGATAACTTATTGAATTTTCCTGATTTTAGAGTGGTGGAGCGAGCCTATCAATTGTTGACACAGGTGAGTGGTCGTAGTGGTCGACATGAAGGACGTGGAAAGGTATTGATTCAAACGCGAAAAACAGATTACCCTGTTTTGTATTATGTTTTTCATCACGACTATAAAGGCTTTTATAATTTTGAAATAAATCAACGCCGTCGCTTTGCGTATCCGCCGTTTACGCGGATGATACATATTCAAGTGCAGCATAAATTGCCTGAAACGGCCGTTGCTGCCGGAGAATGGTTGAGAAAACGTTGGGAAGGGAATATGGGCAAGCGTTTGCTCGGTCCTTCCAAGCCTGGTATCGATCGATTGAAGGGCTTATATATTCGAGAATTTTTAGTGAAAGTAGAACGCAAGCCGGGGGTGATGCAAGATATCAAAGCTGAAATTTTAAACGGACTAGAAGCACTCACTGCGATGAAAAAATTCAAGTCGGTGACTTTTAGAATCGATGTCGATCCTGCATAGTTAATACAATTAGCAAAGCTCTTTCAAGTATTTGCTTTTTTTGAAGATCCAAATTATAGGAATACTTAGTAAAAGAACTGCAAGGAGTTTTATGATAAATCCTGTTGCAACGTTGTTCATAAAAGCTGAAGGGTATAATCTTAAATAGCGATTTATCAAATCCAAGGGCAATGCGTGAATGAGGTAAAGTGCGAAGGTATACGGCGCGATTTTACTAAGAAGATTTTCCTTCCACTCTTGTTGTATGAATAAGGTATAAATGCTCACGGCAGCAATAACCACAAATGGAGATAAGTAGTCGTAGGCATATAAATTGCCATAGTGTAAAACGGTTATAGCACTTACTTTCGCGATTGCAATACTCATTAGAGTGAATGTCGATAGTAATAGGTTTCTGTTTATTTTTCGAACATGAATTAAGGCATAACCCGCAATTAAATAACCGATATATTTAACGAAGTTGAAGGCAAAGAATAGTTTGAAGCTATACTTGTTTTCTGCAAAATCTATCCCCATGCCTATACACAAAAACATAGCTGTAATCAGTCCGATTTGTAAAGGCGATTTGTCTTTTAAAAATCGTTGTATGAAGGGAGCTAGAAGGTATAGTCCAACCGACATCGTTAGATACCAGAGATGGTAAAAGCACTGTCCATTCGTGGCATAGCTTAGGGTCGCACTTAGATTGAATGTCCCATTAAAATAGCGATTTGCAAGCAGGGTATAGGCAAAGTAAAAAATGTTCCAAAATAGTAATGGCTTGATGATTCGCTTTAGTAAATTGGAGTAGGCTTCTTTTAAGGGAACTTCCTTTTCAATAATAAATCTACCGCTTAGTAGTACAAATAAAGGAACGCAGATTCTGGTGAAAGAATTGATATAGTTAGCAATGACAAAATCGGTGCCAAAATTATTGGTATAAATCCCATTCAACACATAGCCTGACGCAATATGTAGAATGACAACCAACAGGGCTGCAATGCTGCGAAGGCTATCTAATGAGTAGTTTCGATTCATTTAGGGTATTGGATGAATGGCTTGTTCGACGATATAACAGTAGTTTTTACCGCAAGGCAATTTCTGAATTCCTTGAAAATGCTGGGCGATTCTATTTTCGAAAGCTTGTTGATGTTCCGTGCTCGTACTCATATAGTTGATGGCGACCTTCGCTCCGTCAGCTAAGATATGTTTTAAGGGTTGCCAAAAGCTATCACTGAGGAGAATCGGATGCATCTCCGCTCCGTTAAATAAATCGACAAAGACCAGGGCTGCTTTTTTTGGAACAACTCTACTTGCTGAATTTCGCTCCACACTTGCCTTTAAATGCGCCATAACGTCGGCATCAATCAGTTCCCACGGACCACGATAAATACTTTGTTTGTATTTTCTTGCAGTATCGAGCGCCACTTCTTCATTGTCTACGCCTACGAAATGGATTCCGCGTATGTTGTGTTTTTTATCTGCAATGGCTGTCACACTTCCTAGTCCAAATCCTAAGACCAAAACTACCTGATCTCCTCGCACCTCATGCGTGTGTAGGTGTTTCCATGCTTCCACAAAGGGTGGGTAGTTGACATCATTCGAATAGATGGCATCTGGAACGGATAGCTGTAAATGACCGTTACGGATAGATACTTCTAGATGTTTATGACTAGACCCTGCTCCTTGCCAGAGGATGACAGGACTGAAATAGCTCACAAATTTTTGAAAGAAAGAAATCACCAAATAAATGTACAAAATTAAGTGTCAAAAAAAACGCAATTCATTTCCTTTTGCCGTTGAAACGTGTATTTTTGTCGTCCCTGTTAATCACTATTATGGAATTCAGAAACTTACTTCACATCAGCGGCAAAAGCGGCCTTTTTGAAATGGCTGGCTCGCGCAACAACGGCGTAATCGCTCGTTCATTAGATGACAATCAAACACAGTTTTACAGCAGTCGTATTCACCAATTTACGCCTCTCGATTCTATCGAGATGTATACAACGGGTGATAACGTAAGCTTGCGTAAGATTATGCAAGATGCTAAGAACATGCTCGACAAACATCCTTTGGTTGCTGCTAACAGCGATAACAATACTTTGAAAAAGTATTTCAAAGGTGTATTACCAGATTATGATGAAGAGCGTGTTAAAATCAGCGATATCAAAAAGTTTGTAAAATGGTTTGAGTACTGCAAAGACCTTGATTTGAGCGAGCCTCAAGAAGAAGCAAGTGCTGAATAGTACACTATACAATTCATAGGCCGGAACCAATAAGTTCCGGCTTTTTTTTGCGCAATTACATTTATTTTCAAGTTCTAAAATTCTTTTATGTCTATACTTCCGGCTTCTGTACAATTGCAACGTAATTACCTTCAAAAAGAATTTACTTTCAGCAATTGGGATGACTTAGCACCGCATTATAACGAGTTGTTGCAACGCAATCTAGATAGTGCTGCTGCCATTGAACAATGGTTGAAAGACAAGAGTGAATTAGACTCAGTAGTAGAAGAGGAGAGTCGTTGGCGCTATGTGCGATTGACGTGTTATACGAATGATGAGTCGATTAAAAAATCCTATACCGACTTCGTGAATGATATCAAGCCGCACTTGATTGCGGTGCGCACTAAATTAAATGCGAAGTTGTTGGAGTGCCCTTCGCTAGCTGCTTTGGACAAAGAGCAATACGCTACTTTTTTGGCTGGATTACAGGCAAGTGTGAAGTTGCAAGAGGAAAAGAATATCGAGCAGTTGCGTAATTTGGAGTTAAAAGAGCAGGAGTATGCGAGCATCACAGGCAACTTGAGTATCGAGCATGAAGGAAAGGAATTGACATTGCCAGAAGCTGGAAATTTATTAGCTGAAAATGATCGCGACCTGCGTGAAACGATTTATCGTAAGGTGCAAGCAGCTCGTTTGGCCGTAGCTCCGCAACTCGAAGATTTATTCGATGACTTAGTGCGTCGCAGACAAGAGATTGCTGAACGCGCAGAGTTTGCCAACTATCGTGATTATCGCATGACAGAATTAGTGCGTGTTGATTATACACCTGCCGACTGTATGCAGTTTCATGAAAGCATTCGCCAGAGCTTCTTGCCTTTGGTGAATAAATTGAACCGTACGCGCAAAACTGCTTTAGGTCTAGAAAAATTACGTCCTTGGGATGGTGAGGTTGATTTGAATAACGCGGCTCCGTTAAAGCCTTTCGTCGATGGAAAAGATCTAACCAATAAGACAATCGAATGTCTCGAAAAAATAGATCCGTATTTCGCAGCTTGTTTGACACGTATGCAAGAAATGGGTCGTCTCGACCTCGACTCGCGTAAGGGAAAGGCTCCTGGCGGATACAATATGTCGCTACCGGAGACGAATGTTCCGTTTATATTTATGAATGCTGCTTCGAGTGTTCGTGATTTGATTACGATGGTGCATGAAAGTGGTCACGCCGTACATTCCTTCCTTTCTGCAGATTTGCCTTTGCGTGAATACAAAGATTATCCAAGTGAAATCGCAGAAGTTGCTTCGATGAGTATGGAGCTTTTCACCATGGAGCATTGGCAGCTTTTCTTTGAAAATGAAGCCGACTATAAACGTGCCAAAGAACAACAGTTTCAGCGTATCATAACTATCTTCCCTTGGGTGGCTATCATCGATCGTTATCAGCAGTGGATTTATACTAATCCTGGTCATACACGCGAACAACGTTTAGATGCTTGGAAAGAAATTTTTGGTTCTTTCAGTTCTGAAGAGGTGGACTATAGTGGGTTAGAAGAGTCGGTGAAATACCGTTGGCATGCACAAATTCACCTGTTTGATTATCCGTTCTACTATATCGAATATGCGATTGCGCAGTTAGGTGCGATAGCGATGTGGAAGCAATGGAAAGAGAAAGGTCCGATTGCCATTGAGAACTACAAAGAATCCTTGAAATTGGGCTATTCTGTAGGCTTGCCAGCCTTATTTGAACGCGCCGGGGTTCGCTTCGACTTTTCACCTGCCTATGTGCAGGAGTTGGCCGACTTCCTCGAAGCGGAGATGAATAAGTTATAAGGGACCGCTGACTATTTGTCTTCTGAAAGCAGGTATACGAGCATTGCCATTGCGGCAGCGCCCATATTCATTTCGCGCGCATTTACGTTTTCGAAGACGTCATTAGCGGTGTGATGATAATCGAAATAGCGTTGTGCATCTACTTCTAATCCGAATAAGTTTACGCCTAGTTCACGTCCAAGAGGACTGATATCCGTACCGCCGCCAATACGTTCAAAATCGCGCAGACCATAGGCGGAAAGAAGTCCGAACCAGCGATGTTTCAATGCATTTTGGTAACGGTTAGCATCACTACAGCTAAATCCTGTTGGGGTGAATCCACCACCGTCTGATTCTATGGCTGCAATATGTTTCTCTCCTTTCTCTTTTGCTGCTGCGGCATAAGCTTTTCCTCCGCGGTTGCCATTCTCTTCATTCATGAAGGCTACGGCACGTATGGTGCGTTTGGGTTTAATGCCTAATTGCTGAAAAATGCGAATCACTTCTAATGCTTGCACTACGCCTGTTCCATCGTCGTGCGCGCCTTCTGCAAGATCCCATGAATCTAAATGACCACCAACGGTAATGATTTCTTCAGGATGCTCACTGCCTTTCATTTCAACGATTACGTTGTATGATAACACATCGCTTAGCATCTGACATTCATCCCACAAGTATAGTTCTAAATTGGGATTTCCATGAATGCAAGCGGCTAGTAATGTAGCGTCGATGGTACTGAGGGCGAAGGCAGGAATCCGTTTAACGCTATCTTCATAACCCATGACACCTGTGTGCGGAAACGCATCATAGGCATGCGTTACACTGCGTATAACACTTGCAACTGCTCCATATTTAGCGGCGCGAGAAGCTCCTGCCCAACGTTGATCTACGGCATCACCGTATGCTTCGCCTGGATCGACAAAGGTTGGATTCATCGGACGGTCATAGAATACAATTTTATCACGTAATTGGCCCACTTTACCCAGCGAATCGAGCTGCGACCAACGAAGTATTTCAACGACTTTAGCGCGAATGCCTTTTTGTGGCGTTGCTACTGAATTACCAAGAGCGCAAGGATGCATGATGATCGGACTGGTTCCTTCACGATATATGATGGCTTGTTCTGCACGACCACGAACCCAATGAGGCACCATGCAGGCTTGCTTTGTTACGATAACTCCTGGGATTGTTTTGCCCCATTTTTCATACATCTCAACGGCTTGTGCTGCCTGTGGTGAACCAGCTAATCTTCCGCCTACCTCTTTGCATAATTCTTCCAAGTGCAAATAAGCGTTGCTGTTCATCATGCATTCATTGTAGATTTTGCGCAGCATGATAGAGTCTTGCGTCGACTGAGCAGATGCATTAGCTACAAATATTAACAATCCTACAATTGATAATAGGCTGATTTTTGTGTTTTTAAGAAGTTTCATAAGAGGTATGTTTTAGTGTTTGCACACCAAATGGCTTAATCTTTCCTGCAAGATCGAAAAAAAGAGGGAAATATCCGATTCTATACCTATTTCGGTCATTTTTCTTATCTTTGAAAGGTATGTCACCTCGCCAACCACGAACTACATATTACAAATTCTTAGGTCTGCTATTTATTGGCATGCTATTGCGTTTTTCTGCGTTGGCTCAGGATCCGAATTTCACTCAATTTTATAGTCAACCGGTTCAATACAACCCTGCATTTACGGGTATTAATAATGGATTGCGTTTCGGGGCTATTTTCAGAAATCAATGGTCGCGCATCCCTGGTCAGTTTAATACCTATAGCATCGCATTAGATGCGGAGGCGCTTAATTTGGGTGGAGGATTAGGATTTAGTGCTTCGCACGATGTGGAAGGGGAGGGCTTATTGTCGACTACCAATTTTAATGCCTTGTACGCGTATCGCGTGGTGCAGAAAGATTGGATGATTCAAGCGGGTTTTTCTGCCGGCGCTTATACGCAACGTCTTGATTTTTCGAAGTTGATTTTTACGGATCAGTTAGATGATAAATATGGTTTAGTACGTCCGACAGCTACGGGAGCGGTTCCAACACCTGTTGCAAGTAAGACGTTTGTGGATTTCACCAGTGGTTTTGTTTTTAGAAAAAATATCCGTCACAAGACACAGCGTCGTAAGATATTAGCGACTGTCAATGCTGGATATGCAGCGCATCATATTACACGTCCGGATCAATCTTTAATGTTATTGGATGCTCGATTGCCGATTCGTCATTCTTTTCAATTGAATGCAGCTATTCCAATAAAAGGCTTGAATGATCCTAAACATCCCGCTTTGTTGATTCCGGCTTTATTGTTTGAATCGCAGATGTTTTTCAAGGAGTTAGTCATGGGGGTAAATGCGGTTAAAGAGCCTTTATTTGGCGGTGTTTTCTATCGTTCACGCGTATTTAGAGGATTGCCTAATACGTATGACGTAGATGCATTAGCAGCTAATCTCGGCTTCGAAACACAACTAAACAAAAACGTAGTTATGCGTTTTTGTTATAGCTATGATATCACGGTCAATAATCTTCGTGGCTTCTCGCCAGGGACACATGAAATTGGTATCCTCTTGTGGAATAAAAATCTTTACAAAAAAGGTAAGCACGCCAAAAAATCTTTGACTTGCTACTCTTTCTAAATCTCTAATTTTTTCTCGGTTATGTATATCGAACAAATTTACACTAGTTGTTTGTCTGAAGCCTCTTATTATGTAGAATCAGACGGTCATGCACTTGTTATTGATCCTTTACGTGATACAGATGTTTATCTCAAAATGGCGAAGGATCGCGGCGCTAAAATTGAATATATTTTAGAAACACATTTTCATGCTGATTTTGTGAGCGGTCATTTGGAATTAGCAAATCAAACAGGGGCGTCTATCGTTTACGGACCGAATGCTAAAACAGGCTTTGAGATTCTCGAAAAGAAAGATGGCGATATTATTCCATTAGGAAAAATTTCTATTCAGGTATTGCATACACCTGGTCATACAATGGAGAGCACCTGCTATCTTTTGTTGGATGAAAATAAAAAACAGCATTGCGTATTTACAGGAGATACTTTGTTTGTGGGGGATGTAGGCCGTCCCGACTTGTTTGGCGCTACGATGACTAAAGAGGAGTTAGCGGGCTATTTGTATGAATCCTTGACCACTAAGATCAAGACTTTAGCAGATGATGTGATTGTATATCCGGCACATGGTGCGGGTTCTAGCTGTGGTAAGAATTTAGGGAAAGAAACGTTTTCTACGATAGGTGCACAGA
>JACCDI010751974.1_pt1 | contig 13112 bp, 10 predicted proteins | sample 7442791 | NCBI WGS metagenome assembly JACCDI01 (sample SAMN15323434, study PRJNA562643) | freshwater metagenome | isolation source: river surface water | place: USA:Blue River Watershed | collected 2017-08-15
CCCGCCAGGCGCGCGGCGCGGGTGCGGCGTTCGCCGGCGAGGACTTCGTACTTGCCGGCGTTCGGGCCCGAGCCGAGCTTGCGCACCAGGATCGGCTGCATGATGCCCTGCGACTTGATGCTCTCGGCCAGCTCGTAGAGCGCGCCCTCGTCCATGCGGGTGCGGGGCTGGTACTGGCCGGGGACCATGTCGTCCAGGCGCAGCGAGGCCGGCTGACCGGGGTTGGCGGCGGCGGGCGCGTCCGCGGTGGCAGCCGCCGCGGCGGTGGCCTCGACCTTGGGGCCGAGCAGCGCTTCGAGGCCGCGGCCCAGGCCCTTGGGTTTCTTGGTGACCATGGTTGTCGTTCGGGTGAAAGTGCGTGAAACGGAAATTCGTGGCGGGGTCAGGTGGCGGGGGCCGGGGCGAAGGCGGAGGTGTCCGCAGGCGTGGGCGCGAGAAGCTGCTGCAGCCACTGGTGCCCCTGCGCCCAGTCGCCCAGCCCCGAGTCGGCGTTGATGTGGCCGGCCTCGCCCAGGTCGACGAAGCGCGCGCCCCAGTCGGCGGCCAGGCCCTGCGCGCGCTCGAAGCGGCAGTAGGGGTCGTTGCGGCTGCCCACGAGGACCGAAGGGAACGGCAGGCGTTGGCGCACGAGGGGCAACCAGCTGTGAAGCGGCACGGCCAGTTCGGGCCGCTCGGCATCGCCGGGCGCCACCAGCAGCGCGCCGCACACGCGGCCAGTGTGGCGCGAGTGCGCCGCCCAGGCGGCCACCAGCAGGCAGCCCAGGCTGTGCGCCACCAGCGCCACCGGGCCGGGGGTGTCGACGATCACTTCTTCCAGCCGCGCCGTCCAGTCGCCGCGCAGCGGGCGCATCCAGTCGTGCTGCTCGACACGGCGATAGCCATGCAGCGCCTCCCACCGGCTTTGCCAGTGGGCCGGGCCGCTGCTTTGCCACCCGGGCAGGACGAGGACGCTCGCCGGGTTCATGCCGCGGGCGTGGGTGCCGCCGCTGCGGGGCCCGCGCTGCCGGCGCGGCCGATGCGCTCGACCATCTCGCGCGCGAAGTCGAGGAAGGCCTGGCTGCCGCGCGCGGACGGGTCGAACACCACACCGGGCAGGCCGTAGCTCGGCGCCTCGGCCAGGCGCACGTTGCGCGGGATGACGGTGTTGAACACCTTCTGGCCGAAGTGGGCCTTGAGCTGCTCGCTCACCTGCTGCTGCAGCGTGATGCGCGGATCGAACATCACCCGCAGCAGGCCGATGACCTCCAGCTTGGGGTTGAGGTTGGCATGCACCTGCTTGATGGTGTTGACCAGGTCCGACAGCCCCTCGAGCGCGAAATACTCGCACTGCATCGGCACGATCACGCCGTGCGCCGCGCACAGGCCGTTGAGGGTGAGCATGGACAGGGACGGCGGGCAGTCGATGAGCACGAGGTCGTACTCGGCATCCACCACCGCCAGCGCCTCGCGCAGGCGGGCCTCGCGGCGCTCCAGGTCGACCAGCTCCACCTCGGCGCCGGCCAGTTCGCGGTTGGCGCCCAGCACGTCATAGCCACAGGCCTCGGACTTCACCCGCGCCTCGGCAATGGAGGCGGATTCGAGCAGCACGTCATAGACGGACAGCTCCAGCCCGCGCTTGTCCACGCCGGAGCCCATGGTGGCGTTGCCCTGCGGATCGAGGTCGACCAGCAGCACCCGCTGGCCGATGCGGGCCAGGCCGGCGGCCAGGTTGACGGTGGTGGTGGTCTTGCCCACCCCGCCCTTCTGGTTGGCGACGCAAAAGATCTTGGCCATGGGTTTCCTCTGGAACGAAGCGGGTTCTATGGAGAGCAATTGCTCACTTGCTCAGCACCATGCGCAGGCCGAAGCCGACCAGGCACAGGCCGGCCAGCTTTTCGAGGCCGCGGGTGACGGCCGGCCGGGCACGCAGGCGCTCGGCCAGGAAGTGGGTGAGCAGCACCACCCCCAGCCCGTAGGCGAAGGTGAGGGTGGCAATGGTCGCGGCCATCACGCCGAAGGTCAGCAGGCCCTGGTGGCGGGCCGGGTCGACGAACAGCGGGAAGAAGGCCATGTAGAACACGATGGCCTTCGGGTTGAGCAGGGTGATCACCGCCGCCTGGCGGAAATAGTGCCGGGGCAGGATGTTGAGCACCGGCTTGTCGCCCGGTTTGGCGGTGAGCATCCGGAAACCCAGCCAGGCCAGGTAGGCGGCACCCAGCCACTGCACCGCCTGGAAGGCGGGCGGCCAGGCGACCAGCAAGGCGGCCACGCCGGCCACCGCGGCCCACATCAGCACCTGGTCACCGGCGATCACGCCCAGGGTCGCGGCCATCCCGCCGGGGATACCGCCCTTGCTGGTGGAGGTGATCAGGGCCAGGTTGCCCGGGCCGGGAATCGCCAGGAACAGGATGATCGTGGCGACGAATGCGCCGTAGTCTGCTACGCCGAACATGAAAAACCCGGCGAGCCGGGACAACGGGTCAGTCGAAGTGGAACGGCGAGTTTACGTGAGTGGCTGTGTCTTTTTCAGCCAGACAATGCAGCGCTCGGCCTCCAGGCCGGGCACCTGCAACGGTTCCACGTGAAACACCGCCGCGCCGGGCGGCAGTTCGGCGATTTCGGCCTCCGGGTGGCGGCCCTTCATGGCCAGCCAGGCGCCGTCCGCGGCCAGGGCGCCAGACGACCAGGTGACGAAGTCGGCCAGGGAGGCAAAGGCCCGGGAGCAGATGACGTCGTACGGGCCCGCGAGGCGCTCGACCCGGTCGTGCAGCCCCCGCAGGTTGGGCAACTTCAGCTGGCCGGCGGCCTGCTGGATGAAGGCCGCCTTCTTGGCCACCGTGTCCACGCAGTCCACCCGCAGGTCCGGGCAGCAGATGGCCAGCACCACGCCGGGCAGGCCGGCCCCGGAGCCGACATCCAGCAGCCGGGCGCCGCCGCCCTCCCCGGCCGAACCGGATCCGCGGGTCGACGGGGCCCCCAGGCTGGATTCCCGGACAGAGGCCAGGTGACGGCGCAGGGGCCCGACCACCGCCAGGCTGTCCATCAGGTGGTGGGTGAACATCTCGTCCGGGTCGCGGACGGCGGTGAGGTTGTAGACCCGGGTCCATTTCTGGATCAGGTCGAGGTAGTCCAGCAGCAAGGCCTGCCGGTCGGGCGGCAGGTCCAGGCCCAGTTCGGCCAGGCCAGCGCTCAGGCGATCCGCCCGGGAGGGGGTGGCCATCGCGCTCAGGCGGCCGGGGCCGGCTCGGCGGAGTCAGCGGCCGATGCAGGCACCGCCTCGTCGAAGCCCCGGAACCGGTTCTTCTTCAGGTGGACCAGCAGCAGCGAGATGGCTGCCGGGGTCACCCCGGAGATGCGGGAGGCCTGGCCCAGGGTCTCGGGCCGGTGCCGCGCCAGCTTCTGGCGCACTTCGATGCTCAGGGCCGACACCTGCTGGTAGTCCAGCTCGGCCGGCAGCTTGAGATGCTCGTAGTACGCCGCGCGCTGGACTTCATCCTTCTGCCGCTCGATGTAACCGGCGTACTTGGCGCCAATCTCGATCTGCTCCACCACCGGCTCGTACAGGTCGGCCAGGGTTTCACGTGAAACAGCCGGGCTGGCGTACTTGCCGCCGTCCATGCCGACCAGGGCCTCGTACGCCACGCCGGGCCGGCGCAGCAGGTCGCCCAGGTTGTATTCGTGCTCGATCGCCTTGCCCAGCACCCGCTCGGACTCGGCCGCCGGCAAGCTGCGGGGGTTCACCCAGGTGGACTTCAGGCGCTCGGTTTCACGTGAAACAGCGTCGCGCTTGCGGTTGAAGGCGTCCCAGCGGGCGTCGTCCACCAGCCCCAGGCGGCGGCCGGTTTCGGTGAGGCGCATGTCGGCGTTGTCTTCCCGCAGCTGCAGGCGGAACTCCGCCCGGCTGGTGAACATGCGGTAGGGCTCGGTCACGCCCTTGGTGATCAGGTCGTCCACCAGTACGCCCAGGTAGGCCTCGTCGCGGGCCGGCACCCAGGGGCCCTCCCCCTTCACCTGCAGGGCGGCGTTGATGCCGGCGAACAGGCCCTGGGCCGCCGCCTCCTCATACCCGGTGGTGCCGTTGATCTGGCCGGCGAAGAACAGGCCGGCGATCTGCCGGGTCTCGAAGCTGCTCTTGAGGGAGCGCGGGTCGAAGTAGTCGTACTCGATGGCGTAGCCGGGACGCAGGATGTGGGCGTTCTCCAGCCCGCGGATCGAGCGGACCAGCGCGTACTGGATGTCGAACGGCAGGCTGGTGGAGATGCCGTTGGGGTAGACCTCGTGGGTGGTCAGGCCCTCGGGCTCCAGGAAGATCTGGTGGCTGTCCTTGCCGGCGAAGCGGTTGATCTTGTCCTCGACGCTCGGGCAGTAGCGCGGCCCCACCCCTTCGATCTTGCCGGTGAACATCGGGCTGCGGTCGAAGCCGGAGCGGATGATCTCGTGGGTGCGCTCGTTGGTGTGGGTGATCCAGCAGGGCAGCTGCCGGGGGTGCATCTCGGCCCGGCCCATGAAGCTGAACACCGGCACCGGGTCCAGGTCGCCAGGCTGCGCCTCGCATTGGGAAAAGTCGATGGTGCGGCCGTCCAGCCGCGGCGGGGTGCCCGTCTTCAGGCGGCCCTGAGGCAGCTTCAGCTCCTTGAGCCGCGCCGAGAGCGAGACCGCCGGCGGGTCGCCCGCGCGGCCGGCCGCATAGTTGTCCAGACCGACGTGGATCTTGCCGTCCAGGAAAGTGCCCGCCGTGAGGACCACGGCACGCCCTCGAAAGCGAATGCCCACTTGCGTGACAGCCCCCACCACGCGGTCACCCTCAACCATCAGATCATCGACTGCCTGCTGGAACAGCGTGAGGTGGGGCTGGTTCTCCAGGCGACGGCGGATGGCCGCCTTGTACAGGATGCGGTCGGCCTGGGCCCGGGTGGCGCGCACCGCCGGCCCCTTCGAACTGTTGAGGATGCGGAACTGGATGCCCCCCTCGTCAGTGGCGATGGCCATCGCGCCGCCCAGGGCGTCCACCTCCTTGACCAGGTGGCCCTTGCCGATCCCGCCAATCGACGGGTTACAGCTCATCTGCCCGAGGGTCTCGATGTTGTGGCTCAGCAGCAACGTCTCGCAGCCCATGCGGGCCGCGGCCAGCGCCGCCTCGGTGCCGGCATGGCCACCGCCGACCACGATGACGTCGAATTCCTGGGGATAGAGCATGTCAAGCCTCGATGCTGGGAGCGAAGGCCCGCCGGACTGGCGACCCCGGCCTGCGGGGGGCTTCGTGGGGGCCGACCGCGATGTCGGGCGAATGGCGGGCGGTTTTGCGTGTGACGCCGCGTCGCCCAGGACGCCCGCACCACGAAAGTGGCTACATTTTAGTCGGCACCTGCCCAGCCGGAGCATCCGGCGGATCCACTCCCCCGCCATCGGGAGGGCCTCCCGGCGCCGACGTTTCCAGACATGAAGCTCCTCATCTTCGCCGGCAGCACGCGGCTGCAGTCCTACAACCGCCGCCTGGCCGCGGTGGCCGCCGACCTCGCCCGCGCGCAAGGCGCTGAGGTCACCCACCTCGAACTCGCCGACTTCGACATCCCGCTCTACAACGCGGACCTCGAAGCACGCGGCACGCCGGCCGACGTGCTCCGCCTCAAGCAGACGCTGGCCGACCATCCGGCGTGGATCGTCTGCACCCCGGAGTACAACGGCAGCTACCCCGCGCTGCTGAAGAACGTGATCGACTGGGCGTCCAGCCCCGTGAAGTCCGACCCGGCCTGGCAGGACGGCATGCGCTCCTTCCGCGGCAAGGTGGTGGGCATGCTCAGCGCCTCGCCTGGCGCGCTGGGCGGCCTGCGGGCGCAGAGCCATCTGGCACCGCTGCTGCTCAACCTCCAATGCTGGGTCGCGCCGCACGCGCATGCGCTGGTGCGCGCCGGCGATGCGTTCGACGAACAGGGCCAGCTGAAGGACCCGGCCGCCCGCCAGCAGGTGCAGGCCGTGGTCAAGCAGGTGCTGGGCGCGGCCGAACGCCTGCAGGGCCTGTGAACACGCCGGGCAACCGGCGTCGGCGCCCCATACCCGAGCCGCGGCGCCCCGCGCGGGCGCGCGCTAGGATCGCTGGCTGACCGTGAAACCCTTTCGAGAAACACCCATGAAGCTGTACTACTCCCCCGGCGCCTGCTCCCTGTCCCCCCACATCGTGCTGCGCGAGGCCGGCCTGGCCTTCGAGCCGGTGCTGGCGAGCACCAAGACCCACAAGCTGCAGGACGGCACCGACTTCTATTCGATCAACCCGCTGGGCTACGTCCCCGTGCTCGAGCTCGACGACGGCAGCCGCCTGCGCGAAGGCCCGGCCATCGTCCAGTACATCGCCGACCAGGTGCCGCAGAAGCAACTGGCCCCGGCCAACGGCACCATGGACCGCTACCGCCTGCAGGAGTGGCTCACCTTCATCAACAGCGAGTTGCACAAGGGCTTCGGGCCGCTGTTCAATCCGGCCGTGCCGGAAGAACTCAAGCCGGTGTTCCGCGACAAGCTGGCCAGCCGCATGCAATGGGTTGATGGCCAGCTCGCCGGCAAGCAGTTCCTGATGGGCGACACCTTCACCGTCGCCGATGCCTACCTGTTCACCGTCACCGGCTGGGCGGGCTACGTCAAGCTCGACATCAGCGGCCTCGCCCACATCGCCGCCTTCCGTGAGCGCATCAAGGCCCGCCCCGCCGTGCAGGAAGCGCTGCGCGCCGAAGGCCTGCTGAAGTAATCCCGCCGAGCCGGTGGGCTCACCCCTGCGGCAACGCCCGTTGCCGCAGGGCCACCAACGCGCCCAGCCACAGCGCGCCGGCCGAGAAGGCCAGGCCCCGCGTGAGTCCGCCGGGGCCGTCGGCGATCCAGCCCACGATCGAGGGGCCGACGATCTGCCCCAGCGCGAACACGGTGGTGAAGGCGCTGATGCCCACCGCCCACTGCGAGGCGGGCAGGTTGTGGCGCACCAGCGCGGTGGTCGACGCCACCACCGACAGGAACACCCCGCCGAACAGCAGGCCCGACGCCATCAGCAACGGCCAGGCCTTGGTGACCGCCGGGATCACGGTGGCCAGGCCCAGCAGCGCATTGAGCAGCGCCAGCGACTGCCCGCCGCGGAACCGGTCCAGCAGGCCCGCCCAAATGCGCGAGGACGCCACCACCGCCACGCCCAGCAGCGCGTAGAACAGCGTGATGCGCCCGGCCTCCACCTGCTGCTCGCGCAGCAGTGCGATGACGAAGGTCATGTAGCCGATGTAGCCCACGCCGAAGAGCGTGTAGCCGAGCAGGCCCGGCGCGAAATCGCGCCAGCGGAACACCGTGCCGGCGCTGGCACCCGTCGCCGCCGGCGCCTGCAGGTCGCGCAGCACGCGGGCCGGCCAGCCCAGCGCCACCGTCGCGACGACACAGGCCAGCGCCAGCGCCCACCAGGCCCAGGCCCAGCCGTGCGGAACGCCGGCCTGCGCCTCCAGCAGGCGCGGCACCAGCAGCGCCGACAGCGTGATGCCCAGCCCGGTGCCGCCGTAGTACAGGCCCAGCAGCAGGCCGTTGCGCGCCGGCATCTGTGCGCCCAGCCGCGCGGCCAGCAGGCCGCCGGTGATGAACAGCAGGGCGCTGGCCATGCCGGCCAGCAGGCGCTGTGCGAGCAGCAGGGTCGCATCGGTGAAGAAACCGGTGAGCGCCATGAACACGCTGGCCAGCCAGCTGCCCAGCATGGCCACCTGCGAAGCGCTCATGCGGCGCAGCAGGCGCGGGGTCAGCAGCGCGCCGAGGAAGTACCCCAGCGCGTTGGCGGTGTTCATCGCGCCGGCCAGGGTGTAGGACCACTGCAGGTCCGCCCGCATGGGCGGCAGCAGCAGGCCGTAGGCGAAGCGGGTCACGCCCAGCGACACCGCCGCGCCCAGCGACAGGGCCAGGGCCAGGACGAACAGGCGGCCGAAGGACGGCGGGGCAACGTGCGCGGCGGAGACGGACATGCCCGGCCATTGTGCGACATGCCGCTGACACGCCCGGCGCTTCCTACAATCGACCGATGACCTCCCTCTTCGACCCCGCGCAGGCCGGCGACCTGCACCTGAAGAACCGCATCGTCATGGCCCCGCTCACGCGCAACCGCGCGCCCGGCGCCATCCCCACCCCGCTCATGGCGCAGTACTACGTGCAGCGCGCCAGCGCGGGGCTGCTCATCACCGAGGCCACTGCCATCAGCCACCAGGGCCAGGGCTATTCCGACGTGCCGGGGCTGTATGCGCCGGCGCAGGTGGCCGGCTGGCGCCGCGTGACCGAGGCGGTGCATGCGGCCGGCGGCTGCATCGTCACCCAGCTGTGGCATGTGGGCCGCGTCTCGCACGTGGACCTGCAGCCCGGCGGGCAGGCCCCGGTCGCGCCCTCCGCGATCACCGCCCGCACCAAGACCTATCTCATCAAGGACGGCGCGGGCAGCTTCGTGCCCACCTCCGAGCCGCGCGCGCTCGACACCGGGGAACTGCCCGGCATCGTCGAGGACTACCGCCGCGCGGCCCGCGCCGCGGTGAAGGAGGCGGGCTTCGACGGCGTCGAGGTGCATGCGGCCAACGGCTACCTGCTGGACCAGTTCCTCAAGAGCGGCAGCAACCAGCGGCAGGATGCGTACGGCGGCTCCATCGAGAACCGCGCCCGCCTGCTGCTGGAGGTGATGCACGCGGTGGTCGCCGAGGTGGGTGCGGGTCGCGTCGGCATCCGCCTCTCGCCGGTCACGCCGGCCAACGACATCGAGGACGCGAACCCGCAGCCGCTGTTCGAGCACGTGGTGCGGCAGCTGGCCCCGCTGGGCCTGGCCTACCTGCACATCATCGAAGGCTCCACCGGCGGCCCGCGCGTGCTGGACGACCGCCCCTTCGACTACGCCGCCCTGCGCCGCGCCTGGCGCGAGGCCGGCGGCACGGGGGCCTGGATGGTGAACAACGGCTATGACGGTCCGATGGCCGCCGCCGCGGTGGCGAACGGGGCGACCGGCGTACAGGGCGCCGACCTGGTGGCCTTCGGCCGCCCCTTCATCGCCAACCCCGACCTGGTGGAGCGCCTGCGCCGGGGCGCGCCGTGGAACACGCCCGACCGCATGACCTTCTACGGCGGCGGCGAGAAGGGCTACCTCGACTACCCGACGCTGGACGCCGCCGCTGCCGCCCGGGCCGGCTGAACGCTCACGCCTGCGGCAGCACGGCGGTCGACGCCGACACCGCTGCGGCGCCGGCCCCTTCGGTGGCGGGGGCCTCGGTGACCGCCTCGGCGACCGTCTCGCCCCCCAGCCGGACCCAGGTGCCGGGCACGACGACCGCGCCGGCCACCGTGCCGCGGCGGGCATGGACATCGTCGGCGTCGTGGCGCGGGTCCAGCAGCAGCGACAGGGGCCACTTCGGGTCATCGAAGGTGAGCACCATGTCGCGGTCGAGCGCGCCGCGGGAAATGATCCCCCGCACGTTCACCGGCACCTGCCGTCCGCCATACGCGAGCAGGCCCGGCACCGCCTGCACCGTCCCGGCCGCGGACCCGGATGCCGCCTTCTCCGGGGCTGGAGGCAAGGCTGCCGGATCGGCCAGCGTGTCCAGCCCGGCGGCCGGTTGCACGGTCAGAGGCCTGGCGATCCAGGTGGTGAGCGAGCCGCCCACATAGCTCACGCAGAGGTCCGCCAGCGGCTCCGGCAAGAGTGTCAGAAGCTCCTTCTTCACGCGGCCGCGCAGCATGCCCACGGTCGATGTCTCCTGGTAGCGCGCGTCACGGCCCATCACGCGGTCCAGCGCTGCGTCCGTCAGGGCGCCCAGCCCGGCCACACCGCTGCCACGCGCCATCGCCCCCTCATCGTCCTGCGACATCCCGCCGGGGCAGGCCAGCGACAGGCGTCGCCTGAATGCGTCGCTGACCAGGGCGGCTCCGGATGCCTTGCCGTCCCCGGCGCCGTGCCCCTGCACCGCTATCCCGGACAGGACCGCCACCAGCGCCGGGCCGATGGCCTCGAGGTAGCGCTGTCGCACGAGGGCCTCCGGCCGCAGGCTGTCGAACACCAGGCAAACCTCCCGCCAGGTGATCCAGCCACCGCGGCTGGCACCGTGGGCAGCGTCCAGCAGCCAGCACTGGTGGCGCCAGTAGTTGTAGCCCCGCGCCGGAGACGGGCCGGCGCCCGACGACGCGCCGAACGCCTGCGCCCCCGCCTCCAGCAGGAAGGCGAGCCGGCGCCCGCCATGGGCACAGGCGGCGGCATCCTTCTCGCCGTGGAAGGCGACCACCGCCATGTGGGCCACGGCAAACCACGCGCTCAGGAGCTGCTCCCGCTGGGGTTCGCCCTCGGGCATGGCGTCGAGGTCGGCGACGCAGCGGGCCACCGCCGGGAGCATGTCGCGGGCCATGGTGCAGCTGGTGCGCAGACGCTGGATCTCCTCCTCCGGCGTGAAGCTTCCCGCCTCGACGCGGGTGCCGGAACGCGCATCCAGCGCACACAGGCAGCGCAGCCCATGGAGCAGGGCCTCCGCGCGGGCGGCCACGCCCGCGGTGGCGGCCACGTGGCGCAGGACGCGATCGACCTCGTCGCGGATGAGCGACTCCTTCTCGGACGGGCTGATCTGGTCGCGGATCCGGTGGAGGGCATCGTCGCTGAAGAGCACGCAGCTGGCTTTGCGGGAGACCAGGGGCGTCGACGCCACGGCGGCCGACGACGCGACGGGGGTTGCGGCGTACGGGCCGGAGGAGGAAGAAGAGGACGAAGAGGAGACGGATGCTGCGGATGCGGCGGCGGAAGAGACCGACGATGACGAAGTCAGCGCGGCGGCCGTGGGGCCCGCAAGACTCGGCAGAAACGGGCCCGGCCCGCGGGCACTGGGGAGAAAGGTGAGCATGGCGTGGGACGGTGGCGAGCCCCCGACACGGCAGGCCGCCGCGGGGACTTCGAGGGGAAGGGACGCTGCCGCCAGGCCCACCCTCGCCCGGACACCGCCCAGGCCAGGCCAGGCCCGGATGCATCGGGCCTCTGTGGGCACCACCCCCCGCGCGGGTTCACGGCCGGGAAAGGCCCGGGCGTGACCGCGTCAGTCGCGACTCAGTCGGCCTTCCAGCGCCGCAGTCCGAGCGCATTGGTCATCACGCTCACGCTCGACAGCGCCATCGCCGCGCCGGCCACCACCGGGCTGAGGTAGCCCAGCGCCGCCAGCGGAATGCCCGCCACGTTGTAGGCAAAGGCCCAGAACAGGTTCTGCCGGATCTTGCGCACCGTGAGGTCCGAGATCGCGAAGGCGCCCGCGACCAGGCGCACGTCACCGCGCATGAGCGTGATGCCGGCCGCATGCATCGCCACGTCGGTGCCGGTGGCCATGGCCAGGCCCACGTCGGCGGCGGCGAGCGCGGGCGCGTCATTCACCCCGTCGCCCACCATCGCGACCACCCGCGCACCGCCCTCGCGCAGCGCGGTCACCTGCGCCGCCTTGTCGCCCGGCAGCACCTCGGCACGCACCTCGTCCTCGCGCAGGCCCAGGCGCTGGGCCATCGCCACGGCGGCGGCACGGTTGTCGCCGGAGATCATCACCAGGCGCAGGCCGCGCGCGCGCAAGGCTGCCAACGCCTGCGCCGCCTCGGGCTTGGGCTCGTCGGCGAATGCCATGAGCGCCAGGGGCGCCAGACCCGCGGTAGTGCGCTCCACCAGCAGCGACAGCGTGGCCCCATCGCCGCGCCGGCGCCCGATCACCGCCGCCAGCAGCGCCGTGTCCACGCCAAGCGCGTCCATCCAGCGCAGGCTGCCGATCAGGAAGCTGCGCACGCCGACCTCGCCCTCGGTGCCACGACCGGCCACGGCACGCACCGATGTGGGTGGCGGCACGAGCACGCCGCGCTCGCGCGCCAGCGCCACCACCGCCCGCGCCAGCGGATGCTCGCTGCCGCCCTGCAGGCTGGCGGCGATCGCCAGCGTGTCATCGGCCGGCACGCCGGGAGCCGCGTCGAAGCCCACCAGACGGGGGCGCCCCTGCGTGAGCGTGCCGGTCTTGTCGAAGGCCACCGTGTCGACGCGATGCGCGATCTCCAGCGCCTGCACGTCCTTGATCAGGATGCCGTGGCGCGCGGCCACGCCGGTGCCGGCCATGATGGCCGCCGGCGTGGCCAGCCCGAGCGCGCAGGGACAGGCGATCACCAGCACCGCCACCGCGTGAATGAGCGCCGTCTCCAGGCCCGCGCCGGCCAGCAGCCAGCCGGCGAGCGTGAGCGCCGAAATGACCAGCACCACCGGCACGAACACTGCCGAGACCTGGTCGACCAGGCGCTGGATCGGCGCCTTGGCCGCCTGCGCGTCCTCCACCAGGCGGATGATGCGGGCCAGCACCGACTCGCGGCCTACCGCGGTGGCGCGCATCACGAAGCGGCCCTCGGCGTTGATACTGCCGCCGGTCACCTTCGCCTCGGGCCCCTTGGCCACCGGCAGCGGCTCGCCGGTGAGCATGGATTCGTCCACATGCGTGTCGCCCTCGAGCACGGTGCCGTCGGCGGGAATGCGCTCACCCGGGCGCACCACCAGCCGGTCGCCGGCCAGCACCTCGGCCAGCGGCAGGTCGGCCTCCTCGCCCGAGGGCTGCAGCACGTGCGCGACCTCGGGCCGCAGCGCCTGCAGCGCGCGGATCGCGGCGGTGGTCTGGCGCTTCGCCCGCGCCTCCAGCCACTTGCCCAGGAGCACCAGCGCCACCACCACCGCCGACGCCTCGAAGTACAGGTGCGGCGCATGGCCGGCCGGCGCGGTGAGCCACAGCCACACCGACAGGCCCCAGCCGGCGCTGGTGCCCACCGCCACCAGCAGGTCCATGTTGCCGCTGCCGGCGCGCAGCGCATGCCAGCCCGCCTTGTAGAAGCGCGCGCCCAGCACGAACTGCACCGGGGTCGCCAGCAGGAACTGCAGCCACGCCGGCAGCATCCAGTGCCGGCCGGCGAGGTCCGCCAGCATGGGCAGCACCAGAGGCGCGGACAGCGCCAGGGCCAGGGCCACCGGCGCGAAGCCGGTCCAGGGCGAGACGTCCTGCGCCATCGCGGCCTCGGCCGCGCGCGGCTCGTAGCCGGCCTGGCGCACGGCGCGGCGGATCAGCGCCTCCATCTCCGGCCCGGGCGCGAAGGTCACGCGGGCCGACTCG
>JACCDI011690108.1_pt1 | contig 13106 bp, 10 predicted proteins | sample 7442791 | NCBI WGS metagenome assembly JACCDI01 (sample SAMN15323434, study PRJNA562643) | freshwater metagenome | isolation source: river surface water | place: USA:Blue River Watershed | collected 2017-08-15
ATATCGGACACGTTCCAGGCCGACACGATCAGCCGGCGCGAGTCCGGGTTGCTGCGGATTTGCGCGATCAGTTGTGCGATCTGGTCGATGTGCTCGCCGTTCGGCGCCGGCCACGAGCGCCACTGGTAGCCATAGATCGGGCCCAGGTTGCCTTGCTCATCGGCCCATTCATCCCAGATCGTGACGCCGTTTTCTTTCAGATAGCTGATGTTGGTCGAGCCGGCGAGGAACCAGATCAGTTCATGGATGATGGACTTCAGGTGCAGCTTCTTGGTCGTGACCATCGGGAAGCCGTCCTGCAGGTTGAAGCGCATCTGGTAACCAAACACCGAGCGTGTGCCGGTGCCGGTACGGTCTGTTTTTTCGGTGCCATGTTCAAACACATGGCGCATGAAATCCTGGTATTGGCGCATGACAGTGCGGCGGCCCGGCACGTCGTCCCGGCCTGCAAAAGAGAGGAGCTCGTATTTTACCGCGCGACGCGACGCGCTCCGGATTCGTGCGGTTCGCGGCATCTGCGGCATCCGCGGAACCTGGCCTTGCGCCGGGCAACCCAACAAGGCCGCCGGCAGACGGCACCCGCAGGCATTGCCTTCCCTTGACCACGGCTACAGGAGCCCGACGATGACGATCACACCGAGACAACATGATGCGCTGGCCGCCGCCCGTGCTTCCGCGATGCAGGCCGTTCGCGAACGACCCGTAGCGACTGCGAATGGCAATGGCATGGCAGCTTTGTCCCTGACGCCACTGGTGCCGCCGCGTGCGGCGCTGACCGACGAAAGCGCCGCAGTGCCGAAGGACGACGCGCTGCCCGGCACGGTACCGACCATGCGCCGCGAGTTGTTCGATCGCATTCGCGAGGACTTGATGGAGCGCGTGAACCGGCGCGACCTCGGCGCGCTGCCACCTAGCTGGGCAGGTATTTCCGGCACGCTGTCTCAGGAGGAAGCCGCCTCCGCCGTCGCCGCCCTGCGTGTGATTGCCACCGAGGTGTCGCCATGATGCCGCGCCACGACACCCCTGCACAGTCGGCCACGCAGTCCGCTGCACTGGCCACCGCACTGGCCGCCGAGGTCAGCCTGATCATGGGCCTGGTCAACCAGAGCATCCACGAACTGCCGGAGAAGGTAAAGCTGCTGCAGGATACCTTTGCGCACGGCATGCAACGCGCCGTGCTCGAACCGGTGTCGGAGGCCGTGCTCGAGCGTGTCTATGAAAAGGCCTACGAGGCCTTTCAGCAGCAGCGCTATCACGAGGTCTTGCCGCTGGCGCTGTATCTGGCCATACAGAAGCCGCTCGATCATCGCTTCCTGTTCATGGCCGGTATGACGCTGCAATTACTGGGCGACCCGCTGATGGCTGCGACCTTCTATGCGGTGTCCCTGCAGATCGAACCGACCCTGGTGCCGGCCGCGTTCCGGCTGGCCGAATGCTATGCGAGCGTCGGCGCTCAGCAAGATGCGCGCGAGATCTTCGAGACCGTGATCGACATGGGTCACGGTGGTGATGCCGATGAGTTCTATGAGCTGCAGCGCCATGTGATGGAGAGCCTGCGCGCGCAGAACTGACCCGCATCCGTTCAGTGCTGGCCAAATTGCAGCGCAGCCAGACTTGCGTACAGCCCGCCGGCCGCCACCAGCTGCGCATGCGTGCCCGCCTCGACAATGCGGCCATGCTCCATCACGATGATGCGGGTGGCGCGCTGCACCGTCGCCAGTCGGTGTGCAATCACCAGCGTCGTCCGGCCCACCATCGCCGCTTCCAGCGCTGCCTGCACCAGCCGCTCCGATTCCGCATCCAGCGCGCTGGTTGCTTCATCCAGCAGCAGCAGCGGGGGGTTCTTCAGCAATGCACGCGCGATCGCGATCCGCTGCCGCTGGCCGCCGGACAGCCGCACGCCGCGCTCGCCGAGGAAGGACTGATAGCCTTCCGGCAGGCGCTCGATGAATTCATGCGCCGCCGCCAGCTTTGCTGCAGCGATCACGTCGTCATCCGTCGCATCCGGCCGGCCGTAACGGATGTTCTCCATCGCATTCGCCGAAAACACCACCGTGTCCTGCGGCACGATACCGATCGCATTGCGCAGCTGTTCCAGTGCGAGCTCGCGGATGTCGACGCCATCGAGCCTGATGTGTCCCTGCTGCGGATCATAGAAGCGCAGCAGCAGCTGGAACAGCGTGGTCTTGCCCGCACCCGACGGGCCGACGATGGCCACTGTCTCGCCGGGTGCCACCGTCAATGACAGGTCCGACAGCGATGCCGTGTCCGGCCGCGACGGGTAATGGAAGTCCAGATGTTCGAGCTGCAGCCCCGAACCATTCGCCGCGCGCAGCGGCAGCGGCTTGGGCTGCGCCGGTGATGCAATCGGCGAACGCTCGGCCAGCAATTCCAGCAAGCGCTCGCTGGCGCCGGCGGCGCGCTGCGCATCGCCCAGCACCTCCGACAACGCGCCGATCGCGCCGGATACGATCGCCGCGTACAGGATGAACTGGCCGAGCTCACCCGCGCTCATGCGGCCTTCGATCACCGCATGTGCGCCCAGCCAAAGCACGAATACGATGGCACCGAACACCAGCAGGATGGCCAGCACCGTCAGCAGTGCACGCGCGCGCACGCGATCGATCGCGGTACCGAACGCACGCTCGACCGCATCGCCAAAGCGCGTCGCCTCGCGGAATTCCTGCGCGAAGCTCTGCACGATCGCGATCGCATTGAGCTTCTCGCCGGCCAGCCCCGACGCATCGGCAATGCGGTCCTGCGAGGCGCGCGACAGCTTGCGCACGCGGCGCCCGAGCACCACGATGGGCAGGATGATCGCAAACAGCATCACGATGATGATGGCCGACAGCGTGCTGCTGGTGACGAACATCATGCCCAGACCGCCGGCCAGCAACAGCAGATTGCGCAGCGCCATCGAGATACTGGTGCCGACCACGGTCTGGATCAGCGTGGTGTCCGTGGTCAGTCGAGACAGTACCTCACCGGTCTGCGTGGTCTCGAAGAATTCCGGGCTCTGGCGCAGCACATGCGCATAGACCGCCGCGCGCAAGTCGGCGGTCACCCGCTCGCCCAGCCAGGACACCGAATAAAAGCGCGCCGCGGTCGCGACGGCAAGCACACAGGCGAGGCCAAACAGCGCAAGGAAATACAGATTCACGTTGGCTGCCTGTTCGCTGCCGGCAGTCGTGAAGCCGAGATCGATCAGCTGCCGGAAGCCATACGGAATCGCCAGCGTCGCCGACGCCGCGACCAGCAGCGCAATGCCGGCGACAGCGATGCGTTTGCGATACGGTGCGAGAAAGGGCAGCAGCCCGGCCAGGGTCTTGAGTCCGCTGCGCGCTGCAGGCCGGTCAGTCGTCGTGCTCATGTGTCGTTGATTCTTTCCGTGTCGAGTGGCGTGCACTGCATCGCATCGCATCGCTTTGCAGTGGCAGGCTTACATTTTCAGGGCTTTCAGGTAACCGGTCAGTTCCAGGTAACCGCGCCCGGCCGGCTGGCCGTTGCGCAGCACGCGCACCGCGCCTTCCCAGTAGACCGCACCGGTGGACTGGCGCGAATCCAGCTCCTGGTCATCTTGCAGCGGTTCCAGCTGCCAGCGTGCGCCGCCAATATCGATGCTCATCGCGACCGGGTAAGTCGCGCCGGTGCGCGGCGAGCGCCACTGCCGCTGCGGCGTGAAGCTCAGCCTGCCGCCGTCTGCGCGATGCTGCCGGCCGTCCTTGTCCCTCAGCATTGCGTGGGCCCACAGGGTAGCGCCTTTCGCGTCGCGGATGCGAAAAGCCATCAATGCGCCGCCGTCGTCGAGGTTGATGCCGGCCCAGTCCCAGCCAACGGCGGCCGGGTCCAGCACCGTGCTCGACCACTCATGATCGAGCCAGGCTGTCCCGCTGACCGCCACCGGCTTGCCGGCGCGCGTGACCGTGCCGCTGACCTTCAGCTGCGGCCGGCTGTAGTAGTAGCTGGCCTGTTCCGGCCTCGGGCCCTTGCGCGAATAGCCAGCCTCACCCTGCAGCATCAGCGGCTGCGTCGCTGACAGGGAGAGCGTCAGCGCAAAGTCACGTGCCGGCAGATGGATCGCATAGTCACCCGATGCCGTACGGCGCATCGTCCATCGACCGAGCCTGAGGTCGGTGTCCGCCTCCGATGCGGCGGCCAGGCCGAAGCCGGCGCGCGCGATCTTCTGGTCATGTCGCAGGCGCCCAATGGCCGGGTCGGACAGGGCGGCATGTGCGACGATCAATTGCGTCGGCGCGAAGCGGCTGGGATTGCGGGGATCGTGTCCTGTCGCCGACCGAAAGAAGGTGACCTGGAAACCGAGCGGCTTTCCGTCCGGGGTCTGCAGCCAGCCGGTCACGTACCACCACTCGGTACGAAAGCTGGGGTGCGCGCCATGGTCGCGCGGGAAGGACAGCGCGGTGCCCGGCACGACGGCGCTGAATGCGCCCGGCTTGTCTGCGAGGGCAACCCGATGCATCAGTAGCGATGCGAGCAGCGACGTGAGCCATACAATGTTCCGCAGCATCTTCACCAGTCCTCCCTGACCGCACGGACCGCGCTGCCGGCCACCGCCAGTCGGCCCGACACCAACGCAGTGACCGTCGCCGACAGCAGCAGCGCCGCAGCGACGGTCGCCAGCAAGGTCCACGGCATGTGCAGCTGCATCGTCCAGTGGAAGGATTGCGGATTCACCACGAACACCAGGATCAGGCTGATGCACCAGCCAACGGCGAAGCCGGCGGCAACAGCCAGCGCCGTCAGCAGCAAGCCTTCGCCGGCCAGCATCGTCAGCACTTGCCGGCGCGCGATGCCGAGATGGCGCAACATGCCGAATTCTCGCGCGCGCGACAGCGCCTGCGCCGAGAAGGTGGCCGCCACACCAAAGAGGCCGATCACGATCGCCACCGCTTCCAGCAGATAGGTCACCGCGAAACTGCGATCGAAGATGGTCAGGCTGATCGCGCGGATCTCGCCGGGTTCGATCAACTCCAGCGACGAGGCGAACGGCAAGCGCTGCAACTGCTCGCGGAACACCTGTGTGCGCTGCGCGTCCGCATCCTGTCCGTCACTCGCCTGACGCCTGAGCCACAGCGACACATCATTGACAGCCAGCTCGCCGGTCAATGTCTGGTAATCCTGCAGCCGCATCTGTATCGATCCGGTCTGCCGCGCATAGTCGCGCCAGATACCGGCCACGGTGAATGGCCGTGCCGCACCGGCGAGCGGCAAGCTGACCGTTTGTCCGATCTGCCAGCCGTACAAGTCCACCATCGCCTCCGACACCCACACTGGCTGCGACACATCCTTGAGCGACGCACCGACCATCGGCAGCGCCTGCTCAATGTCGCCGCCATTCACCGAGCGCGCAACCAGCATCACATTCGGACGTGCGGCGTCGAGCGATAGCGACAGCCAGCGCGTACGCTCCATCCGCGCAACGGCTGGCAGCTTGCCGATTGCCTGCTGCTCGTCGGGCTTAAGTAGCGCCGCATCGCTGCCGCCGGCGCCGCTGGCCACGCGCACATACACATCGGCCGACAGCAATTGCTGCAGCCAGTCATCGACGGAGACCCGGAAACTGGACACCATGATCGCCATCGCCACCATCAACGAAAAGCTGGCCAGCACACCGCCCAGCGCGATCGCTGCCTGGTTGGGCGCATTCGCGAGTCGCGCCAGTGCCAGAGAACGGATTACGCTGCTCCCTTGTGCCATGCGGTTCGACAGGGCGGCAAACACCAGCGCCGCCGCGCGCGGCATCAGCGCAATGCTGCCGACCAGCAGCAGCACGATCGCGAGGTAGCCAAACACGGGCAGCCCGGCCACCGGCGGCAGCAAGGCCAGCACGGCACCGAGCGCCAGCGCACCGAGCGCCGGCCACGGCGTTGTGAGTGGAGCGAGTGCCACTTCCTCGCTGCCTGCCTTCAGCGCGGCGGCCGGCCGCGCACGTGCAGCCTCCAGTGCCGGCGACAGGCTGCCCAGCAGCGCGACGCTGCTGCCGGCGATGAAATACATGAGCGCCGCGGCCGAGCTGAATTGCACGCTCGGTTTCACGCCGGGGAAGTAACCGCCGCCGAGGTCGCCGCCGAACAATGACAGCACCGCGCTGGCCAGCGCATAGCCTGCTGCCACGCCCAGCGCCGCACCGAGCATGCCCAGCAGCAGACCCTCCGACAGCACCTGCAGCAGCAGCTGCCTGCGCGTCATGCCCAGCGTGCGCAGCAGTGCAAACTGCGGCCGCCGCCGCAGCACCGACAAGGCCTGCGTCGAGAACACCAGGAAGGCGCCGGTGAACAGCGCCACCATCGCCAGTACCGACAGGTTTACGCGATAGGCGCGTGACATGGTGGCTGTACGCTGATCATGGTCGTCTTCATCAACCACGGTCACGCTGTTGTCGTAGCGTTGCTCCAGCAAGCGGCGCAGGTCGTGCCGGGCCACGCCCTCGGCCAACCGCAGGTCGATGCGTGACAGCAGGCCAATGCGGTCGAACTGCCATTGCGCACTGCCGATGTCCATCACCGCCAGCTTCTGTCCGGCACGTGCGCGCACCAGCGTGCCGGCCACGCGCAGTGTCACGGTACGTGTGCCGCTTTGCAGAGCCAGTGCATCGCCGGCCTTCAGCTTCAGGCTGTCCATCGCTGCCGGTGACAGGAAGACGCTGTCTGCGCGCAGCGCTGCGAATGCATCGCCATCGTCGGGCACGCCAAGCAGATCGGGCGCAATGCCTGCGGCCTGGAAGCCGTCGATGCCAATGACTTTCAGTGTCGAGCGCTGGCCCGGCACCGGCAAGTCCAGCTCCAGCACCGGCGATGCGATCGCGACCTCGGGCATTGCGGCGACCTGCGCATACAGGTGCTCGTCGAATGTCGTGCTGCGTGCGCGCATCTGCAGGTCGGCGCTGCCGGACAGGCTGCGTGCCGCTGCCGAGAATTCGCTGAACGCTGCCGTGTTGACCAGGTGGATGCCAAAGCCGAGCGCGACGCCCAGCGCGATCGCGAGCAAGGCAACCAGAGCGCGACCTGGATGCGCGCGCCACTCGCCTGCCAGCAACCAGCGCAAGACGTCCTTCATCGCGCGGCCAGCGGTGGCGCCGCGCCACGGGCCAAGCCGCCGTCGCTCAAGCCATCGTGCAAGCCTTCACGGTCAGCTTCGCGCAAGCCATCGCGGCCAAGCACCAGAATGCGATCGGCACTGGCCGCAGCCGCCGGCGAGTGCGTGACGATCACGGCTGCAGCCTGGCTGTCACGTATTTCCCGCTTCAGCAGTTGCAGGATATCTGCCGCAGTATCAGGGTCGAGGTTGCCGGTCGGCTCATCGGCCAGCAGCAAGCGCGGGCGATGGGCCAGCGCGCGCGCAATCGCGACGCGTTGCATTTCGCCACCGGACAACTGGCGAGGAAAATCCTGTTCGCGCCCGGCCAGTCCGACGGCGTCCAGCATCTCGAACGCCCGCTCGTCCGATAAACCATTCAGCCTCAATGGCAACGCCACGTTCTGCAACAGGTTCAGGTGCGGCAGCAGATGAAAGGCCTGGAACACGAAGCCCAGCTTTTCGCGTCGCAGCCTGGTTGCCGCTTCATCGTCGAGCGCATTGATGGCATGCCCGGCAATCAGCAGCGTGCCGCTGTCGGGCGCATCCAGCCCGGCGATCAGGTTCAGCAACGTCGATTTGCCGACGCCGGACTCGCCCATGATCGCGACATACTCCCCCGCCTCCAGCCTGAAATCCAGCGCACGCAGCACGCTGCGCGTGCCATAGGCCTTGCTCAATTGCCGGCATTCCAGTGCCGCAGGCGGGCGTTCAATCGGGTTCATCGACGATGCATTCAGGGCAGGTAGCGGACACCAATCCCGGCAGTGTAGCAATCCGGCGCGCATGCCGTGCGGCAGCCCGGCACACGACTTGCAGCGACGCGCGGATTTATACGGAGGGGAGACCGCCTTGCCACGCCTGATCGACCTGCGACAACACGATGCCGAATCCCATCGGGACTTGATGGATGCGCTGTATGCGTCACCGCCCGCCGTGCCTGCCCGCTACTTTTACGATGAACTGGGCAGCACGCTGTTCAGCGCGATCACGCAATTGCCCGAGTACTATCCGGCCCGACTCGAGCGCGAGATACTGACGCGCCATGCGGCGGCGATCGCGGACCTGCTGCCACGCAACGCGATGCTGATCGATCTGGGTGCCGGCGATGGCAGCAAGTCCCAGTATCTGCTGCCCCATCTGCGGCCTGCACGGTACGTCGCTGTCGATATCGCTGCCGAAAGCACATTGCGCGCGTTGCGACCCATCATGATCGACTATCCGGACACCGAGATGAGTGTCCTTGCGTGCGATTTCTCCACCGGTCTGGAGTGGCCGCGGCAACTGCGCTGCGAGCGACCGATTTTTTTCTTTGCGGGTTCGTCGATCGGCAATTTTTCACCGGCACTCGCCAGGTCATTCCTGCACAGGCTGAGCCAGCTTTGCAAAGCGTCGACGGAAGGGCAAGGGGACGTGCTGATCGGCATCGATCTCGTGAAAGAGCGTCATCGGATGCGTGCCGCTTATGATGACGCGCTCGGCGTGACGGCCGCATTCAACCGTAACCTGCTGCGCCATGTCAATCGCGCCATCGGGGCCGACTTTGACATCGATGGCTTCCGCCATGAGGTGCGCTTCAACGAAGCCGAGAGCCGGATCGAGATGTGGCTGGTGCCCGATGCCGACCAGCAGGTGCATTGGCAACAGGGCGGGCGCGTGTTTCATGAAGGCGAAGGATTGCTGACCGAGTGCAGCTACAAGTACACGGTCGATCGCATCAAGCTGTTGCTCGCAGCATCCGGACTGAACCTGCGGCATGCATGGATGGATGACCATGCCGGCTACCTGTTGTGCCATGCCAGCAGCAGCTGAAACCGGGGAAGCAGTGGCGCTGGCCGAGCGCTACCGGCAGGTGCGGCGACACAGCCTGCGATTGATCGATGGCCTGTCGGCCGAGGATTGCGCGGCGCAGGCGATGCCGGATGCGAGCCCGCAGAAATGGCATCTTGCGCATACCAGCTGGTTCTTCGAGACCTTCGTGCTGGCAGCGGCCGATCCCGGCTATCGCAGTCTCGATTGCCGCTACCGGCAGCTGTTCAATTCGTACTATCAGTGCGTCGGCCCGCAATATCCGCGGCCGCAGCGCGGCCTGCTGACGCGGCCATCGTTGCCCGAGGTACTGGCCTGGCGCGAGCAGGTCGATGCTGCGATGCTGCGCGCGATCACCAACGGCAGCGCCGATCCCTCATGGGTTGAACTGGGCCTGCAGCATGAGCAGCAGCACCAGGAGCTGATGCGCACCGATTTGCTGGCGCTGATGGCGCTGAATCCGCTGAAGCCAGCACTGTTCCCGGTGGAACGGCGGACATCGGAGTCAGCGCATGCGCCACCCACCTGGCTGGCCGTCAAAGGCGGGGTCGAGTACGTCGGTCATGCAGGTGACGGGTTTTGCTTTGACAATGAATGCCCCGCGCATGCGTTGCTGATCCAACCGTTCGAGATCGCAAGTACGTTGGTCACGCAACGCGGCTACCTCGCATTCATCGATGACGGCGGCTATCGTGATCCGGCGCACTGGCTGGCCGAGGGCTGGGACTGGCTGCAGGCCGGGCGTCGCTGCTGCCCGCAGTACTGGTGGCGGGGTCATGCTCGCAACTGGACACGCTATGGCCTCGATGGCGAGCACCTGATCGCCGATGCCGAGCTCGATGCACCGGTGGCTCACCTGTCGTATTACGAAGCCGATGCGTATGCGCGCTGGGCCGGTGCGCGGCTGCCGACCGAGCACGAATGGGAGGCCGCAGCGCGCGGTCATGGTGACGCGCTGCATGCCTTGTTCGGCGATTGCTGGCAATGGACAGCCAGCGCCTATGCCGCCTATCCGGGCTTTCGCCCGCGGGCAGGTGCAGCCAGCGAATACAACGGCAAGTTCATGGTGAACCAGCAGGTGCTGCGCGGCTCATCGGTGTACACGCCGCCCGGACATGCGCGCATCAGCTACCGTAATTTTTTTCCGGCTGCTTCGACCTGGCAGCGCAGTGGCCTGCGGCTTGCGCGCTGAGGCGCTGAGGCGCTGAGGCGCCGACACGCGGACACGTTGATACGTTGATGCGTTGACGCTCAGGCGAGCACGGCGATGCCGGGCGTGCCCTCGGTCATCTCGCCGATGACGGCAGCCTGCGCAAAGCCTTCGGCGCGGAACAGTGCGAGCACCGCATCGACGCTGTCCGGAGCACAGGCCACCAGTAAGCCGCCCGAGGTCTGCGGGTCGCACAACAGCGCTTGCTGTTGTGCCGTGATGCCCTCGGCGAGGCGCACATCCTTGCCATAGCCCGCCCAGTTGCGGCCCGATGCGCCGGTGATGAAGCCTTGCGCGGCGAGTGCTTCGACGCCTGGCAAAAAGGGCACCTGCGGCAGCGATATACGTGCGGACAGCTGCGCGCCGAGCGCCATCTCGCGTGCATGGCCGAGCAGGCCGAAGCCGGTCACGTCGGTCAATGCATGCACGCCGGGCAGTTCGGACAGCTTGCGACCGGGCGTGTTGAGCTGCGTGGTGCTCGCGATCATTGCGTCATAGCCGGCTGCATCAAGCGCGCCTTTCTTCAAGGCGGCCGAATAGATGCCAACGCCGAGCGGCTTGCCCAGCACCAGCTTGTCGCCCGGCTTCGCATCGGCATTGCGCTTGAGTTTTTTCGGATGTACCAGGCCCATCACCACCAGGCCATAGATCGGCTCGACCGAATCGATCGTGTGGCCACCCGCGATCGGAATGCCAGCCGCTGCACATACCGACTCGCCACCGGCGAGGATGCGACCGATCGTGTCGACCGGCAGCTTGTCGATCGGCATGCCGACCAGCGCCAGCGCCATGATCGGTGTGCCGCCCATCGCATACACATCCGAGATCGCGTTCGTCGCCGCGATGCGGCCAAAGTCGAACGGGTCATCGACGATGGGCATGAAGAAGTCGGTGGTCGCGATCAGTGCCTGTTCATCATTGAGCTGATAGACCGCGGCATCATCGGCAGTCTCGATGCCGACCAGCAGTTGCGGCGGCACCGGGAAGCCCTGCGTCTGTTTCAGGATGTCGGAGAGCAGGCCGGGCGCAATCTTGCAGCCACAGCCACCGCCGTGGGAAAACGAGGTCAGTCGCAGTTTTTCAGGGGCATTCATGTGAGGCTCCGTTTCAATGGCGAGAATTATCGCCGATACCACGCCCGGAAACGACGATGGCTCCCGCAGGAGCCATCGTTGCAGGCGGTGACAACGCACCGCCGGTTCACGATATCAGCAATCAGCCGCGATGGCCGCGGTCATTGCGGCCCTCAGTGCGTTGGCCACCCTGCCAGCCGCCATCCTTGCGCGGTGCGCCCGGCTTCGAGAACGTGCGCTGGCCCGGCTTGCTGCCATTCGCAGACTTGCCGTAGCCGCCCGATTTGCCGTAGCCACCGCCATTGCCGCCGCCATTGCCGCCGCCGTTGCCACCACCATTGCCACCGCCATGGCCCTTGCCGCGGCCATCGCCCGGACGCCAGCCAGCCGGCTTCGGACGGCGTGTCGATGCGGCGCGGGTCGGCTCGAAGCCTTCGATCACATCGACCGGGATCGATTGCTTGGTGAAGCGTTCGATGCGCTTCACATGCATGCCCTCGGCATGGTTCACCAGCGACACCGCAATGCCGTTGCGGCCGGCACGACCGGTACGACCGATACGGTGTACGTAGTCTTCCGGGAATTTCGGCAGGTCGAAGTTGAATACGTGCGTGATACCCGGCACGTCGATGCCGCGCGCGGCGACATCGGTCGCGACCAGCACGCGCACCTGACCACGGCGCAGGCTGTTCAGCGTGCGGTTGCGCGCACCCTGGTTCATGTCGCCGTGCAGTGCGGCGGCAGCGAAGCCGCCGATGTTCAGGCGATCGGCAATGGTGTCGGCATCGCGCTTGGTCGCGGTGAACACCACGGCCTGGTCGATCGATGCATCGCGCAGCAGGTGGTCGAGCAGGCGGTTCTTGTGCGACAGGTCGTCGACGAAGTGCACGCGCTGCTGGATGTTTTCATGCTTGGTCGCCGAGCCGGCGATCTGGATCAGCAGCGGATCCTTGGTGATGCGGCGGGCCATGTTGCCGACCATGCCGTCGAGCGTCGCCGAGAACAGCATGGTCTGGCGCGTCTCGGGTGTCTTGCTGATGATCATTTCGATGTCATCAATGAAGCCCATGTCCAGCATGCGGTCGGCCTCATCCAGCACCAGCATTTCCAGCTGCGAGAAATCGATCTTGCCCGACTCCATATGATCGATCAGGCGGCCCGGGGTCGCGACCAGGATTTCCGGATTGCGCGACAGCAGTTGCATCTGTTTCGGATAGGGCATGCCACCGAGGATGGATACCGCCTTCACGCGGCGCATGTGCACGCCGTACTTGTCGGTGGCGGTGGTGACCTGCAGCGCGAGTTCGCGCGTCGGCGTCAGTACCAGCATCTTCGGGCGTGCCGGTGTAAAGCGCGGACGATCGCCGCGAGCACGTGCAGCCTGCGTCTGCTGATTCGGGGTTTTGCCCTGTTGCGGCTCGACCGGCGCGCTGGCCAGACGGTGCAGTGCAGGCAGCATGAATGCGGCAGTCTTGCCCGAGCCGGTCTGCGACGACACCAGCAGGTCACGGCCTTCGATCGCGGCCGGTACCGCTTGCTGTTGCACCGGGGTCGGTTGCGTGTAGCCAGCGTCGACAAGGGCTTTGAGGACCAGCGGGTGCAGGCCGATTTCTTCAAACGTCATGATGTTTCTTTCTAACGGGTCGCCATGACCAGCGCCGCGCCCTTGTCTGTAGGCGCGGCAAAAGCCACGGGCTGTCCGCTGCCACTGGCGGCATACACCGGGCGGTCAGGCGGACGACTGATAAAGGCAACGCCGGCAGCGACGACGAAAAATCAGGCTCTGCGGTGAGCGCAACACGCTCGGATACAGGATTCAGAGAGATTTCGGCACAAAAGCTTTGCGCCGGGTGGGTGCCTGACTTGCAGCACCCGGGGGCGGGAGGGCTTTATGGACAATGCTGACGATCTGCGATGCATGA
>JACCDI010891629.1_pt1 | contig 13103 bp, 13 predicted proteins | sample 7442791 | NCBI WGS metagenome assembly JACCDI01 (sample SAMN15323434, study PRJNA562643) | freshwater metagenome | isolation source: river surface water | place: USA:Blue River Watershed | collected 2017-08-15
AGACTAATGTATCAGATTGACAAGTTGAAACTAAAATATCGCCAAAACGACATTTAGAACCAAAGCCCATTAAATCTTCTCTAACTACATTAAATCCATCATGTTCTTTAATAATGGGTGCAGGAAATGGGTCTTTCCAATCTCCGGCTAATTCTAACCAAGCATCTCTATTAGGGTAAGCTAAATTAAGGTCTTGATTATAACTGCTTTTTGTGTGATTATTGTGTGACATTTAATCTTTTTTAAGTGAAAATGATTCTGGAAATATCCAAGTATATGGTATTCTTTTAGTTGGTGATTTAACACCATGCGAAATAGCTATATGTTTATAAAAGAAACATGTTTTATCTTCTACATTTAACCATTTTTGGCTAGTCATTGGATTCTTAGGATGATTAACTAAAGTTTCCATTTGTTCTAACCACAGCTCAGCATATTTATTCTCAGCAATAAACTCGCCATTTTTACCGATAGTGTACTTAACTTTGCCATTAACATTAGAACCACTAAAAACTTGTTGCATGCCATCAAAGTGTCCTGTTCCACCATATAAAGGTGTTTCTGGGTCTATGATATGTGGGTATGCCATGGCTAAATATCTAGCTGCATTTTTACATGGGTATAAAGGACTTCTAAAGTTTTGGTCTTCTTTGAAATACTTCTCCATGATTTTAGCAAATTCCATCATTGTGTATGGACGGTCTAAATTCTCTAAAACGTGATGCATTTTTTCAGCTGCTTTCTTGGGACCCCATAGAAGCCACTCCTTAACATCTGTGCCTTTAGGATAGTATATCTGAAACAGGTCATTGCGAGCGTGACGGTTATCTTTGAAATGCTTTCTGAGAGCTTCTTCACCTTCATTGATTAACATCGTTAAAGTTCCCCAATGTTCATTCGTAAATGAGAAAACCAAAGTATACCAAAGTCTTTTCATTGGGTCTGTCACATTTTGCATTAAGTCACAAAAAGGATGTTCGTGCCAGTGCAATCTATGTGAAAATATTTGATAATCTTCAGCTAATAACTTATCTTCGCGTTTATCAAAGGCTTCACAAAACTCAAAGAATTTATCGAATCGTTCTTCTTGAGTCCAATCTTTCATCCAAGATTCAGTTGGTTTGCCATTCTTCATTTTAACCTCAGCCGTATTTGGATATTCAATATTTGTATAATGAACTCCTTCATCCTCAAATAAAGATTCTACTTGTTGATGCTTCTTTTTTGCCTTTGGTAATTCGCAAGCATTGGGTCTTATAAAATTATCTTCTAACAATGTATTCATTATTTGTATAGTGTTTTAACCATCTCTTTATATTTTTCAACTGTTAAGCCAGCTTCAACTAAAATTTTGTCATCTGATGGATGACTAGTCATACCATTAAAGGTTTTAACTATACCTAAGTCTAACATTGCTTTTTGTCTACCAAACGGGTGGTCTTTTATTGAGCTACTATTCCAGACATTATCCATATCTACGTGGTCATAATCTTTTCCTGGTCTTAAGTAGTTTTCAATCCAACGAATATAATCACAGGCAACGTCTTCTGCATTATATGGTAAAGAACCAGTATCAGTATAGATTCTAGTCATAACCGCATCTAAGAATTCTTCTCCTTTTTTATTACCTTTACCACCTTCTGGGTCTGCTAAATAGCCAATACATTCTACTGCGTTTGTTCCGTAATAAAACATAGATTCTCTAACAACATATTCTGGGTACCAATCTGCGATGTCTGCAATAACTGCAGCGTATTGAAATCTATAAGCTCTTAAACCGTTATCATAGTTCCATTTAAAAAGCCATTCACCTAATTCTCTAAGTTGTTTCTTTTCACCAGTTCTTAAATAAGTTGCCAGGTCTCTAGCTAATCTTGGTGCAAATTCACATAAGTAATAATCTCCGCCTCTTTTATAAGTATATGTTACTTCATTAGAAAAACCAGTCATACCAACAAATAAATCTTCTGTATTAGTTTGATTTTCTGGTGGTTTAGGAAAAGCTGGAAACTGATAACCTACTGAAGTATAAAAGGGATATTGGTGAGATTTAACTACTTCACACATTTGCTCAATCGTATCGCACTCGTGCAAATGAAACAAGAGAGTGTTATGGTAACCCGATGGTTTTGTTGCGTAATTAATACCTGAACCCGTAACTCTATGTAAGATAAAAAGATAAAGCCATTCTTCTAGCCCAAATATTTTTTGTTTTCCAGTCCAATTTTTTGCAACTTCTTCTCTTTGAGAGGTGTGAATTCCCGCATTCATTTTTTCCCAGTATGGATGTTCTGGAGTCCAACCATAAAAAATATCATTTACGATTTGAGAGAACCCGGCAAACTTACGTTCAACAACATCATACAGTTCAATGTTCTCCATTAGAGCATCTCCCATGTTGCTTTCCATATACCCAACTGTACCTAAATTACAAAGAGCTTGTTGTCTTGTTGCAAGGTCAAAATAATGTAAAAACTCTTCGTAATACTTTGTAGTTTGTATTTTCATTTATCTTAAAACAGAGATGTGATTTTCTTTTCTAATTTCTTATTAGGACAATTAGCTTCCATATCCCATCTATAAAATTCTCTTGAAATGTGTACTGATTTAGGCTGTTCCATTACATCAAATGTCAATTCACCTTTATCATTAAAATAAACGTCCGGGTGCTTATACACTTTCCATTTATTTTTTTCACACATTAGGTCAATTGCATTATTGATTTCTTTTGATAATTGTGTACGTTCTAACCAAGTTCCATAAAAAGGCGTATCTTTATAGTACCCTGTTTTTGGTAAAACTCTTGATTCATTTTCTATAGGTAAAACATGAACTAATTCAATATTAGTAACACCATTTTCTTGTAATGCTTTAAGCTGTTGCTCATAATTTTTCATCATGATTTCAACTGCATTTTTAGGATTAGGTTGTCTCATGAGATGGTGTCTAACATCAATATTACCCATATAACATGTTAATGTTTTGACCCATGGATATACATAAGAATCTAAACCTCTTTTAAGAGCTCCGTGCATTGTTAAACCGTCATGACGCTGACACATATACCCAGCTTGATACATCCCAAAAGAGTGACTATCACCAAAACAAAGTTTATCTGTCTTTTCAATATGGTCTACTCTAGGAATATTATTTGCACAAATACCTTTAATTAAGTCAATGTCTTGCTCTAAAGTTTTAAACAAGTCAGTGCCTGTTTTTAATCTTTGCTCAATTAAAGTACCAATACATGGCATATCATGATGTAAGCTATACATCTTAACATTGCTTTTAATACGAATTAATTGATGGTACAAGTCATCATTAGCTCCTCCAAAAATATTGAAGTTACCTTTAAATTCCATACCATGGTCAATTAGAATAACATCATAATTATTCCATTCGATTTCAGTTGCAGTAATAACATCAACGTGTTTAAAACCTGCATTTCTTAATTGATTTGCAAGCATAAAACACCAAGCTGATTTATGTGAACTGATTTTAGGGCTTAATTTACCAACAAGCGCTGAAATACCTATTTTAGCATCTTTATCAGTAATATAGTCTGTAAAATACTTAAACTCTTGATTATTCATTTGTAATTGGCCTTTCAGTGTCTTTATAACCGAATTTTTCAACATAATTATCGAGAGCGCCTAAATAAGCTACAGCATCTAATAAGTTATCTTGTTTGTAATTATAAGAGTGACGACTTAATTTTAATGCAACTAACGCAGCATACATGTCACTTCCTGTGAAATCTTTACCAGTCATACCGCTGGCGATTTGGGCAGCTCTACGCATACCTTCTTCAAATGGACCATATTGACGTTCTTTTTCTTCAGAACGCTCATTAATAATTTTATTAGCTTGTTCTAATATATTCATATATTGTTAGTTTAAATATTATATATAAGTCTTATTAATTTGTTTCAGGCCTTGGTCTATTTCCTAAAGGCATAATATCATTTTTACCAAGTGGATTCTCCTCGTCAACCCATTCAACTTTACCAGTTGCTATACCTTTAAAACTAATATAAATTTGACCATATATTTTTTCTAAAAGCTTTTTTGTTTTTTCCATAGCATGTTCTTGTGAATCAGCCATAACGCAGCAGCTGTAATCGTGTCGAAGATTCCATGCAGGTTTCATAAAACGAAAATCTTCATAATGTAAGTAGTATACTATATAAGGTTGCATTGCTTTAATTTTTTAAATTCAGTTTCATTTAAGATTTCAATATTTAAGCTATTATAACATTCTATGAATCCATTTGGTCTTTTTGACCTATAACCAGCTTTATTTAATTTGTTATTTTCCTCTTCTGTCATCCAACAAACTATTATATTTTTAAAAAGATATTCTTCGGCTTCTTCTAATGAATTACATTTTAAAAGACCTTCTTTAATTTCTTTAATGGGATTGCAATGTTCATAATAAGCGTTTACCTTTTCGCGAAAAGTCCAACCTAAACCAAATGGATTTTCAACTCTAATTTGTTTAACTGCTTCTTTTGTAATTAATCTAGCTCCAGTAAAACCGTCATATTGTCTAATTACATGATTTAAGGCTCCTGAATAGGCCTTTGTTGCTTTATGATTTAAACCATATTCTGCTATCATATTTCTATAAATTACAATAGATTCATAAATAGCTTTAGATATAGGTTTAAGTTCTTGAGGTATTAACATCACTTATTATTTTATCTATGTAAATATAATATATTTTTACGACAAATAAAAGCTTTTTCTAAACTATTTTTTAATAAATAGTTTGTCGAATTACCGATTAAAAAATAACTAATAAAGAATGGCAAAAGCTATCGCATCCACAATTGGTAAAGTAAAAAAAGTTACAGGAAAAGGTTTACAAGCCAAGACAAAAACATCAAACAACAAGACTTCTAAAAACTATAAAAAGAAATACAGAGGTCAAGGTCGTTAAAAAGAAAAAGGGCCGTAAAGCCCTTTTATTTGTTTAAGCAATGATACGCGTTAAACTTTTAAAAATTTAAGGATTGAATCCTCTATTAAATCATCTGTAATTGTAAAGCTATAACCTGCTCTACCTTCCTCATTCTTAATAAATCCACCTTTACCAAATTTATGGTCTAGCCATTTTTGTAAACTTAAAGAAGGGTCTATCTCATCGAGTAATGTTACATCCTTAATTGAAGCTGGCATAAATTGAACTATGCCGTTTGAATAAGAAACTAAAAAAGAGGTTTCGCCTTTAACGCCTTCTAATTTATATTTAGCTTTAAATGAAACTGATTCATTTAAAGAAAAACTTTCATAAGTTTTAATCATCTGTAAAAGCTTTTTTCTCTTTTTCTTTTCTTTTTTATAAACTTCTTCTGCATCTCCTTGTCCTGAAATTTTATCGCCAGAACCAGTTGCTCCAGTTGACATATCTGGTAAGGAAATCTTTCCCATTCCAGCACCAGGCATTGCAGCTCCTTGTGGCGCATTATAACTAGTAGCAAAAGCTAAACCTTCTGAAGTATCATCTCCTTCAACCGTATCTGGTAAAGTTTTTGCATCAGTTTCAGCATAATCTTTTAATTGCTCAATAGACATATTTGCGATTAAGTCCTTAATCTTCTTTTTATATTCAGGTGTAACATCTTCAATGGACATATTACCCTTCTTAACTGCGTATGCAATTCCAAATAATCTTTGTTGAGCTTTTGATTGTGCTGGCATAATTTTATTATTTTGAATCTATTTGTATAACTTCACTTCCTCTAATCTCTACGTTGTTTTCATCTATTTCCGGGTCAAATTCTCCATGTAAATCTTCACCTCCAGAAATAGCGCTATTCATCATACCGCCTAATTTGTTTTTAAATTTAGAGCCATCTACATCATCCATAAATCCAACATTAATTACAAAATCACCAGGAATTACAATATGCAAAGGTCCGCCTTCTTTATTTAATTTATTAATAGCATCTGCTTCCCAATGTTGGCTTAATCCATCAACTTGAACATAAAGGACTTGTTTCATATCTTTAACAGCCTTATGAACTTCGTCTAAGATTATTTTAGAACCTTCTTTATGAAAATGCTCCCATGCCTTATTAATTTCTTTTAATGTTTTTTCAGCATCTTCTTCATATTTAATATGCTCTATGTGCTTTTTGAATGTTTGCATTACTTTACCAATGATTCCCTTAGCAGCATAGGGACCGGTTAATCTATATGCTTTTTCATTTATAAATTCTTCAAATAATTGAATATGCTTCATTTTATAATTTTATTATTTATTAAATTAATCTACCTTCAACCCATTGCTTAGAGTCTAACTTATACCAAAGAGATGACCATACAAAATCAACACCATTTGAACCGCCAGATGGATGAGTATATTCAAGTTTACAATTAAACCAGATAGATTCTTCACCTTGAATTTTTTCACCCCAAATTGAAATATTTATGCTTTTAAATAAAGTCTTAACTAGAGTCTTTCCTAATTCGTGTGTTAAATCTTCAGACTTAATTTTCATACCTCTACCCATAGCTTCAATCTTTAACTTTGGTTTAAAACCTAATTTAGCTTTAATTAAGTTCTCTAACTCAGGTAAAGCCTGTTCAACTGCCTTAATTTCTTCAGCTGTTACATTTGCTTCGTTAATTGCATCTTCTTGTACAGTTAAATTTACAAACTCAGAGAATGATTCATAAATAAAGCTTTCATTTGCCTTTCTCATTTTTTGCTGATGTAACTTTTGCTGTAGAGCTCTTAATCTCTTACCTTCTTCCTCTTTCTTATCAACTGCTCTTAATCTTGCTAGTTGATTTTTCTTATATTGAGCTTTTTGTCTTTCTGCATCAGTCATTGGTCTATAACCCGATTCGTCAATAGATTTTAAGATTTTTTTACCAGTTGCAGATAATGAAACTTGGTCTTCTTGAATATTAAAGAATGCTGCATTTCTTTTTAACCATCTTTTAGAATCTTCTGTTAAACCTGAAACTAATTGTTCAAATTCTTCTTTAGTTAATTGACCATCTTTTAGAGCTTCGATAATTTTATTTCTAACTCCAGCATGCTTACCTACAGTTGATGCTGGGTAATTTTCAGTGTATCTTCTTTTTAAAGTAATTTTAGATTCTGTTACTTCTTCAGATTCATTGGCTTTAATCATGTCATTTGTAATATCACCTGATTTAATTGCCTTTTCTATAGCTTTAAAAAGTTTATTTTTGTAATCAGCCGGCGCATTTTTAATTTGATCTGGCGTTACTTTGTGATTTCCATATTTTGGATGTTTAACATCATTTAATGAAGTACCTGTAAACCAAGATGCAAAATCATTTGAATATGATTCATCTAATTCTTCTGAATTTTCATCATAAGCATCTAAGAATGATTCTTTAATAGGCTTCTTTAAACCTTTAATAAAATCTTCAACCGAAGATTCAGCTTTACCATATATTTCATGTGGTGTTATTGCAGCATTAACTACTTCACCTTTATCATTGATATAATAAGAACCGCCTTCATATTCTTCACCATCGATATCTAAATCAAATGAATCTTCTTCTAATGATTTTGAATTAACTGTGCATTTAACGCCGTCATGCTTAGAAATAGCTTTAGCTAAAGTTTCTGCAACCCTTTTAGTTTCGGCTTTAGATAAACCGTATGACGCTTCAGCTTCATTTACACTTTCATTTAAATCTACATCCCATCCAAATTCAACGTATTGAATAGCGTCTTCTGCATCAACATTATATTTCTTAGCAGCTTTAAGAACTATTTCTTTAGTTATTTTATTGTTTGGATATTTTGACATTTCTTTATCAAATCCACCAGGAACCCAAACGCTTGGATTTTCCTTTGTAGCCTCTTCTAATTCTTCAGACTCTTTAACTAAGTCAGAAAGATACATTCCGTTTTCTTCTCCAGTTTTAGTATCTTTTAATTTAGCTTTACCACCCGAAATGCTAATAACTTTGAAAGTTTGAGTTGGGTCTTCTCCCATGAATTTTCTAGAAACAGTATCTCCAACTTTGATGTTAGATTCTGTAATTTCTTCAGACTCATTTACTTTTTTCTTTAAGTATTTGTTAGCATCTCTAATGATATATTCCTTAGATTCGCCATCAAATTGACCTGTAATATTAGAGCCTTCAACTTTAGTAATTTTAACTTTCTTGATAGTATCAACATCTTTCTTTTGGTCTGCAGACCAATCTTTACCATGCCACTCCCAAGTGTCTCCTACTTTAAAATTTTTAGCTTCATTTAAAAACTGTTCAAAGTTCATAATTTTATTTTATTTTTTAATATATTATTATATATCATTATTTCATTTTAAATCCTAGCTTACCGTTATCTGGGCTATAAACAGATTGATTAGGTGCTTCAAATGTAAACTTAACACCGCTTGTTGAGAATGATTTCATGTGTAAATGTATTTCATTCTTTTTTGGTATAAAATCTAAATATAATTGTTTTACTTCTAATTTTGAAAGTAAATGAGTTAATGTTACTTGATAAGAGTCATTATTATTTAAATAGTCTGTCACATGATAACTTAAAGGTCCAATAACAGCGCCGTATGCTTTATTATCCTTTACTCTATTCCAATTAACTTCATTACCTTGTGGTGCTCTTCCGATTGCACTATAAAATCCACTAAAGATTTTCATAAATTCACTAGCATCTTTAGCTAATATATTTAATATAAAAGTATTTAAGCTATCGGTTGTTACGTTCTTTTCTCTAGTAATTTCTACTAATTTTTGATAACCTGGTAAATTTAAGAATTTTGCTATTTCTAAATATCCAGCTGATACTTTATTAGAATCAACAATATTAAATATTTGTAATAGCTGTTTTTCTTCGTTAGATGTTAATTGACTACTATCTATATTTTTAATAATTCCAGATAAAGTCGGTGCAGCACCAGATTTATATTTTGAAGAAACTCCATAACCGTCTATATAAAAATCTACTAATGGATTATTTCCAGTAGGAAATGAAATTCCTTTTTCATAACCACATGAATTTAACATATACATTGCACCTAAAATTTCACCAAAATCTTTACCAACTGTATTTAAATCTGATAAATCTAATCTTGAAATATAAGCTGCTGTTTGTGGAGAATATCTAATAGTTTCTTCAAACGAATCAATATTATTAGCTGAACTATATTTGTTTTTAGGAGAATGTCCTACAACATCATCTACTAACGAGTTTAATAATTCAATTATTGTATCTTGGTCTTTAAATTTAGAAGCTATTGCTGATTTAGTTTTATAAACTAGTTCATTCTGATTCATATATGAACTTGGTAAATTTAATCCAGTTGGCGTTAAAGCTTTAGATGTAAAAGAACCGACAGCAACATCATCGTTTACAATATTAAATTCTATTCCAGCCGGGTATTCTTTGCCACCTACTTTTGTAGAATCTTCTAATTTAACTTTATAAGTATAATATTTACCAGAATATGAGCCTGCTTTATAATCTCCGGGAGAAATAGCATCAATCGTAAAATTATTTAATTCTCTTTTTAAAATTGCATTGATATTATCAATAGTATCCTGTGTAGTTTTTCCAAACATATATCTTAAATGTTTAGGTCTTCTACCTGATTCAATTTTACCATCTAAACCATGCTTATCAAATACTCCTCGAAGATAATTAATTAAATTGCCAGCTGCATCAGAAGTTGATTCAACTATAATTCCATTTTTTTTATCTAATGCTAATTGAAACTTAGCTCTAATGTCTCCGTATGTGTATGCCATTATTTTTGAATCTGTTTAAATTGCTCAAATGTTAATATTGTATCTGTGCTCGTTTCTATTTGAATAGATTCTACCGTTGCTAATGATTTTTCTAATTTTGCTTTTAATTCATTAAACATAGAATGTAAAGAAGACGGTGTCATTTTATTAAATTCTTTAATATCTCCATCTTCTAACGCCTTTCTAACTTTAGTGGCAGATACATCATCATCACCTCTTTGAATTTCATATAATTTAAATTCAGGAAGAACTCCTAATTCATCTCTGTACTTATCATTATTAACCATATAACCGTATGCCTTCATTCGGTCTGTACCTGTGCCCCATAAAACTGGTTCATATTTAGGTCTTAACTCATTAAACATTACATCAATTGCAGCAGATGGAACAACTATAACTTGTTTTAAGAATTTGTATTCTCTTTGAACTGCATTAAACATTTCTATTTGAGTATCAACGTCGTATGGTCTTTTAATAGCATCCTCTTTTTTTGCAGTTTTAGCTTTAACTAAAAATACAATTACAGGATACCCATTTTGTTTGTATAGTGTTTCTAAGACCTTTACGTGACCTGTGGTGAATGGTTGAAATCTACCAACAAATATATTAACCTTTTCTTTTCCTTGCTCTGGGTAGTCAATCTTAAGCGCTTCGTTTAAGTCTGTTTTTGCTCCAGCTATTTTATTTTTTAATAAGAAATGATTAAATTGATAGATTGCATTTTCATCAGTTTGTTCTGCATATATTTTTGCATCAATTTGGTCAATAATTTCATTTAATTGTTCAATCATAGTTTGATTCATTATTGTTGATTCTTTGACCTTCTTTTTATTAAATGAACCTAAAACTATTTTATACAATTCTCCTAAAATAGGATTTTCAATATATCTTAGTGTGGTTTCATTTTGAATCCATTTTGTATTTAACTGAAACATTTCGGATTTTGAAAAATCTGCAGAATTAAAATTAACTCCAATATATTTAGTTGCGTTTTCTTTAACGTATGAATTAAACATGGTTGAAACTAATTCAATATATCTTTTATCTGCAGCTGTTTCTACTAATTCAATTGAATCTAATTTGTAATTAGAAAAATATTCTAATATATCAACCATTGTTAATTGGTACATGTGGCTGCTTTCTCTTGCCTCTTCAGGCTGTTCTGCTAATTCATCTAATTTAAATGATTTAATTTGAGTAGAATCAATAAAACTAATTACTAAACCATCAATTGGTTTTTCTAGGTCTTCATTAAGAACTGATTTATATGCAGATGGATTAAATAATTTATATATGTGTTTTGTAAATGACTCATTAGTAAATCTTTTTTGATAAGATTCATTTGAAGTCGACAATAAATTAACCAACGCTTGTTTTTGTAATTGGTCTAAATTACCTTCAAAAATAATTGTAGGTGCTTGTACTTGTAATTTATTGGCCCATTCTTTAAGAATTACGGGGTCTGTTAAAACCTTTTTAACTTTACCAGTACTTGTCATCACTTGAATGTGTGACAATATCATAAAATTAAATGGAGTTTGGTCGTATTGTATTCTAGAAGAAATATTAGTCTCTGGTAAATAATCAAAACCGAATTTCCAATCAGTTGGCATATCCTCCTTAACATCTTTTACAAGACTTTGAAAATGCTTAATTCCTACTTCATATAATGAAGTTAAAGTTCTATCAACCATTGTCATTGGTTCAGTATTTCCAGATTTAAAATATTCAAATCCTTCCATACCTCTTCTAACATGAAATGATGTTGAAGCAATCTTTTCAGTTACGATAACTTTTTGCTTTAACATTTCGTTAAAGGTATTACTATTAGTTACTTGATAAAAATCTCTTAGTCTTTGTAGAGCCATCTTTTTAATTTAATGTTGTAAATATAATAAATTTATTTGATATAAAAAAATTATCTACCATATTTTATTATACCCATTAGCTGATTTATTGCAGCAAATGTTCCAGTCAGCTTAAACAGCTTTCCTTTATATTGAAATACTAAACCTTCAGAAGGTACAATTGATTCAATACCTCCAATTGAATTTAATCTATTTAATTCTTTTTCAACTTTAGCCATTTGGCTTAAATCTCCATTTTGCTTAATTTTATCTGCTTCCGTTTTAATTTGATTATGTAAACGTTGCATTTCTTTATCTGGATTTGCAACTAATAAATTAGAAACATTCTTTAAGACAACTGAACCTAATTCTAAGAATAAATTCTCAAATGGTTCAATGTTCTCCTTAAATTTCTTTTTAGCGTCTTCTTTATCAAAACGTTGAAATTCTTTATATTCATCAGCAGACATCTTCTTTGCTAGGTCTCTGACATTAAGAGTTTTCTTATCATCAAATGCCCATCTCTGAACTAAACCAGCCTTATCGATTTCGTCTAGATTCTTAAAGTCCTTGTCAATCAGTTCTTTCCACCACATTGAATGGTATTTTGAAACCGGGTCAGTGTCTTGTAACTTATACCTATTTTGTAAAGTTTGTATCTTATTTAAGAAATAAGATTTCTTTTCATCAAATTTAATTTCTTTACCAATTTGAAGTTCTTGCGGAGGTATAATTTCAAAAGTTTTTTGAACATGCTTGTTAACATCCTTTAAAGCTCCAGCAATTTTACCAGCTAATTTAGAATCAGAACCAATTTGGTTACCTTCTCCATCAGTATGAATCATACCATGAAATTGAATTACATCCTTTTCATAAGAAATAACGTTTGCATTACCTGAATAAATTAACTCCATATTCATGAATGATTTGCCATCATTAAAGTCAGCTTGGTCTTTAGCAGATAAGTGAGATAATGCTCCAGCTAGGTCATTTGCAGCAAATGTAAAAGTATCTCTAACTGCAGGAGATGGATGGTCTAAGAACATTTGCGTAATTTGTGTAATATCTATTGGACTTTTCATTTGTCCTTTATTTCTAGCAAATAAAACCTTTCCGCCTTTAACTGTAACAAATAGATTTTGACCATCCGTTTTTTCAGTTGGTGCCTCTTCGAAGTTTAATTTACCCTGTAAAGCCGCATCTATGATGTGTTTGATTTCTCCAAAGGTTAAAGTGTCATCATCAAAGGGATGCATCATGTGACCAGCTGCGCCACCTTCCATAATTAAGGTTGGATACTGTTGATTCCATTTTTCAATAAGGAACTCTGTATAATTTAAAAGTGCTTTCATATTAAGAGAAACATAAAAGACCCAAGATTAATTGGGTCTTTTATATTTTATAGATATTTTAGTTTTCAGTATTCGACTCTTCGATATAATCTGCAAGGTCTTCATCATCCCAGCCATATTCGCTATCAGCTAAAACAGC
>JACCDI010770571.1_pt1 | contig 13098 bp, 12 predicted proteins | sample 7442791 | NCBI WGS metagenome assembly JACCDI01 (sample SAMN15323434, study PRJNA562643) | freshwater metagenome | isolation source: river surface water | place: USA:Blue River Watershed | collected 2017-08-15
TCATTTCACTACTTTATTAGCTTTTAGGCTATTTTGACATATCATATTTGGAGCAGTAAAAGAGGTTTATTAGACATGTTTTATCTTTCTTTTCTGTGTCTGCTGCAATGTGCATCCTTTAATCAATCTCATCAATGATGAGATCGCTCATGACATGAACCTAAAGGTGACCTGAAAGAAGGAACACAGTAATGATAGTCATCCCAAGTGGGAAGCCTCTGATCCTGATCTTTCAATAATTAATTTTCAATATTGGGGATTACTTTGTTTGCATTGAGGCACAAGTGGAGCCCCTTGCTCCCATGTGATCTGAAAGGATGTAGTAACCTGAACACACTGGAATAATGTTTGTCCTCAGAATATAACAGACCATGATGTAATCACAAGGGATTGCTGTGCCATCGTTCCAATCAACCAACATCCAACCTACTATAGGTGGTCACATCAGACATTCTTTGTCTCTTGATGACCTTTGCTCTTCCAAGTACCTTTTTGACTTGACCATGTTTCATCAAGCACTAGATTATAGTGATTATAGTAACCAGGATCATTGCAGATACCTGCATCAATTTATTTTGCAAGACCTGTGCTTTTTGTGTGGCTATCAAGAAGCTGGAGACTTTCCTTGGACCAGGCTGCATCCAAGAATGTGCCAGACAACTCAAGGCTTTGCAAGGGCCCCTATTGGTACAATGAGGAATTCAAAGGCAGCAAATTCCAGAACTACAGTGACTAATGCAAAAATATTTTTCAGTAGATGATCTTCCTCAAGGAAGATGGCTACAGTGGTATCAACAAGGGCACATGTGTCCAACATTTTCTTACTGACATCAATAAGCCTTCCATCAAGACTACCATACCAATCTGCATGTCTCAAGCTTGGTAGAGCACTGACTTTGAGGCATGTTCCATTACCTGTCCACCATGGTGCAGAAGACTGGTGCAGTCAAGCAGGTCTAGATTGTATCTACTGCCACTGAGGTTCACAACATTCATGCCAAGAATAAGGATGGCTCAGGCCAACTCCTCCCATCCATGAAGTCAGTTGAGTGTATCAATACACATATCTCCTCAAATCAGAAGAACGGCTCTAGCAAGACCACAGTAAAGCTTGGGCCAATGGGAAGACATCCTAGATACAAAAAATAAGAGTGGCCAGCTCCCCACCAAGCAGGTATGGTGCCTTACCTCTGTTGTTGCATCTCACAATAGTTAGATTGAGTTTGTCCACCCAGAACAAGTGTCTAATTCCATTACTACTTGGAGGATGGTGAAGACCACAAAATCATGTTTGGTTGAAGAATTGTAACCTTACTGAGGACAAAAAGTGAAAGAAATCTGGATTGGCTTGGCGGATACAGGAAAACCTTAGTCCTTAGGTATGCATTACCTGTGTTTCAGCACCCATTTGAATTGTTACGTCTATTCATTGCCAAAAAAGTCTTAATGTAATATTAGTTGAAACAAACTTGGATACAGACATCTACATTGTTGACTCTAATCATCTTGTGGGTCACAACTACGATTATCAAGTTCAAATCTTTGGTTTTGACAAGGCAACAAGGCACAGTAATACTCCCACTTTTGATGTTGCCATAGCCAATCAGCAAATGACCCACTCAACCATGATTCTAATGACAAAACATTTTTGTCTTCCCAATGCAATGTCATGTACATGGCAATACTGTCAATTAATGTCCAAAGTTCCCTCACATAGACCAACTGAAGAAGATCACACATTTTTGGTTTGTGTCTCAAAGGGCTGTGACCGACCAATCACTATACAGCTGTCCTTGGACGGTTTTGACAGTTACTTGAAGGCCTGGACTCTAGCATCTTGGAGTATTAGGATGAGTTGATACCTCAGCATCATCTTACATCTGCCAGCCCACAATGTGACCCCTCAACCTTGCTTCATTCTTCTCAAGAGGACAACATGGTTGAGTACAGAGGATGTATTCTGGCTAAATGTGCCACAGGACCCAGTAGTACTGCCATAACCATTGGATATATTATTTCTGTTGTTTATGCTGCTGAAGATAGTACAGACAAAGACAACTTTGCAGTTGCTCTTGAGCAACAAGTCACAATTAACCTAATGACTGCAGTCAACACACTTCAGTTGACTACCATCAAACATAAGCCCACCATTGACTCCAAGGCTTGTGTCTGGTGTTCAAGTATCCCTTTGCAGGAGACAAAGTGGGCAGTGCAGTGGATCACAAACTATGGTGTGAAGAACATTATCAATCCCATGATGGTTTGCCCAATTGAAGGATAGCCCCACTATGTGGGAAGGCTATCTATCCTATTGGAGAGAGTATTGAACAATTTTCAAGTATATCTTCATGAGAATGTCACCTACAGATATATTACCTCAATAGTAAGACAAGGGACATGCATATTCGTAGCAAAAGGATTACAACAATCCCACATAATAAGATGAGTTTAGAAAATTTTTTTATTCTTAATCAAACAAATAGAGGTGCAAGACATCACCTGGGCCTTTGCTGATTCCTGTATATCCCTACTCTAGATTTATTCTTTTATCAAAAATGAGATTATTGAAGATTTTTCAATATGTGTGCTACTCATCTCTTACAGTTATCTCTCTCAAAAAATTTCACAAGAAGCCCCCATGACAATCAAAACAATCTCTCACTGCAGTACCACTGCCCAAATTCCAAAATAAAAAGATCCACCATCCACTTGTTGAGAAATAAGTGTGCAAGTTTACAGTGAATGATGTAGATTATGACTAAAATTGCTTTGACAAGAAAACAGATTCATTTAAAAACATTTCCTTTTTTGTGTAACTTTTGGATTATTCATCATTCTGTTGTCCTTCCCTCCCTCTGTTCCTGACTGTTGATTGCTCTGACTGCAAATTTTGCTCTTGTCAGCTTTGTGTGCCAAACTTACTGCATCTGTTGGTTTTGTTCATTTGTCCTCTGTTGCTTGAGGTTGTCACTGTTAGTGTTCCTTTTCCCAATTGCTTTGTCCTTGGTTGATGTTTTTGTTGCTGCTGAAATATCTGCAGTCACTTTCATCACCTCTCATTCTGCTTCTGGGTGTTGATTTTAGCTTGTTCAAGCTGGATTCATTTTTGTTTGATATAAGTGTCTGCTCTACCCCATGTCTTCATGCCCAACTCAACTTTCAAATAAATACCCCATCCACATGCTGTAGCAAAAACTGGCCTCTTTAGAACTAATGCATACTCCCTCTGATGGGACAAGCTTGCAGGAAAGTCAGTTCAAAGTAAAATTTGGGCATCGATTCCAGGTTTAAGAGTGCAATATGGGATGGAAAAAGAACTGACTTTTTCTATTTTGACTTCTTGAACCAATTATTTCACAGTCAACTAACCTGCCATCAAAGATCCCAATCTCAAATGTGCAAAAATGTCAGCTGGTCATCTTTCAATCAAATTCAGTTTTCCATTCATATGATTTGCACTTCAAAAACCAATCTTGATTTTGTGTGATGAATTTTTTAGAAAAAATTAAGTCAAAACTAGTATTTGGGTATTTATGATAGGTACAGAGCATGTTGAGGGTGTCTTCAGCCTGATGTATGAGTTAGTTCCATAGTTGTATAGGGAAATTTGGATCATTTGAGCATACACCAATGATGAAGTGATTCTTGAAAATATGAATCTTACATTCCACAGTATTGACTCAATGTTCTTTTGGTGGAACACATTGGCAATTGATAGATTCATGGACAAGGAAGTCTTTGAATGTGTTTGATACTTCATTGTTCAACAAAATTGTGTTTTTTTGCTTATTTTCAAGTATGATACATATGGATTGGACAATGTTGACAATAGTAGATGCCCCTCTGTTTGGAAATTGATAAATAATGATTGCATGGTATTGTGGTCATATGCAACAAATATGTATTTGTTGCCTTCATGTACACAATATGGAATTTTTTCAGGCATATCAATGCAGACTTATTTATTCATATTATCCTTTATTGCTGCCCAACTGAATTTCATGCTGATTATGTCTGGTTTGTTGTGCTTGGAATTGATGCGTGTTTGCAACCAATTTACATGTATGGTTGTTTTTGTTGTGGATAACATGTTCTCTAGTGGTTGCTGTGCATATGCTTTGATTGTTACTGTTGATATAGGGAGGTGTTGTTGGACTGCAGTGGCTGCAAGTCCTGGCTATCTATTGAACTGATGATTGTTGGTGACAATGATCCATGTTAATATGGGTGGTGAAAATAGGCACTGATAGTAGAACCTGATCAGGTCTTTCTGTATTGTAATGTGTGTGATGTTGGACTCAGATTCAACCTTATGAGCTTCTAAATGTTGATGCAATCAAGTCAATATTATCATTCTTGGATTGTCTGGTCATTGGAAATTTACAAATTTTGCTGTCATATGATGGAGTGGGTGTTGGACTGGGCAAAGATCTAATATCCATAGTTTTGACTTTCATCCCTTGGTCCTTGTAGGATTATTTTGCTGTTGTAGTAAATATAGCAATGCATGGCATCATATTCCACTGTGCATCTAGCATCACAGAATTGTGAATATGAGTGTTGAATGTGCAAGGTCAGAAACAACATGGACAATTCATGCAGTTGCAGGGAGCTGTGGTATTTCAAGGTGGCAAGTGTGCGGATGCATCAGGAAGTGTGAAGTGTAGTTGATTTGTTGTTGGTTGTTTGTCATTGGGAAATAGAAAGTGTGCAGTCATTCCTAAGTTGAAGATACCATGGTTTGTTGGGGTCTATATTTTCTTATTTTTACCCTTTTACACACATCTTTTGTGCATTAGGAATCACCACTGATTTGTTGTAATCATCACTATTATCACCTTCTGCACTGATTCATTAGTTGATTTTGGCACAGTTACTATTTTTGGGTGGGGTTAGGAATGGGTTAAATGGTTCATAATATTTTGAGGTTCTACATGTTTGTGCCCTGCCACCCAAAGGAGTCAAGTGTGCTGGATATGATTTCCAAGTTGTCCAGGTAAGGTTTTTTGTGTGCCCCACAAAGACTGGTGCCAGGGAAGAGGTGAATATTTGCCCTGGTTATATATGGATTGTAACTTTATCTGGGCATATCCGATGAACAGTTATATCCTCTGTGATCTGTATTATTCCCACAGTTGAAGCAGTAGTACCACTTGTTGAATCATTTGAATGGTATAGGAGTATAATTGCATTACATATAAAAGCTAGGGGTCCCCCCATATCTTCCAAATGTGTTATTGTGAGGCCTGTTACTAAGTCCATGTACTTGTCCACCCTGTGTCAATCCAAAACTGTGGCTTCCTTTGGTTGTTTTTTGTATACCCATGTTTGAGTAACATAAATGATTATTATTTTAGAATTATTAGAATGTGGGTGTAGTACAAAGCAGTATGTGAGGCAACACAGCATTCATTGAATCATATATCAGCAAGGCCATGAGAAGAATAGGTTCATGTGGTGAACCTGGCATCACTAAAGTACTGATAGACAGAAGGATTGGGAATCCACAAAGAAGGAGTTCCTGGAATCCAGGGTAAGCACAACTGGGCATAACAGCTGTTGCTTAGTTGGAAAAGTTGTATGTTGCGACATTTTAAAAATTAATGACACTGACACAGACACCGACATGTCGTAACATGTCTTTTTTTTCTAGCAACATTAGCAAATTTTTCATGTCGCTGAACTGTTGGTGTCGACGACATCAAGAATGAAAACAATGCAAAAAAAAATAATATAAAACATATTTAATATATTAAAAGAACAGTTAAATGTATTTTTTTTGTACTTTTTTTAAGTTACTGATAAATACTCTACTAATGATATTATTTATGCGCAAAAAAAATGTTTTCTCCAAAGAAATATTTTTTGTCAGCAGGTTGACTGCCACTCACGATTTGTGACCACGACATGCCACAGACACGTGACTCAGAATAAAAAAAATTCTCCATGTTGTGGACATTTGTGTCAATTTCAAAATTTTACGACATCTGGTCGACATTACGACATGTCAGCAACATGTCGATGACATTTCCAACTAAGATGACATTCATTAACATTTACCTAATCAGTAACAACCAAATACAAATAAATCTTGAAGAAATCTGGGGATTCTTCAAAGCTTTTTTTGGTCTATGTTTCTACAGATGCAGTATTGCCAATGCACAAGACAAGCAACAATGTTACCCTCTTGTATTGGCAGCGGTTGAGAGACTGAAGGGGAGCACTATGAGAAGCAAGTTCAAATGTTTGAACACACTGCTGCATAGTTTGGAGGTGACAAGATTGAATCCATCATGAATAAGCACAAAGAAAGTTTGTCGTTTTGCATTGTGCATTACATTAATGGTGATCTTGAGAAGCTGTTGCAAGATTTTGGGAATCAATCATTGAAAATATCATTTGTGCCTGAATGGACTGATCTCATCATTGAAGAAAAAATACAGATGAGATTGTCAAAATCAAATTTCCTTTTGCTCTCCAGGCAAAAGAGCAAGAAAACTTTTGGACCTATTGGCCATTGCATCAATTCAGTGCATACTGGCATCCCACTTTTGTGCCCCATGGGACATCATTGCAAATACATAACTGAGTAAATTGCAGATTATCAAACAAACAAATAATCCAGAGAAGATGAATTTTGATGGCACATTTCTCTTTGGTGACTGCGGGTATAACAAAGAAACATCATTCTATCTCAGTGAAAAAGTTGGGGTTCAATTTGTCCACACCACAAAATGCGGACCATCATTGTGTTTCATTTTTGGAAAAGTGAATTATCAAATGACAACAGAACAACAAGCCATTTCCAAATCAGGTCCAATTATTAGTATGGGGGCAATGCAAGCAATTGAGGAATCTACTTCATTCCTTATCTTATATCAGAATGGTACTGGTTGTGTGACGTTTTTGCAATCTTCCAACCCAGCACTGGGCTACTCCAACATTGAGTACATTACAATCTATTGTGACACATTGAGTACACCACCACCTATTTGAACATTATTTCTCAACAATCATCAGTTGTTGAGGACACATCTTACAATCCAATAAAGTACATCTTTGACAACTATGATGTCAATTTTCATGTCATGTTGAAGGAACACACCTTTCAATCCATGAAAAAGGAAAAGGGTGGTATCAAATGGCATTATTCCCATTCATTCCATATCTCATCAACTGTATTGTATCACTGTCTTCCAAAGAATCAAGAGTCTCTATCCAACGCAGAGACTGGTCTCTGATATTTTAAATTTGGTATTAACATTGTTGTTAATAGCAATGTTCCTCCTCCTGATCAGCACTACATTGGGATGGACTTGTAGACTTTGTGCAGAATTGGAAAGGCTCATTCACAGGACATTGTGAAGAGCAATCCACATCCTTACACCAGCAAAAACATACAACAACTGATTAAGCAGATCAAACTGGGTCGATTACAATGACAGAAGAGGAGAAAATCCTCAAATAGACTTTTTTGGTGCCTCTTGTGGATAAAGATCAATCAGCTTGGAAAATCATAACATTGAACAAAGATACAGTGCAAAGTGTGTTGACTGCCATTTTGAATGGATTCAGATACAAACTTATCTCTCTCTGGAACTGCGGCTTCATTGTTAGCACAAAGAAACCATGGCTTGGTACCTCCCTTGATGGATGGATTCAGATGCAAAGTTATGACAAGGTTGCTAGGAAACAGACAGACAAATGTCTGGGTTCTGATGATGCTGACGCTCTTTGCAGACCAATGAACTGCTGCCTTGAGATTAAAACACCCAGTAAAAAGGGGATCAAAAGCAACTGCTACAATGTGCAACTCTATGCTCCAAATACATGGGATGCATTTTTGGAGATGTGATATTCAAACAAATTTTATATCTCCTGGAATACAGATACCAATTACTTCATCGTTGTACTGTAACTGGTGCCTCAAACGTCTTATTCATTGTTGCTAGTGAGAATACTGTTATCATCTCAGCGTTAGTTACTATTTACCCTGGTTGTCAATTGATTTACCTTTCTCTCTTGGATGTTGTTTCTGATTGCAGTCTCAAATGGGCATATGAATCAGCATGGGACGACTTTAGCAATCCAATGCAACATCTCCCAACTATCTGCAATGAACTGATATCCAGTTGCAACTATCCCATCAATGAAAATAGTCACTTCTATTGTAATTGTATTTGATGCATCCTCAAAGGTCATGTGAACACAACACAATTGCCTCTACCATGTGCTATCCAAATTGCACTGCTCATCATAACAAAATGGAACAGATGTAAGGGTAAATTGACAAAATGATGTGCTTTCTCAATGGAATGAATTTTCCATTTTCAAAAGGTTTGCCAAAGCAAGTGTTAGTGAAAGTAATTGCTGCTGATTAACTATGAAACATTGTTTCCCAATGAAACCCATTCATACAGGGAAGGGATTCTCTGCCATCCAATCATACCACTGGCACACCACTGAGTGGTTTCAGGACTTCTTTTATGTCCTCACAACCACTTAACAACCATACAATGCAACTCATGACATCAAACCACCATTATCTCCGCAAAAAATTCCAGAGACAGCAGTTGAATATAAAGTCTTTTCTGCATCCTCTTGGCGAATCCAACAGAAACAACTTCATGCTGACAGATATATGAAGGAGCATCTGCAGACCAGATATCAATTTCTACAATTTTGCAACAACCCACACCGTAAGGCTATATGCCTGGATTGCAAATTGGACAATTGATCACACCATAGAAACAAAATAATACCAGAGAAGCAATTTTATCCCAAATTTGTCATGTGCATGACTACTATGAGTGCCAACAAAGCATCACAGACCAGCTATTTCAGTGGGATGTGCAAAGTTTTGCTCTGCATCACACCCAAAGAGAGAAACATATTGATTCCATAATATGCAAGAGGCTGGCAGGTTAGCAAAAACAAAACAAAGCAAGAATGCAGATACAATTACTAAGCCAACCAAAAAAGGTTCATTTACCCATTATTGACAACATCTACTAATAATTAGTAAATTCAAAAATTCTAGATAAAATATCTAGATAATTTTTGGTGGAGTTTTCTCAGCTTTTTGTACTAGTAATTATCTTGTGGCCTTTTAGGCAGAGAAAAATCCACTTACAAATTTTCAAATTTGTCTTGCTAGATGCGTCTAGTAATTTTAGGGCAAAATTTCCTCTTCCCTCAGAAAACCTACATCTTGCCCTGATCCTTTTGCCAAGCCTGCTTCCTACAAAATGGGTAAGGGTTTAGATGGTGTGACAAGTACTTTGTGAGTTGTGTCATCTAAGTCCTTAAGTACATGGTTACAAGATTATTGTTTTGAACAAGATTGAAACTGTCCCCTAGAAGCTCAGTGCTCAGGGGAGGCGGGTCAGGTAAAACAAAACAAGACTACTAAACTAGACAATGATTGATGGATCTATCTTGTATCTGTCACAAAAAGATCTTATAAGGGACTGAGTTGTCTTCCACTGATGATCCTCTTGCCATTCACTTAAGGTGCTACACAATGCAATCTTCCAAGAGTCTGCTGGCTATGTTGTAGGGAGCAATTGAGGATTGGCAATGGTGGTGAGTCTACGTGGTGACTCCTCCATATGTATTATCTTTGTTGCTTGGTGCACTTCCTCTATTCCTGCCAATGCTCCTGAACAAGCTGTCTTCTGCAACCATCTCTAGTCTAACGTCGAAGTTCTCCTCTTTTTTACCTAGTAAATTACTAGTAGTGTAATTAGGTGGAAAAAACTCACCTTATAAATTATGTAGCAAAAACTCTGCTTATATGCATTTTTGGACATCTCAAAAGGGCCAAGTTTGAGGTTGTGAAAAACATGTGAAATGGAATTGAAGCACAAATAGTGGAAACCTCTTGGAATGAAGTTCAATTTTGGGATTTGGTGAGAGGGTTTCATGGATTTGACCTTGTCTAAGCTGTGCAGTAGGTAGAAGGTCAAGGATGAGTAAAATTTGCCTTGAAAAAGTGGGCGGGGCTAAGAATCACTAGCAAAGCCAAAAGAACTTGTTCACAACTTTGTAATATTTTTTGCTAGAAAACACTAGCAAAGCCAAAAGCACTAGTTAATCAATTTATAATATTTTTGGAGTAAAAAAACACTAGCAAATCCAAAGGCACTAGTTAACAACTGTGTAGTATGTTTTGCAGTAGTAAATTATACGAGATTGTTTTTATTACATGATGAATATCCCCCTTCTCACAAACAATTACAATTTGTAATTTGTGCTTTTAATAATATTTGTAATGTAAGAAATTGTAGGTCCATGTGACAATAATTCACTTAGTTGGAAATGTTGTCAACATGTTGCCGACATGTCGTAATGTTTGCCAGATGTCAAAAAAATTTGAAATCAAAATGAATGTCCATGACAGGGAGAAATTTTTATTCTGAGTCACGTGTCTGTGGCATGTTGTGGTCATAAATCGTAAGTGACAGTGGACTTGCTGATAAAAAAATATATCTTTGGAGAAAATATTTTTTTGATGCCTAAAAGATATCATAAGTAGAGTATTTATCTGTAAAGTAAAAAAAGTAAAAAAAAATTAAAATTCAACTGTTCTTTTAATCAATATTAAGTATTTTTTAAGTATCATACAACAATAAAATATATTTTATACTATATTTTTTTGGTGTCATTTTCATTCTTGATGTTGTCGACACCAACAATCCACCAACATGAAAAATTTCCTAATGTTGCTTAAAAAAAGACATGTCATGACATGTTGGTGTCTGTGTCGGTGTTGTTAAATTTCAAAATGTCACAACATATGACTTTTTCAACTAAGATAATTCACACTTGGCCATCTGATCTGCATGTGGAATGGCATCATTGTACCTTGTCATGCATCCTAATTGTTTGTCTTCTTGCCTTGATCTTCCTTCTCCAATGTAACAAAGTCAAAATGAGAAGACATCTTTTGCTTCTTTTTGTTAGGGTTGGGATCAACCCATTTGAGCCTGTCATACATTGACTTGAATCATTGCTCCAGGACCAGATCACCATTCCCAAGGATCAGTGCATTCTCTCAATTTTCAATCCTTTCTCAAAAACTCATATAGGTCTCCTCTTCATCTCAGCTTCCAGGGCAAAAAATAGGGGGGACAGAATGGATCCAGTTTGATTATTATAAAATCTTCATCTTTCTGAAGAATGCAGCACTTGCTTTGTTAGCACAATTCTGAAGATTTTTTCTCTTGGTCATAAACACCAACAATGGTGAAACCTTTTACAACATCTGAGCAGATGTTACACCAATCACCAGATGTCACTCTATCCATCTTCTTCCATTTTTGTTTGGTGCTTCCAATACCCAGGATCTTTAAGGTCATGTGACAGGCAAGTTTTAGATGCACAGGAACTTTTGGATCTGCTGCTGAGATCCAGATGTTTTATTCAAAAGGCATAATATCTGGTTTAGATTAAGACTCCTCTGAAAAACTGAAGCATATGTGAGATGTGAGATCATTTTGTCAAAAAGAGAAGTAACAAACTCATGACTAACTGCATTGATGCCAAAAATCATAGACAAGCTTACTTTCTTCTGGACTATCTTGTGGTCAACAATATGGATGAGGTATCAATAATTGTTCATTGATCCTTTTGCTACAGCCTTGTCCTTGCAAAAGACTATTTTCTTTGAGTCTCTGAAAATAGTAGGATTTGGAGAAAAAGGTAGCCAACACATGAAAAGTTGTGAAGAAACCATTCCCTGATCTGATTCCATTACAAAATTACTCTTCCAGTCAAGATTATCCATTATCCTATGCTCATAAATGATATCCATGTCATCTAGCAATACTGTGGCACTCTCATTGTTGTCATCATCCTTGTCACTTTTCAAAATCTTCATTTACATGGTCACTCCCATGCGAGGACTCATTCCCTAAATTTTTCTATCAAAAACCTTGATCAATGATGGTTGCATTGCCAATTTCATATAATGCCTCATCACCCTTGATATCATGGTAATTGGAAGGAACAGACTTGTAGACTAATTCACTTTTGGGCAAATTTTCTTTGAGGATGCAGTCAGTCAATAGGAAGTAATATTGTAATTTGTACATTGCTGGTATGGTAGGATAAAAATGTCTTGACAGTTGAGAACAAAAAGTCCCATACACCTTCCTTCATGAGAACCATGGCAATAGATTGATGGTTTTTGAGGCCAAGGAATTTAGGTGAGATAAAAAGTGATTGGAAAATTGGCTTGAGACAAACAAAATTGAGGATAGTAATAATTTCACCAGCCATTTGGCAATCTGACAAATTTGTTAATCTGGAGTACTTCCCTGCATTGTGTTTGTTAGATAAGGTTTTGAACATGGTATGCTCCAAATAATAATTAGAGAGTAATATATGCCTTACCTGAGAAAAAATCAAGAAGAGGAAAAATGTCAACGAGCAAAAATGAGTACAATTCTGGTGAAAATTTTGGCCAAACGAGGTGTCTCATTCATAATATTTCCCAAAAAGGGGAAGTGACATGGTCTGCTTTATGTATAAGTAATGCCTTTGGAAACTTAACTGCAATCACATGTGCACCTCTTTGCACATTCCCTGATCTGTTGAAGGTGACCGGTCAAAAAAATAGTGATTTTATTTCTAAAAGTCATAGACATGTCATAGACATGTCATAGACATGTCATAACATGTTGTAATGTCAGCCAGATGTTGTAAAATTTCAAAAGAGACTTGGCTGTCTATGACATCAGTCACTGAAAGCTATAATTTTTTTAATAAGGGTGTCCAGAGGAAAACCTGAAAAATCTGGTATGTTACTTTTTTATTGTATTTTCAAGAATTTTACAATGAGTGGACCAAAATGCACCCTAAAATTGCATGTGCAGAAGTAAGTTTTTTATGGCCCAAAGATTTGGCCTGTTCAAGCTTCTTTCGGACAAGTCTCATCTTGCCCATTGTTGGTGTTGATGTCATTGAATTTTGAGAAGTCTGGACTTCAGTTTTCCAAACTAAGATTACAGTCCAATTTCTCTAATGTCAGAATGTAATGAGTGACAACAAATAATTTTTTAAGAGACCCCTCCTATGACATCAGTCACCCTTAAA
>JACCDI011197866.1_pt1 | contig 13094 bp, 9 predicted proteins | sample 7442791 | NCBI WGS metagenome assembly JACCDI01 (sample SAMN15323434, study PRJNA562643) | freshwater metagenome | isolation source: river surface water | place: USA:Blue River Watershed | collected 2017-08-15
CCCCAGATGTAGAGATAAACTCAGCATCATTCCAAGAGGTTGTAGGTAACTCCCAAGCAGATGGTAGTCTACTTTTGCTGTTCCTATTTTCAAGAGCCAGCCTTCCTTGTGGGATGTCATTTCTCCTCAAAATCCTCTCTTCACCTCATCATTATCAACCATGGCATGAAGAAGATGTAGGTTAGATAGCATACCTTTCAAATTCCAATTCATTTTTGATCCCTTATATTTTTCTTTCACATAATTAACATCATCAGTATCAGTCAAAGGGTGCCTATCAAGCCAAGTGAACACTTTTCTACGTGTCCATTTTGACAGGGATTGAGGAGTAGAGTCTTTGCCACATACACCACTCTCTTACCTGCGCAATATTTCTGCTTTATATTCTTATGCATTTGGATGGTACTATGTCACCTTTAAATTCCTCCATGGTGACTTTGTTTCATCAAAAATTGTTTTTTGTTTGTTGTCTGTCAAACAACATGAAATCATGATTAACAATTGAATTCTATGACTTTTTTCTCATAAAAATACTGTGCATTCCCTGTACCTCCTTTGGTGTTGGGGGGGTGCTTCTTTGTAGGAGAAGTTGTTTACAGGATTTTCTGATTGGTTGGCTGTATATTCCAATTGATTGACCATGGTAATTAAATTTGATGGGTGATTCACTATATCATTCACCATTGCTCATTTTGTACATAAATTTTCCCAGCCACTTCTTCATAACTGCTCTGACTATTAGCCATTCACTTAAGATAATCAGTTTGATTTATAAACAAAATTACCATGGAGAGTTTCAAGGAATACTTTTTTGTAAAAATCTTCCTTGGTATTGGGGGTATGAGTTTTGGAGGTATATTATGATGCGCCACTCTTACCAGATCAATGGCGCAGCATTAGTGACAAAATCATACCCCATTGGGTTATGAGTCCTATCTTTTTTAAGAAAAAACTGCAAAAACATGGTTCCCTAAAATCAGGGGGTTCTTGTCTGAATAAAATTAATTGTTTGCTCATTTCGTGACATCAAAACTTTTATGAGTTATGAGCGAAAGAGTTATCTTTCGGCATATTTTTATCCGAGCGGTCGGATATTTTCATTTGGGGGGTTCGAAATTCGAATATTTTTTTATGACATAATAATATATTCCTCGACTCATAAGATGGTATGTAGGGTAGGTACCTACGATGTATTGAACGACGTAATCTAATTTTTGTTCACAACGAACCCTTGAAAATCCATTCATCATAGGAAAGAGGAAAAAGTTCAACAAAGTGATACGTTTTAAAATATTCCGCTACTACCATACCAAAAACCATGAATTACTTTTTCTTTTTTCTGCACGATGTGTTATTAAACTTGGTTGAATATTATATGGTTCTTCCTAATACTTCACTGTAATTTTCATTCTTATATTCTAGAGTGCTCGAAGCTGTTCGAATATTTACTCGAGATTTTCGGATGGAACAGAATTGAACAAATTTAGGAGAGAACTGTCTTGTCGTGTGTGATATAAAAGCGATAACATGCTGCGCGCGCTGCCTCTCTATGTTGCTTTCTTCTTTTGGTGGTTACACGCACGATGATATGGTACTTACTGATTTTCTTACTTACGTCCCATCGGCTCGTGCTCGCGAGGTCCCTTCTTCACCACCGTGACCGTCGATTCCTCAGCGTTAAAAAAGTAATTGGAGAGATGAGATGATCTTACATCATGCAATTGTTAGTGTTCTAGAATCTTCTCGAACCCCCATTTCAATTCCATCGATCAATGGATCCATGAGATAAAACAGCGAATCAAACTTAGACTGCAAAGATTATTGACCAATCTCATTGACAAAAATGATGCTGTCGATATAATCTACATCCATCACAATTTATTCAACTTTTTGCAAGGTATTCCGACATAATAAAATATCATTTGAACGAAGGCAAATTGGTTGTCTATTCTTGAATTCAAGCCATACTCGCATCGCGCATTTCTCGTCTCTAACCATGTCAGCTGCAAGCCACCCAGAGGAGTCCGCCATATGTAATCAGGGCAACAAGAACGACGACCCCATCGAATCCATCCAATCATCGTCGACTTCAAACATCCCGCCCTTGAACCCCGAAGATCCGCTCTACGGGCTCACGACCTCTCAAGTCGCCCAATCTCTCGCCGAATTCGGGAAAAATGAAATCCCCGTTGCTCAAACGCCCGTTTATCTCCTCTTCGTCCGGCAATTCATAGGGTTTCTGCCCCTTTTGATCGAAGTGGCGGCACTCATCTCACTTGGGATTGGAGATTACGTCGACTTCGGGATCATTCTCGCCATGCTGTTTGTGAATGCCCTACTCGGCTTTAGGGAAGAATATCACGCGAAGAAAAGCTTGGATGAATTGAGCCAACAATTGGAAAGCAAAATTGCAGTGCGTAGAAACGGCGAGACTGAGACGGTCAACGTCACGGAATTGGTGCCTGGAGACGTCGTTTTATTGGTTGGAGGGCAGATTGTGCCGGCTGATGTAAAGTACATGAGAGGGGACATCATGAGCGTCGATACAGCTGCTTTGACTGGAGAACCCATTCCAAGAAAATATCCTTCGAAAGTGAGTCTCGCCTTCACATTTTCGATTTGCAATTATGTTCATGTGCACGTTGATACTATGCTGCAATCGCATCTGTTTTCCTCTTCAAGGAACACGGCGATGTGATTTTGTCAGGGTCTACTATTGTTGCGGGTGAATGTTACGGCCGTGTCCTCAGAACCGGCGAAAGCACAGAAATCGGACAAGCTCAAGCAGACATCATGAAAGATAAGCAAGTCAGAATTGTCTCGGTGTTTCAAAAGAAAATCATGACGGTTGTGCAGGTGTTGGTGTCAACGAGTCTGATCATAGTCGTAGCGGTTCTATTGGTATCTGGCTTCTACTATAATGGATTCGAGGATGACGTTCAAGGAGTGATCTTGGATTCTTTGGCCATCATGATTGCATCTATCCCCATTGCGCTTCCTCTGGTATTGCAAGTGAATTTGGCTCTGGGGGCAAGTTTTCTTGCAAAGAATTATCATGCCATAGTGACGTCGATCCCTGCTCTACAAGATATTGCATGTGAGTTATCAGCTTTGAATTGGGTGATTAACACTGAACATCATCTCCTCACGTTTCCTTTTGTGAAAAATAACGCAGCAATGTCCATGTTGTGCAGTGACAAAACCGGTACTTTGACAACCGCGAATATGTCCGTCATCAGAGATCAAATTTATACCGCCAATGGCTACACAAAAGATCAAGTGATCGAATATGCATTCCTCTGCTCCAACGCTGATAAAAAGGAAGATCCAATTGACAGAGCAATTGTAAACGAGTACAAAAGTAAATCTTCACAGAGTGACAGCTGGGTACAGTCTGAAATTATAGGATTCAATCCAACCGTGAAACGAGTCGTTGCCTTCGTTTCAAATGGCAAAGGAAAGACTTTAACGATTGCTAAAGGGTTGCCCGCGAAGATTCTCAACACTGAAGCCGGCGGAGTGGATGACCACGAATTACAATGGAAAGTTGATAATAACGATAAGAGATTTATCCAGGAACTCTCGGATGTGGACAAAGATTTGAGTGCCAGTGGGTATAAAACGATTGCCGTAGCAGCTTGTGAAGGCAATGCAAGGGAACTCGGAGAAGACGCGAGGTGGAAATTTGTCGGCCTCGTCCCAATGCTGGATCCACCAAGATTCGATACGCCCGCCACAATCGAATCGCTCTATCGAGCTAACATTTCTGTCAAGATGATCACCGGAGATCATGTCAACGTTGGTAAAGAAACGGCTCGGCTTATTGGTTTGGGAGTGAATATTCGTCCAGGCGAAGAAATTAGAAATAACTCATCAGAATACAGGAATAACATTATTTGGGATGCCGATGGATTTGCCTCTGTCCTTCCGTCTGATAAGCGCGAGATTGTTTTGACTTTGAGAAACCACTTTGGAGTTGTCACTGGCATGACTGGGGTAAGCTCATTGATATATTAAAACTTCTTCCATTTTCAATCTTTATCATTATTTCATTTTGCAATCGAAATATTTCTGTTTTTAGGATGGGGTAAACGATGCTGCCGCACTTAGCGCTGCTCAAGTTGGGATCGCAGTCCACGATGCTACAGATGCAGCAAAGAATGCAGCAGACCTCATTCTCACCGAGCCTGGACTTTCTCCAATTTATGGCGCAGTTCTTGAGAGTAGACGGATATTCAGGTAAGTGAACTTTGCTCGAAATTCTCACTTGAACTCTTCGATGTGTTTTGACCCGACGATTCATTTCAAACAATGCATTATGTTATAATACGGTAAACATAACAGTCGGATTAAATGTGAGTAACAAACATACCAGATTTCTCTTATTTTTTAAAACAAGGGTGTCTAACATGGTGCTTGATTAATTTGATCGAATTTCAAAGCATATGTGATCTATAGAGTGGCGGCATCAATGGTGTTAGTCCTGACTCTTTCAGTTGTGATCTTTGTAACTGGTTGCTCAGTAGACCCGTTGTACGTAATCATTTTAGCTCTGCTCAATGACATTTCGATGATTCCAGTTGCCTACGACAATGCCAAAGCCACAACGAAACCGCAGTTGCCAAAGGCTCGGGTCCTTGTCGTATCTTCTCTCTTTTACGGTTTTGTCCAATCCGCCTTGAGTTTAATGTTTATATTCACGATGGACTATGATCAGAATCTCAACGAACCGCTGGATCTGGAATCTTGCTCGGGAGAAACTCGAGCATTCATTTGGCTCCATTTGATTTTTGTCACCGAGCTAATGATATTTTCTGTCAGAGCGCCATCATTTTTCATCTTTTCGAGACCATCGATTTATTTGGTTTTGTCGGTGCTTCTCACTCTGATTGTAGGGGAATTGATAGCGGCGTTTGTTGCAGATCTTAGTTTGAGTGGACAAAATCTTGGCTATATCGTTCTGTTCAATGTGGCTTCGTTTGTAGTGGTTGATTTGATCAAAATTGAATTTCGCAAAATGATCGGCCAAGAGGAAGGAGATGTCATTGAAAACGATGAATTGTTTGAACCTGCTCCGCTTTCCGAGACACAAAAGAGTGTTCGCAAGGGGCTTCGATATGCTGTGCATAGTGTGTCTATCATGCCGCCAGAGGATAGACAGCACGTGGTGGAAATTAGAAAGCGAACTAAGTCGTCTATTGCTGGATTCTTTGATTTAGGAACGGATCTTGCAGTGAACGGCGGCTTTGTCAGGAAAAATGGCGACAGGTCGACGCTGCTTTATGGGAACTATCAGAGATTGGAGCCCATTCTAGAAGGCAGGTCGAAACAAGTTTCCTCTCCGTTGTAGACTTCATATGAAAGTATAATTGTCCAATCCATCACTCGTCAACTTTCTCGAAATCTATCTCACGAGATGCACCTTAAAATTATCGTGACTATGACTCTATGTTTTGCACTATCTTATCAATATTTATTTTCTCAGCAAAAAGAGGGAAGATCGCACCGATGAGCGTATCAATTCTGGTCAGATTACCGTCCCGAAGACGCCTAAATTCATTATTGAAAAGTTTATTATTGATCATCTGCGTACTTGATTAAATACAAATCAACATGAGCAGTCATTCTATCCATTGGGTTTTCACTTCGCATTTGCCCAGTTTTATTCATGTCATGTTCTCTTTCGTCTTCACGTCAACGTCGACATCTACATCTACATTACTATGCGTCGGTAAATCAACGGGCGGATACGGCTTAAAATAATAAGCAATGTCTCGATCGACGGTGAATGACCAAATAACTCAAATTGATAACATCCTTGGATTTGCTTCAACGGAGGGGCTTTCCACGAGACAAAAATGATTCCGATTTTTCTCTGACACGTCACAACTGATAGTTTTTACAAACACATCAGTCTTGTATTCGTTACTGATGAGCTCATAGTTGCTCTTATTGAAAGGAGGCGACAGTATGGGTTGAAGACCCTCGGTGGGAGATCTTTTGACCGCATTTAGAATTACGTACTTGCCAAGTAACGAGACAATTTTGAATTGAGGCCAGAAGGAATTTTTCATTGCAATTCATTGGGAATAAAATCAGTAATTCATCGGAAATAACTGGCAAGTGTGTGTATGCTCAGAGAGCAGTGGAATAGAGTGTTTGATAGAATAAAATTGATCCATCTGTCAAACGGTTACAGATACCCTTCAAGTTGATACCAACGTAAACCCTAAAATTACGATACGAATATTTGGAGAAGTGTGATGACTTTGTTGACCATTACGAGCCTCGGTATGACAAATGATGTAGCAATGAAGGATGGAAATGAGTTGACCATGCTATCGAAGTACAGAGTACAATGGTATATACGAACACAATGGCATGAAGCGTCATTATTATGTTCCAGACCGATATTTTGGAAATACTCGTAACTAATAAAAATGTATGCGTTCCCATCCCTCATCATGTCGCTTTACGCTCACGCCACAATTTTCCACACTCTTTCATCACATCCGCCTGAGTAACGTCATTGGGACTGCAATTCCTATCTTGCGCCAACATCGTCCTCACCTCGCTTGATTGGTTTTTCACGAATAGAGCGAATCCCGATGTCTCCTTCTGCTGTTTGGGTGTGTATCCCAATTTTGCATTATCGCCTTTACTTCCGGGGACTTCGATTTCGATGAGTTTGCTTTTGCAGCGACCGCAACAGTGACGAGCTGGATCGACACTTTTGCTGTGACGTTTTATTATAACGTTACAGTTTGATGCGGTACATGCCTAGTGTGCATATTATTGCAGGTGTTAAAATGATGTGATTGCGCAAATATGGATAAGCGAAACGGTCAAACAACAACATAAGAATTGTTAACGAGTGAAAATGCGATAAGACACTTACCCACGCATATTTGTAGGCGATTTGATAATCATGGGTAGTCGTGACTTCTACATCTTGAATCTAAATTAACGAAAGGTTAAATGAAACGCATCGTTAGCGAAGGACAAGGTGAATACAGGTAAAACAAGCTCTCATACGAAAGAACCATTTACCTTCCGCATGGAGATATTGGCCCATTTCTTAAAACATTTCCCATGCGGCGGCTTATGAACCCCATCCACCAACCACATGGCCGCATGACACATTTCATGCAAGAGAGTGGAGCGTAGCCTATCCTCGTTGTCAATCACCTTCGTCGCCAATTCAATGGTGGCCACGCGACTACTGACATGTTCGGTACCGAGTCGACCCTTCATTCTCGTGATGCCAGCGGTAGTATTGAGTTTGTTGGACCAGATAACAGTAACGGAAGAAAGTGCATTTTTGAAAGCGCGTGTATCAAAGTCACGGAAGGTTTGTTCTGTGATGGATTCGCGGTGTTTGCGGAAGGATTGTTTGGATTTGGCATCGGTCAGTTGGCTCATGGGTGGTTTTGGAGTTTTTCTCGGAATGGTGCAATTGGTGAGATTGCTAGGAGATGGCGTTCTGGTGGATAGTTTGCCTTTGCGTGAAGGTGGTTTGGTAATTGGGTTTGGTTTTGTGGTTTTTCCTCGCATCGAAGCATAGCTCTTGTCGCTCTTGCTGCGTTCAGAAACGGAAAAGTTGCTTTCTTCGTCGTCATTGTAGTCGCTCTCGCTTTCCTCTTCGTCGCTGCTCAAAATAATGATGGCCTCAGCTCGCTTTGCTCTGCGTTCACGTTCTTTCAAAGCTTCAGCGTCGTCTTCTTCATCCGATGATAGCTCTATCCACTCTTCCTCTTCGCTAGATGCAGAAATGCTGGATTCATCGACCGAGCAAGCGGATTCATGTTCAATGTCGATGGACTCGTCGGCCCGTGGCGATTTGTCACAAGAAATTGGATTTCCATTTTCCTTCTCCGAATTATATGATCTCCTGCTAACTTCTTCGACCTCGTCATCACTCTCTTCGGATTGGATCGAGTTATATTCATCTTCCGATTCTCCAGGTGAATTGCTACTCATATCTTTCGATTTATCTTTTCGACTGTCGTTGTCACTTTCTTCGTCCTCATAGTCGCTATCCAAGACGAATGCTTTGGCCTTATTTCTGTTTCGGCGGGGATTAGCCCAAACGACATCGTCATCTTGACATGAATCGTTTTCAACATTGTCGTGGTCTTCAAAGATGTTTTCGCCTTGTCGTATCTCTGCTTCATTGCTCATATCAGAAACAGATTTCTCAACGTCACCGCCGACCGAGAATATTCCTCGCCCATTGGGAACATCGCCATCACGATCTTCGTTGTGCGTAACGCAATATTCGGCATCGTTTCCTTGCGCATCATCCCCACCGGCTTGAACCTTACTACCACTTGACTTGCTCAACCCGTTTCCGTCAGAGTCGATTTGGTCGTCACGAGCATGGTCATCATCACCACCGTCTGCTTCTCCATCCAGTTCCAAAATGGGATCGGCACAATGGCATTCATCTCCGCACAACTCCTCATGATCCTTCGAAGGCACTCGAAACGAGACGGTGGTTCTGTTGAATATGGCATTAAGCAGCGACGATTGCTCCCAAACATGTTTGTTGGAATCTTCCTCGTTCAAACTGCTTACTTCTCCATCCTTGATATTGTTCGTTTCGTTTTCATTGACAACGTTTTCATGATTGGAATCACCCCCCAAAGACAAGTCTTCAAATGCCTCGGCCAAGTTCTTGGCTCCGTCCGAGATGCTTACGGTTCTGCTATATTCACTCTCTTCTCCTCCCTCGTCATCTTCATTCTCTTCTTCCTCTTTAGGATCATCGTGAATCGTCCGTTGTGAATGGCTTTTTGCGTGAGATTGTTTTGTCTTCTTGGCCGTGCTCAAAATGGAAAGCACCAACGGCGATAGAAATTGAGGCGAGATGGTGCTGGCATAAACACTGCTCGATGAGGACAAGGGAGTTGAAATCGGAGATCCGATTGGGTTTTTTTCGTCTTCTTTGCGATTGTTGGATTTGTCGGCATCACCAATTTTTGGCGAAAACGTAGAATCGATTGAGTTTTTTTCGGCAGAGTGATTATTCGCGGAAAATTCGTCTTTGAATGCCGACGATTTCGATGATGCATTAGACGGAGAAGACAGCGAGAAGGAGGGTTCGTCGCTCGCCTCGTTGGATGTACTTGATTCTTTTTGCGTACTCTCCTCCCCTCTGGCAACGACGTTTGGAATGGCATTTTCCTTGTCATGTTCTCCATCGCATTTTTTCTCGTCGTTAGAGGCAAAGACGTTGTCGATGGCATGACATTCCTGTGCATTGTTCTTTTCGGCGGAAGATTTCCGAGCATTGACCATGCTTTTCCACAGAGCGCCGTACTTTGGAAAGAGCTTGTCGAATTTAGCCTTGACTTCGTTGGTATAAGCAGGGCCGTTCGACGGAGGAGTTGGCGGGAGGGACGATGACATAGTTACGACGCGGAACAGCTCCTCTCTGTAATGGTATTAAGTTTATTGAAGGTTTTCGCCGACCGCCGACGAGACGCAATGAATAGGTAGAGATTGTCAACGCCTGAAGAACTGAATGAATCAAAAGTCGAATGAATAAGGCTCAAGGTCGAGAAATAAATAATATCTTAGATCACGATGCCCGCGTTAAGAAAGATGAAACTCACTGGCCCTACTCTTACTCTCCGTCCCTCACATTTTAAACTATTATTATTATGTACGCTAGTACCTAATACAACACAATTCTGTCATATTTTTTGTCCAGGTATTTTCTGGCATTTTTTTCCACGAAAACATCAACACACGATGCCAACCGCCAAAATATCGGCGACAAGTCTTGACGATCGTAGTAGGACTACCTTTGTTTGATATAAATCGAGATGACTATTAGTGTCATTGTCTAAAACAAGTACAATGATTCACAAGCGGTGCTGTTGGAATATTTCTGAAAAAAAATCAAAATTCAGAGTTTACATTGTAAGAACATGATGTAGCCATACTATCAGATGATAATGTGCCAAATAGATGATAAAAGCCAGTAGTCTTGATGAGAATACAAGTGAACAATTATATTGATAAAGAATTTGAATCCATCATTGATTATAGAATTGTTTCATATTCATGTTATTCTGTTACAGCCAATGTCTTGAAATCATGTTAAGTTGCCAGTGACCAACAATCAAATGCTGTAGAATTCGTCGAAAATACCCAAAAAAAATCCTGAATGATTAGTGGTATAGATTTTGTTATTTGTAAGAGCTGGTATCCAAATACCACCATGGAGCCTTTAAGAGGTGAATCTGATAATTGAAATTATTTCTTTGTTTACGGTTATCTCTGCTGTTGTTGGCATATCATCAAAGAGCATAAACAAAAATTATTGGGAAAATCCATTATAGTGTGAGTAACTTTGATAATGAAAAAATAATATATCATGTAAATAGATATTTATCCTGTTGTTGGCACATGACACATTATCTCATCAAGTGTCCTGTAATGATACCTCACACATACTTTGATTTTCAATCATGCTCATATCCTGACCTAAATAAGCCATTGGTGATGTCAGATGGAGTGGAGGAGTATATAGAAAAATGTGGCCTACTACATAGCTCATCTTGACAATCATTCAAGTCATTGTATTCATGGGATGATAAATTCATCAAGTAACTACAAAAATTGTATGATTCCAATATCAAATATTTTATAATCTGCTTGTCAGATCATGTAAGAGATTTAAGCTCATTCCAACCATTGAGAAAAATCATTCCAACAAAACACAAGTTGTACATTAAAATAGAATTCTTACAAATATGATTTCTTGATGACAACATTTGTAGAAAAGCAACTCTTCATTTTTGGGTAATAGTTAAGAAATAAATGATCTACAAATGTCATTGCATAGAAATATTCACCTGTGAAATAGTGTTGATTATGGTGTTGAACAAAAGAAAAGTATCTTGGAATATTAGGGGTCAAATTGAGTATTCAAGTATTTAAACATCATTAGCATAATGATACCAAGGATAAAAATCATGTAAATTGTAAATGTTATTCAACTTATTACCTATTCCTACTAAAAAATATGTTTGATGGATTGTTTTTCACTGAGGTTTTCAAGCCAATGGCAGTTTTGTGGAAAAAGAGAATTCCTTTTCTTTTGGGGGAATCACATCCTCAAAGTGAGTGGGATGGGCTAAGACCCATGAGAAATGGACCAAATGACAACCAACCATTCCAGTATCATGCTGTCACATGTCAGTGAGCTTAAAAAACTGTAAAAATCATATGCAAAGGATTTTAAATATAGATCATTTATATACATTTACATCAATTCCATGCCTTAAAGTAATAAAAATAGACAAGATGATGACACTTGTTCATCAGGGCTAGATTACTTTTGGTGTCCTTGCTACTAAGGAGGTCATAGTACATGATATTGGTCTGATGAGAAAAATTTCTACAAACATGAATTGTATTGCATATCTACACTTCACCTGTATACCATGATTCACATTATCACTGTTCTTGACATTTCTGTGGAATCTTCTTGCCCAAGCCATTCTTTGGAAAAATCATTATGCCAGTTAGAGCATGCTTATCAACAACAAATTTTCTAACCCATGCTATAACACACAAATGATTAAAAGCTCAACATCATGCTTTGGCATTTGACTCTTTGCTACATCATGCTTTAATATATTTTGAGATGTGTTTCATACACATTGACAAAAGGATGCTTCCATGGAGAATGAAGTGTTAGAGATGCACCAAATCTTCATCCAAACACTCCTTACGCAGTTGGACAAACACTGTTGGGCATGTCAGCATTGAATTTTTGATATCCTGTTTTTTGTTATCAACATAGACTTCTAGGCTAGCCAGTTGTTTTCATTGGTGCCATTCCCCTTAGGGATCGAAATGACCGTAGCTGTTTTGGCATCCCTGATGAGGAGGCTTTCCTCAAGAATGATTGTGAATTTAAAGTTCCAATAGTTGCCATGGTTTTTGCGTACTTGTGATATGCCCAGGGAAAAGGGTACAGCTATTATAGATAATCTTTTTTAGAATTTATGATGTTGTATCAATGCATATCTTAATGCAAAGAGAACACTGGTTCAGATCATCATCTAATGTTCTGACACTCTCTGTTCAACATCAATCAGGAGACAAGTAGTAAAAGGTACTTATTAAGGGGAATCTGGAATCTTGAAATTCCCAGAAATGGAGGTAAAGGACTTGTGTAATAGTTTTCCTGGGCATTACAAAATGAACCCAATTACCAGATGATAATTTGACTGTCAATATCTTTTCAACCAATTATTTTCATCTAAATCCAAGGAAGAGGTAAAATCAATGGTTCCCTTTCATTTCAGGGGTTGCACTGCAATTCCTGGGATGATGGTGGATGGCCAATGTCCCAGGAAGCAGGCACCCAGTGCAAGCTATGTGCCAAAACAAAAATCCAACAACTAATTAATGCATCTGGAGTTTATGCCAATTACTTATTATCATGGCACAAGCATGATTACTTCATTGGATAGTTGTTACTTAGAGTAAATTTAAATTAACTCCTGTATTTGGCATCAGTGAAACCCCCTGGCAGAAATAAATTGTACATCATAGGAATAGTACATTCCTATGGATCTATCTGGATTTTTTGATTTTCACAACAATTTTTGTGAAATAAACAATGGATATCTCCGCCTAGAACACAGCCAGTACAAAGAATCCATGCAAATCCTGCAGCACAAAACTCACTGTTAGCACAACAAGCAAATTTTACTAATGACACTTTTCATCACTATTGATATTTTAGGTGTAATTCAATTTTTGCTTAGATTTATCACAATAAATGGTATACTGTTCTTGCCTGCCTTCTGAAGTTTTATATCACTTTTTCTCAGAAAAATTGCTCAATCAAAATGACAAAATAATCGTCTGCAATTCACCACAAACTATAAAGGTCATGAGCACAACAGTTCCTGAGTTTCAGCGGGAGTTGTGATAAAAAAACATGTAAATATTGTAAGTTACTTCTACAATACGAAGTCATATATTTTTTAAAACCGATGGAGAAGCCATAAACCGAAGAAAAGAGTTGCAAACGAAGAAGGCGAAAGATATAGAAGACAGCATGTACA
>JACCDI011361285.1_pt1 | contig 13093 bp, 12 predicted proteins | sample 7442791 | NCBI WGS metagenome assembly JACCDI01 (sample SAMN15323434, study PRJNA562643) | freshwater metagenome | isolation source: river surface water | place: USA:Blue River Watershed | collected 2017-08-15
CCATCCACAACCTGCACTACTACCTGAACCTGATGCGCGAGGCGCGCGAATCGCTGGATGCGGGCCAGTTCTCGCTGTTCAGGGCGCAGTTCAAGAGCGACCGCGCACGCGGGGTGTGATCAGTCGCAGACAAACACCGTCAGCACCCCGGTGTAGCCATAGAGCTGGTGCCCGGCGATTTCGCCTGCGGCATAAAAACCGACCAAGGGCACATCGCCCAGGGCGTGGCGGATGATTTGCATCTCGGCGCTGGGTCCGCCAAAGTGGCCGCCGCCGCGTCCGGTGCAGCTCACATAGACCGCGCCGGCGATGCGCTTGCCGCCCGAAGGCAGGGTGTGTGCGGGCTCCGGGGTCTGCAGCAGCGCCGCCTCCAGCGGCAGGCTGTCGGGCTCCAGCGCTTCGCGCAACTCGGCGCAGATGCGCGTGAGGTCCGCCCGGGCCGCTTGCGGGTGGCGTCGGCAAAACACCAGCCCCATCTGGGTTTGCAGGTGTTCGGCCAGGGCGATGCCCTGGCGCATCGGGTCGAGCCCGACGATGTGGCGCACGCGCACGTCCTGCTCCAGGTAGCCGGTGCGCCCCACCACCCTCTGCCCGGGCAGGCTGAGCCCGACCAGGGTCTGGCGCACCACACCGATCGCTTGTTGTGGGTCGTCCAGAGAGATGCCCAGATCGCGCAGCATCACATCGAGTGCAGGCTCACCGTCGAGTTCCAGCGCCACCAGGTCATCGGTGCGGGTGAGGGTGTGCACCGGGCCGACCGGCTGGCACCCTTGCGTGAGTCGCGTCATGCAGGCGACTTCGGGCGCAAAAGCCACGCCGCTGATGCCGCCCACGAAGCAGCCACCCGGGGCATTGCCGCGCGCTGCAAACTGGGGCGCCTGGCCCCTGGCCGAGGCCAGGCCGCCAAACACAAAGCCATCGCTGGTGCGGTCGGCCAGCTCGGCCATCAGCTCGGCCAGTTCGGGCGTCTGGGGCTCGGCATGCACGAGCGCGGTGCGCGCCCGCCAGCGACCGGCCCCCGGGGCGGGCAAAGGGGCCAGCCCCGAGAACACCCGGTAGTGCTCGGGGGGCAGGTCGCACAGCAAGATGGCGAGCGCCGGCTCGTCCCAGTATTCGGCCTGGTGGGCGCAGATGCCCACGCCGGTGGTGCCCGCCCAGTCGTGCACCTGCGGCAGTTCCTCGCGCACATGGTCCAGGATCGCCTGCGCATCCTTGGCGTAATGGTCGGTGATGTACAGCAGGCCCAAAGAGGGGGTGCTGGCGTAGTCGGGCAGCGCCATCTGCGCCCGCAGCTGGGCGATGGCCAGACCGGCGGCCATGCGCCATTGCGGGTGCGTGGCGTGACCGCAGGGAAAGAGTTTCATGGGCGGGAGGGGCGCGCCTTGGGCGCGGCAGCGGCACGGGTGTTTTTGCCAGCGGTTTTTTTGCCGGAAGCGGGGGCCGCTTTGGCTCTGGACGATGGGGCAGAGGCGGCTTGGGTTTTCATGGACTGTGCCGCCACATCCTGCATGGCCGAGGCCGCGATGTTCTGGAACTGCTGCGTGAGTGAGCCCCACCACTGCATCGGGTCTACGGCGGGGCCGGCGGCCGAGGTCTTGGCGCCGGCCTTGCCCGCGCGTTTGGCTTTCGCAGCCGCAGCCGCAGCCGCAGCCGCAGCCGCTTGAGCCTCTGGCGCGGCCCGGCGTTCGGTGTGTGCGGTGGATTTTTCGGCGGCACTCGGTGCGGGCGCGGTGCTGGCGGAGGCCGCTGGGGCTCGGGCCGTGAAGGCCTTGGCCAGTTCGGCCATGTTGACGTTCATGCCTTGCAAGGTGGTGAGCGTCATTTTCTGGACTTCCAGCGCCTGGATCGTGGCCTTGAGCGCCGTGCCGTTTTGCTCCAGCCAGAAGTGCACGGCCTTGAGTTCCTGGATGCGCTTGTCCAGTTCCTCAACGCTCAGCGTGGGCGCCACCCAGCTGGACATGCCCGGCACCGCCCCCGTGCCTGCAGCCGGCCCGCCGGCCGATTTGGCCAGGTTTTGCAAGAAATCGAATCCGGGAACGAATTGGCCAAAACCGAAGGCGGATGTGTCGCTCATGGGGGCTCCTCTGGAAGTGCGGGGCCAAGCTTACTCCAGCTGGCTTTCACACGGTGTCAGCGGCCCTCCACCCGCAGGTCGTCTGCCCGCAGCCACCAGGCCCGCCTGCGGTCCCGCCGCGGGATCGGGGCCAGGCCAGGCGCACCGGACTCAGTGCTTGTGGGCGCCGTGGCCGTGTTCGTGCTTCATGGCCGGCTGGGCCATGGCGCGGGCAACGGCCTTGACCTCGACGTTCTGGCGCTTGCCGTCCTTGCCTTCGACCACCAGGGTCACCGGCACGGTGTCGCCGTCTTTCACCTGACTCTTGAGGTCCATCAGCATGATGTGAAAGCCCCCGGGCTTGAGCTCAACGGCTTTGCCAGCCGGCAGGGCCAGGCTGGGGAGGGCGCGCATTTTCATGACGCCGCCGTCCATGGCCATCTCGTGCACTTCGACCACGCCCGCCATCGGCGACTGGGCGGCCACCAGCCGGGCCTCCTGGGCCGATTGCAGTTGCATGAAGGCGCCGGTGGCCTTTTGCTGGGCCACCGTGGCACGCACCCAGGCGTCTTTGACGGTGACCTGAGCCAGGGCGGGGTTGGACAAGAGGGCGGCCGAAGCGGCCACGCAGGCGGCGATGAGCGAACGGTTCATGGAGAGACTCCTTGGGTGAAAGAACAGGGATAGCCTGACGACCAGGGCCAGGCGAAGGCAGACGCGCGCGCAGGGCGGCGCCCTGCAACAGCGTTCAGAAGGAGAGGGAAGGCGGGCCGCGGGCCTGCCAGGGCAGGCCGATCAGGCTGCTCAGCCGGGCCGATTCGAGCGGGTGCAGGGCGTGGCCCAGACCGCCCGGGTGGGGCGTGGACGCCAGCGAGGGGACCGGGCCGGCCGAGGGCGCACACAGCGGGCACTCCATGCCCGGGCTGGTGGTGTTTGAGTTGTCTGGGTCGGCATCCAGGTTGACCAGCTTCATGCCCCCCATGGCGCTGCACACCATCTGGGTGCTGTCGGGTTTGACCAGCGGCGAAGCCACAGCCGCGCCCAGGAACAGGGCAAACCACACCAGCACGAGGCGGGTGATCCAGCGGGCGTTGCGCAGGGTTTGCAGGGCAGGCATGGTGCCGCGATTATCCCGGATTTGGGCGCGTCAAGTCGGTGACCCGCACGGGCGGGGGCGGGCGATAAGCTGGCACCACAGACCACAGGAGATTCCCCATGCTCACCCTCTGCGGCTTTGCGGCCAGCAACTACTACAACAAAGTCAAATTCGCCCTGCTCGAAAAAGGCGTGCCCTTTGAAGAAAAGCTCGCCTGGGTCGGCGAAACCGACCTGGCCAGCAGCCCGCTGGGCAAGGTGCCCTACCTGCTGACCGAGCAGGGCCCGCTGTGCGAATCGGCGGTGATCATGGAATACATCGAGGACCGCTATCCGCAACACCCCTTGCGGCCGGCCGATCCCTATGCGGCCGCCAAGGTGCGCGAATTGGTGACCTTTCTGGAACTGCACCTCGAGCTCGTGGCCCGCAACCTGTATCCCGAGGCATTCTTCGGCGGCAAGATCAGCGACGCCGCGAAGGAAAAGACCCTCGCGCAGCTCGAAAAGAACGTCGCCGCCTTTGGCCAGTTGGCCCGCTTCGATCCCTTTGTGGCCGGGCCCACCCTGACGATGGCCGACTGCGCCGCCGTGGTGCACCTGCCGCTGGTCAGCGGTGCGAGCAAGCTCGTCTATGGCCGCGATGTGCTGGCCGACCTGCCGGTGCGCGACTACCTCAAGCGCATGGGTGAGCGCCCGACGCTGCAGCAGGTCAATGCCGACCGCAAGGCCAACACCGAGCGGATGATGGCCCGCACGCGGGCCAAAGCCTGAAGCATGGCCGAAGCGGGCGCGGCCCTTTGATGCGCATCAATGTCCTGCCATCTTGTTTTCCTACGATGGGGGCATGAACACCGCACGTACCGAAACCCACCGTCAGACGCTTTTGCGTCTTCGTCAATCCCTGCTCGATCGCATCGCCCATGAGCGGGGCGGCGTGGTCTCGCGGGCCGACATGGCGGCCGAGCACGATATCCGGGCCTCGGATGCCCGTGCCCAGGCCACCACCGAGATCAACGAAGAGTTCGCGATGAACGAGCACGAAACGGCCGAGTTGCTGGCGATCGACGCGGCCCTGCAGCGCCTGGCCCAAGGCGGCTATGGCCAGTGCCTCGATTGCGGCGTGGCCCTGGCCGAGGCGAGGCTGCAGGCCTGTCCCACGGCACTGCGCTGCACGGTCTGCCAGACCCGCTTCGAAGCCGCGCATGGAGGCGGTGCATAGGGCGGGCCCCGCCCAGCGGCCCGCCGGCAGGGGCCTCACAATAGGCCCATTGCCGGAGGGGTGAGCATGTCACTGGCCATGGGTTGGGAAGAATGGGCCGCGCAAGACGCGGTGGGGCTGGCCGCGCTGGTGCGCCAGGGCGAGGTCACGCCCGCGGAGTTGGCCGCGCAGGCGGCGGCTGCGGTGGCCAGGGTCAACCCGGCACTCTGCGCGGTGGTCGAGGTGTTCGAGGATGTGGTGGCCGACCCGCTGCGCGACGGCATGAACCCGCAAGGGCCGCTGGCCGGTGTGCCGTTTTTCATGAAGGACCTGGGGCCCACGGTCAAAGGGCGCTTGCAGGAGATGGGCTCGCTCTTCATGCGCGGTCACCGGCCCGAGGCCGACGCTTTCCTGACCGGGCAGATCCGCCAGGCCGGCCTGAACATCATCGGCCGCACCACCACGCCCGAATTCGGCGTTTGCAGTTCGGCCGAAAACCCAGCCGTTTACATCACGCGCAACCCCTGGGACCTGGACTACACCACCTGTGGCTCGTCCGCCGGGACGGCCGCGGTGCTGGCCGCTGGCGTCCTGCCCTTGTCGCACGCCACCGACGGCGGCGGCTCGATCCGCATTCCGGCCGGCTTCAATGGCAACATCGGCCTCAAGCCCTCGCGCGGCGTGTTCTCGATCGCGCCGGGGCTCTCGGACATCAGTGGTTTTGTCTCCACCCAGGGCTGCCAGAGCCGCACGGTGCGCGACACGGCGGCTTTTGTCGACCACTGCCGGGGCGGCGCGCCTGGCGAGTTCATGCCTTACTGGACGCCGGCAGAGCCCTACACGCGGCTGATCGGGCGCGATCCGGCGCCGCTGCGGATTGCGCTCTCGCACGAATGGGGCGACTACCGCGCCACACCGCACCTGGTCACCGAGCTCGAGCGCGCCGGGCGCTTTCTGCAGGGTCTGGGCCACCATGTCGACTGGGCCCTGCCGCAGGTCGACTACCGCGCGGCCTTTGCGGCGCAGACGCTGTGCTACATCAGCAATTTTTCGCAGACGATCTCCAACCTCTTGGCCGCGCGCGGCCTCGATGCCCCACCCGAAGGCCTGGTCGAGCCGATCAACATCCGGATCTGGCAAGAGGGCCTGCGCACCAGCTGGGCCGAGCGTGCCCGCATGCAGGCGGTCTTCAACACCACGGCGCGCGGATTCGGGGCCTTTTTCGAAGAATGGGACATCCTGCTGACGCCCATCACCGCACTGCCCACGCCCAAGCTGGGCACCACCGAGTACCTCACCCTCAGCGACAACCCCTCGGTGCACGACTGGTTCGAGCACCTGTGGCGCTTTTTTGCCTACACGCCGCTGACCAACCTCTGCGGCATTCCCGGCATCTCGCTGCCGATGGCGGTGCAGGAGAACGGCTTGCCCTTTGGCATCCATGCCCAGGCGCGCCAGGCCAACGACGGGCTGCTGCTGCAACTGGCTGCACAAGTCGAGCGCGCACTCGGTGGTCAGTGGAACGGTGGCCGCCGTCCCGCGGTGCATGTCTGCACATGATGTATACTTCGCGCCTGTTTTGACGAAGGCCCATCGCCCGATGGGCTTTTGTTTGTACCGATCATTCCCCGATAGCTCAGTCGGTAGAGCGCCGGACTGTTAATCCGTAGGTCCCTGGTTCGAGCCCAGGTCGGGGAGCCAAAGTTTTTGCGGGATTAGCTCAGTTGGTAGAGCGATACCTTGCCAAGGTATAGGTCGAGAGTTCGAGCCTCTTATCCCGCTCCATCTTCAAAGGGCCTGCGTCAGCAGGCCCTTTGTCTTTTCAGCCCGAGACATCCTCGAGCACCTGGCCATCGTCTTGCAGCGCGCCACTGCTGGCCAGATCGCCGATCAAGTGCCGCAGCCAGTCGACCATGGCTTGGCCGCCCGCGTGGCGCTGGTGCAGGCCCCGCAGGTAAGGCACTTGCTCGGCCCAGCGCACGAAGTCCGCGTGGGCGATGCGACCGAACTCCATCAGCTTGAACTTGAGCAGCACCTTGGCGCCATAGCGGGCGTGCTTTGCGGGCGATTGCACAAACGAATCCAGCCGGCTGCGGGCGCGTTGCAGCGCACCGGCGGTGTCGGCAAACACCCGGCCATGACCGGGGATGATGGTGTGCGGGTCCAGCCGCTCGATCAGGTCGAGGCTGGCGGCCACCTCGTCGAAGCCAGGCTCGCCTTCCAGTTCGGGAAACACCACGCCAAAGCCGTTTTCCCAGAGGGCATCGGCCGAGATCAGCAGCCGGTGTGCGGGCGCAAACAGGATCACCGAGTGCGGGTCGTGGCCCGGCGCCGCATGCACCTGCCATTCGGTGCCTGCCCAGCGGTGGCTGCTGCCGGGCTGCAGCAGACCCTGGATGGCAAAGGGCGGACAGGTCTGCCCGGTGGGCTCGTAGCTCAGCTCGGTCTGGCGCCAGGCCTGCACCGGTGCAGCCAGGCCGGGGGGGATGCGGGTCTCCAGCGCCGGGTAGTGGGCCTGCAGCGCGGCGTTGCCGCCGCAGTGGTCGCTGTGCAGGTGGGTGTTGACCAGGCGGTCCAGCGGCCGCCCCGCCAGCGCGTGTTCCAGCAGAGCCAGCGTTTGCGCGGCGTGGCTGAAGTAGCCGCTGTCGACCAGCGTGGCGCTGTCGACATCGGTCAGCAGGATGTTGTTGGACGAGAGCCAGCCGCGCTCGAAGACCTGAACGCCGGCCGGCAGGAGGGGGTCGCAAACCATGGCCCCAGTTTAGGGGCAGTGGCCAGGCGCTGTCCGGCAGGCAGTCCCCTGCCGGACAGGACCGATCACTTGCCGCTGCGCAGCTCGCGCCGCAGGATCTTGCCCACGTTGGTCTTGGGCAGTTCGTCGCGGAACTCGATGTACTTGGGCCGCTTGTAGCCGGTGAGGTTCTCATGGCAAAAGCGCGCCACGGCGTCCTCGGTCAGCATCGGGTCGTTGCGCACCACAAAGACCTTGATCGCCTCGCCCTGCATGGTGTCGGGCACGCCCACCGCCGCGCATTCGACCACGCCGGGGCAGGTCGAGATCACGTTTTCGAGCTCGTTGGGGAAGACGTTGAAGCCGCTGACGATGATCATGTCCTTCTTGCGGTCCACGATGCGGGTGAAGCCCTCGCTGTCCATGATGCCGATGTCGCCGGTGCGCATGAAGCCATCGGGCGTGAAGGTCTTCTCGTTTTCCTCGGGCTTGTTGTAGTAGCCCGTCATCACGTTGGGGCCCTTGATGCAGATCTCGCCCGACTCCCCCACGGGCAGGCTCTTGCCGTCATCGTCCTTGATGGCGATCTCGATGCCCGGCAGGGGCAGGCCGATGTTGCCGCTGAAGTGTTTTTGCGTGACCGGGTTGTTGGTGCCGATGGCGCAGGTCTCGCTCATGCCCCAGCCCTCGATCATGGCGCTGCCGGTGGCCTGCTGCCAGTGCCGCGCGGTGCCTTCCGAGGCCGCCATGCCGCCCGCCTGGGTCAGCCGCAGCGATGCAAAGTCGATGGTCTTGAACATCGGGTGGTTGAGCAGGGCGTTGAACAGGGTGTTGACGCCCGGCAGGATGTGGAAGGGCCGTTTCTTGAGCACCTCGATGAACTTGCCGAAATCGCGCGGGTTGGGCACCAGCGTCATGTGCGAGCCCTGACGGATGGCCAGCAGGCACAGGGTGAGCGCGAAGATGTGGTAGAGCGGCAGGGCCGCGATCGAGTTGACCTTGCGCAGGTCGCCAATGCCCTCGAGTGCGGGCGAGAACCAGGCCTCGGCCTGCAGCATTGCCGCCACCACATTGCGGTGGGTGAGCATGGCGCCCTTGGACAGGCCGGTGGTGCCCCCGGTGTACTGCAGGAAGGCGATGTCGTCCATGCTTTGCGGCGTGGGCTTGAGCGTCAGCCGGTGCCCCGCGCCCAGGGCCTTGCGCCAGGGGGTGACCTGGCGGCGGCCCTGGTCCAGGGGCAGTTCGTATTCGGGCACCAGCTTGGCCAGGTGGCGCACCGCGAAAGTCATCCAGCGGCCATACCAGGGGCCGAGCATGTCGCCCAGGGCGGTGATGACGATGTGCTTGATCTGCGTGTGCCCGATCACTTCCTGCAGGGTGTGGGCGAAGTTCTCCAGGATCACGATGGCCGTGGCGCCCGAGTCCTTGAGCTGGTGTTCGAGTTCGCGCGCGGTGTACAGCGGGTTGACGTTGACGCAGGTGTAACCCGCGCGGATCACGGCCGACATGGTGACCGCGAACTGCGGCAGGTTGGGCAGCATGATGGCCACCCGGCTGCCCGGCTCGAGCCCCTGGGCCTGCAGCCAGGCCCCCAGGGCGGCCGACTCGCGGTCGAGCTCGCCGTAGCTCATCCAGCGGTCCATGCACACCGAGAAGGGGTTGCTCGCGTGCTGTCGGAAGGCGCGCTCGAGCACATCGGTCAATGAGCTGTACTGCTCGGGGTGGATGTCTTGTGGGACACCCGGGGGATAGCTCTTGAGCCAGATTCGTTCCATGCGTTGCCTCCAGTGAGCTGCGATTGTGCGCAAGAAAACGAACGACCGTGCTCCGGAGAAATCCCCAGTCCCTTTGCCGTGGGGTCACTCTGGCGACAATGTGCGCTGGCCGGCATCCAGGCGCTTGGCGCAGGCGGGAATCCGGGCAAAATAAGGGTAAACACCAATCCTTGACCGATGAGCAGCTCCGAGCACCCGTCCCCCGGCTTCTGGCGCCAACTCTGGCAGCGCTGGTTTGCCGCGGCCGACCCGGGCGACAGCGGCAGGCCATCGCGTGACCGGGGCTGGGTGCCGATCCGGGTGCTCTCGCCCCGCCACAAGCCGCGCATCCTGGAGCACCTGCTGGCGCTGCCCGACAACGACCGCTACCTGCGCTTTGGCTATCCGGCCACCGACGAGCAGATCCGCCGCTATGTGGACGGGCTGGATTTTCGGCGCGACGAGATTTTTGGCATCTTCAACCGCCGGCTCAAGCTGGTGGCGATGGCGCACCTGGCGTTCTCGATCGATCCGAAATGGGCCACCTGCGCCGAGTTCGGCGTCTCGGTGGCCGCCAGCCAGCGCGGGCGCGGCATGGGCGCCCGGCTGTTTGAGCGCGCCGTGACCTTTGCCCGCAACCAGGGCGTGCACATGTTCTTCATCCATGCGCTGAGCGAAAACGCGGCCATGCTCAAGATCGCCCGCAATGCGGGCGCCCGTGTGGAGCGCGAGGGCAGCGAAAGCGAGGCCTACCTGAGCCTGCCGCAGGCCACGCTCGACAGCCAGATGTCCGGGCTGTTGCAGGACCAGATGGCCGAGCTGGACTACCAGTTCAAGCTGCAGGCGCAACAGTTCAGGGACTGGCTGGCCACCGTGCAGGAAGTGCGCCGCGGCGTGCGTGAGGTGCGCCACCCCCATGACCCTCCGGCCTGAGGGGCGGGCGGATTGCCGCATGAATCCGCTATCCTAATGGGGTATCCACAACCGCACGTCCTGCACTGCACACTGTGTCAGACCCCCTTCCTGCGCGCGCGGGCACCCGCGAAGACAAGCGCAGCTTCCTGCAGAAACTGGCCGAATTCATCCATCCCGGACCCGACTCCGCCGATGAGCTGATCGAAACCCTGGCCGAGGCCGAAGACAACCAAATCATCAACGCCGAGAGCCGCCTCATGCTCGAGGGCGTGATCCGAATGGCCGACATGACGGCCGGGGATGTGATGGTGGCGGCGCCGCGCATGGACATGCTCGACATCGATGCGCCCTTTGACGAATTGCTGCACCAGGTCATCGAGACCGCGCATTCGCGCTTTCCGGTGTTCGAGGGCGAGCGCGACAACGTCATCGGCATCCTCATGGCCAAGGACCTGCTCAAGCTGCAGCGCGCGCCCGAGCTGAACCTGCGCGCCCTGCTGCGTCCGGCCGTCTTCGTGCCCGAGAGCAAGGGCCTCAACGACCTGCTGCGGCAGTTCCGCGACAACCGCAACCACCTGGCCATCGTGATCGACGAGTTCGGCCGCATGGCGGGCCTCATCACCATCGAGGACGTGCTCGAACAGATCGTGGGCGAGATCGAGGACGAGTTCGACATCCAGGACGACGAAGGCGACATCTTCGGCCTGCCCGACCGCACGTTCCGCGTCAGCGGCGACACCGCGGTCGAGCGCGTGGCCGAAGCCTTCGGCGTCGACCTGCTGGCCGCGCAGGCGGGCGAAGACGCCCCCTCCTTTGACACCATCGGTGGCCTGGTCGCCCATGAGATGGGCCATGTGCCGCGCCGCGGCGAGTCCTTCACCCTGGCCGGTCTGCGCTTTGTCGTGCTGCACACCCGCGCCGGTGCGGTGCGCTGGTTCAAGGTCTCGCGCACCGACACATCCACCCTGGCATGAAGCCCCGGCCCAGCCTGCCTTCGTCAGCAGGGGGGCTGGTCCTGGCCGCCGTGGCGGGGGCATCGCAGGCGCTCTCGATCGCCTGGCCCGGCACGGGGCAGGCCCTGGGCTGGCTGCAGATCCTGGGCCTGGCGCTCCTGGCCAACGGCCTGTGCGGCCTGTTGTCTCCCGACATTCCCCTGCGGGCTGCAGTGGCGGCGGCGGCCCGGCGCAGCGGGGTGTTCGCCCTGTTCTGGCTGGCGGGCACGTTCTGGTGGCTGCATGTGTCCATGCACCAGGTCGGTGGCATGCCCGCGCCGCTGTCGGCGGCGGCGGTGCTGCTGCTGGCCGGGGCGCTGGGTCTGTACTACGTGGCGGCGGCCAGCGCCTGGGTGGCCCTGGTCCGCCTGGCCCGCTGGATGCAGCGGCCGCTGGCCGCCAGTGTCCTGTTTGCCGCGCTCTGGCTGCTGGCCGAACTGCTGCGCGGGCGCTGGTTCACCGGCTTTCCCTGGGGCGCGGGCGGCTATGCCCACCTGGACGGCTGGCTCGCCGCCGCTGCGCCCTGGGTCGGGGTCTACGGCATGGGCGCGCTGGCGGCCTGGCTGGCCATGCGGCTGGCCCTGTTGCGCACGGTGCCGCAGCGGCGCTTGCGGGCCGGCCTGGGCATGGCCCTGCTGCTCGGGGGGGTGCAGGCCCTGCCTGGCACCGAGCATTTCACGCGCGGGGTCGGCCGCCTGGAGGTGGAGCTGTTGCAGGGCAACATCGCCCAGACCGAGAAATTCGATCCCGGACGGGGCATTCGCGAGGCGCTGCAGTGGTACGGCGAACGGCTGACGGCCGCCTCGGCCCCCCTGGTCATCGCCCCGGAAACCGCGGTGCCGCTGTTGCCGCGCCACCTGCCGCCCGGGTATTGGGGCGCGCTCCAAAACCACTTTGCACAACGCCAGCAGCTGGCGCTGCTGGGCGTGCCCTGGGGCGACGCGGTCGAAGGCTATGCCAACGCCCTGGTGGCGCTCGGGCCCAAAGCGCAGCCCGAATACCGCTACGACAAATTCCATCTGGTGCCTTTTGGCGAGTTCATTCCCACCGGTTTTGGCTGGTTCGTGCGCCTGATGCAGATCCCGCTGGGCGATTTCACGCGCGGCTCGGTGCACCAGCCCTCGATCGAGTGGCAGGGCCAGCGGCTGGCGCCCAACATCTGCTACGAAGACCTGTTTGGCGAGGAGCTGGCGGCCCGTTTTGGCCCGGGGGAGCGGGCGCCGACCGTGCTGGTGAACGTGAGCAACATCGCCTGGTTTGGCAACACGGTGGCGGTGGACCAGCACCTGAACATTTCTCGTCTGCGCGCCATGGAGCTGGGTCGGCCGATGCTGCGCGCGACCAACACCGGCGCCACCGCCATCATCGACCACCGCGGCCAGGTGCAGGGCCTGCTGCCGCGCTTCACCCGCGGCAGCCTCGTCGGCAGCCTCGAAGGCCGGGAAGGCCTCACCCCCTACGCCCGCTGGGCCGCCGCATTCGGGCTCTGGCCCCTCTGGGGGCTGGCCCTGCTGGTGGTGGGCTGGGCCGCCGCGGCCGCGCGACGGCGCTGAACCTGCGCATGCCGTGCTGTCCTGTGAAGCAGGTTTCCATGACCACGCGGTCCGGTCGGAAGAAGATCTGCCGGCGCTGGCCCGCTATATCGTGGCCAACCCCGTACGGGCCGGCCTGGTGGCGCGCACCGGCCTTTACCCGCATTGGGATGCGGTCTGGGTTTGAGACAGGGTGCTGCATCGCGGCGGGTCGCCGCTCCTACAGAGCCGCAGGAGCCCTGACCACCCGGCGAAAGGTTCTTCGCGGGGCGTCTGCGCTCTCTTGGGGCCCAGGCAAGCCAGGCCTGGGCGGTAAAATCACCGGTTTGCGCCGGAGGGTTCCTGCCGGTGCGCTCACCCCCATTGAAACCGCTCCCGGCGGGCCCCGCATTCATGTTGACCTTCCAGCAGATCATCCTCAAGTTGCAGCAGTACTGGGACGCCCAGGGCTGCGCCCTGCTCCAGCCCTACGACATGGAAGTCGGCGCCGGCACCAGCCACACCGCCACCTTTTTGCGCGCGATTGGCCCCGAGCCCTGGAAAGCCGCTTATGTGCAGCCCAGCCGCCGCCCCAAGGACGGCCGCTACGGCGAAAACCCCAACCGCTTGCAGCACTACTACCAATACCAGGTGGTCTTGAAGCCCGCGCCCAGCAACATCCTGGAGCTGTATTTGGGCTCGCTCGAAGCACTGGGTTTTGATCTGAAAAAGAACGACATCCGCTTTGTCGAAGACGACTGGGAGAACCCCACACTCGGTGCCTGGGGCCTTGGTTGGGAAGTCTGGCTCAACGGCATGGAAGTCACGCAGTTCACCTACTTCC
>JACCDI010238461.1_pt1 | contig 13087 bp, 12 predicted proteins | sample 7442791 | NCBI WGS metagenome assembly JACCDI01 (sample SAMN15323434, study PRJNA562643) | freshwater metagenome | isolation source: river surface water | place: USA:Blue River Watershed | collected 2017-08-15
AAATGTTAAGTTGGAACTGGTACAATTTAATGTAGAGGGTACAAAACCTCTTAAAAAGTGAGGTCCCACACTACCAAAATTGTAGCTACAAACCTCACACGTTTCGCTCAAGATAGACGATAGTACGCCCCACATACGTGGACAAAAAAATGAAAAACGTCGTTCAACGTCAAACTTTTTTGTGATTTTAACAACAAACCCATTTTGTAGCATCATTACAATGTCATTACCATGTCATTTCCAATTAAGCTCATTTTTCTTGACAATAGATTATTTGAAATTAGATACAATGTGTGCACCCTGACTTTTCTGCAAAAGTTGATTATTACCATTGCATGTCTGAATCACATAATAGAAAATAGATAATAGCTCAACTTTTACCAATAATTTTACCAACAAAAACACCTCATTTAACCCTTCACAGCAGATTGCTGTTTTGAGATTTGAAAACTTATAATTGGCTCATGTTTTGTGGCAAAGTGGCAAAGTTGCCAGGGTTTTACGGTCAGTTTGCCTAAAAAAAGGAACTAAATATGGCCCTTCATCAAGAAGTCTGGACAAATCACCCACAAAATTGTTGCCAGAGACCCCCATTTTGGCCTGTGGTGTCTCCCCAAACTTAGTTTGGCAACCCCCCCCCTCCTTGAAGCTAACATCATCAGCAACAACATCCACAAATGGCAAATTAGCATATCAGTCCCAATATTTTCACCAAAGCATCCCCACTCTCTTCATTGCTTGTTGCCATGAAAAAAATTGACACAATCTAGCCTTTGTTTACAACACCCCACTTGGTCAGATTATCATTGCTCCATTGCAGCCATCCATCTATTGAAGCAAAATTTTCATAATTTTCATTTTCTTTGCAGACTTTGTTGCATAATTATCACCATCAACCAGAACCTCAGAATCATGGTTGTATTGTTGTGCCCCCATTATTGTCACTTCCCTCCAACATATCCCCATCAAAGATAATCACCATTATTTTCCCCCCACATTCATCACATTTTACATACACTGTTAAATCATCAGTTTTGAAAACAGACAATAAAATTATCATTAGTTTAATGTTTCATTGTTACATTAACTTTTTTCCTTGGGGGGTGTTTCTCAACATTCCCACTCCTCCTGATAAACATCTTTCAATACAAATTTACTAATGGTTCTAGGTCATAAATCTTATCCTCAACAGAAAAATGCATTATTCTTCAGCATAAGTAAAATTTCACACCTCAAACTATGATGTACATAATGGACAGGAGTTGCATTCATAGAAAATATAACACAAAATGTTAATATACCTTGTTGACGTGTGCAGTAGAGAATATATGGTCATGCAGATCAACAGGAAACATGGGATGGTCATTATTTTGAAGGTGCTCATAGAGGAGATCTCTTGCATTTTCAATTCATTGAAACACAGTGGTTACTTCTTCCAATGACTTTCATTTCTAGCAGCTGCATCTGGATGTAAAACAAGTGACAGTCTTCTATACTTTTGATTAAAATCTTCCTCATTGAACTCACCATCTGGATTTAGATTCAACATTATTGCATCCATCCAAACTTCCAATAAAACAAAGTCTACTTCACACAGTAGATCTGGTTGACCACCAAAAGGCACACAATCCAATCCTGGTTCTGCAGCAATTTTCTAGTCATGAAGAATATGTTGCTTGTTGCTCTCCCTCTTTTGCTTCAACATTCCCTGAATCAAGTTCATGGTTGTAATCACCACCATCTTCTTCTGTAGCATGATTTCCTGCATCATTTCCACCTTGTTCAATGCCAGCTTTATTCCCTACATTATTGACTTCACCTGTAACACTGTAACACCCAAATTGTTTCTTGTGTTGCTATTTTGACCCCCACAACCAGCATTACAAGCAGTTGAATTTCCTCCTTTCTCTGAGCAAATACATGAACTCCAGGATATTTACCAACAAAGACTATGTCATCAACTCTGCAAATTGCACTTGATGTGCAATGAGAGAAAATGGTTTAATGACACATTTGTTATGCCCAGTTGTGCTTAGTCTGGATTCCCGTGAATCCTTCTTTGTGAATTCCCATGCCTCCTGCCTCTCTGTATTTCAGTGATTCACCATGTGAACCTATCCTTCTCATAACCTTGCTGATATATGATTCAATGCATGCTGCATTGCCTCACATACAGCTTTATGCTTCACCCACATTCTCATAATTCTAAAGTAATAAACATTTACATCACTCAAATATGGGAATATCAATATTGAGCCCAGGAATTGGGAATAGAAATGCATATACCAATTCCAGAGAGGCAGAAAAACTAAATTAGGTAAAAGCTACTTTGGAATAACTTGTCAATGATTAACAACTTGTAACAGTATGTAGTATGAGCAGATGCATCCCAATTTTGCCTTTATCTCAGACTAGTCAAATACATTGTTGTCTTGGATCAAAACAACTAGCTTGTTTGTCATGCCTTCTTTCACTACAGATGAAACCCTGTCAACTTCATCACAATGGATGCTGCACTTAATGCAATAGTAACAGTTAATAGACAGATATAATGCAGTTAACTAGAGGAGTCATTATTGAACACAAATAATGCTACTAGGAATTTGTAAACATACAATTCAGTTTTGGAACAATCTTTCCAAGGCAATTGTACAAATTTTGCAACAAGGGACATTAAACATGGTTGATGTATTGCCAATACTACCATTAACCATGTACTCCAGGACCTTTGGACAGGCTTGGAATAAACTTAGATAATGCAGACCTTTTGCCAATATGTGTGCAACTACCAATGTGTAATGATCTGTTTCAGGGATAAAATAAACCTCTCTGTCCAATTGCCTTATTGATGACATTAATTATATTATTAGTGATCTTGATGAAATGAGATTTGATCCTATATTGTAGATAATGGATCAATGTTTTCGAACCTTGTCAAGGAATAAAACTTGTGATGGATAATGATGTTAGAATGTGGAGTATGGAATTTTTAAAAGACCCATCCCCATCAGATGCATCCCTCCCTACATCAAACACTTGGAAAAACTCTGGAGTAATTGATCCATTTTCTTATCTATTTCTGGTCAATAGGACATTGGGTATCTGTGAGTCCTTCAGATGTTAATGGGGTAAAAGAGAAATTTAGATCAAAATAAAGAATTTTATCAAAAATTATAAATGTGAATAAACAATGTGTTGCCTGGTGGTCTTGGGTTTGTTTCCTAAACATGGTAAACATTTATTTTTGCACACTGCTCTTCTTGACATGGTACCAAGTATGTGGAATTGTGGTCAGGGATTTGTGACCCAGGTGTTGCAAATTCTTGTCTTTCTGTGCATGGTTGAGATTGAAGAATCATTTCCAGTGATATATGCCCCAACCCAGGTTGGTACATGTATGTCTGTTGATACTTGTATGTATGAACAGCCTGACACTTTAACTTGATGTGTGTTGAAGTACTGTAGTATGAGGACAATGGGTACATGAGTTAGAGAAATGAAACAGTGTGAAAGATATTAAGATACTCAGTACTGATGATATTGGCCATATTGGATGGGAGCACTCTAGAACATTCCTCAGCAGGGATGGTGTCAGAAAGAATATGTGAGTGCTTCAGATGTTTATGGGGTAAAAGAGAAGATGAGAGCCACATAAGGAATTATACAAAAAATTATAAGTGTGAATAAGTAGATTTTCCAAATGGTATGATATTGGCTTCATAATCATTTACCAATTGAGGGTCATAATGGACAGAGTTGATAAGCTCTTCTTCTACCTCTCTGTTGCATTCTAAATCAACAGAATCATTACTTTCACTATCATAACAATTTTCATGCATTTTGGATGCTAACCCCTCTTCTGTACCAGTTGGACTCCTCCTGGAAAATGTCATGTAGAAGGCAGATTAGTGGGGGTAATTTTCAGTGAAGGGATTTTTGATTATGTTTCTTTGAAATGATTGTCTTTTTATCTGTACCTTTTTGTTTTGGTTGAGTCATGGGTGAACAATTTAATGATGCAGCATGGGTCATGCCTGTATTTTCTACATCAAATGATCCTTTTTGGGGATGTTGCCGTTCTTATCCAAGCCACAACATGGAGAATTAAAACTGGTGGATTGTTCAGTCTAAAAATCTCCAATGACTTAGTGGTTTCTCATGGATCCTGATATTGTTGCCTTGCTGCTGACATGAGCTGTTAGGTTTGATCTGATTTTTTACTTTCTGTCTCAGATAGGTTGGTGATGGACCAAACTTTAGATTGGTACTATTCCAATTGATGATATGATGTTGTCCATATTTCTTTGATGTTATCTCTATGATGAGTCCAGCAATTATTATGTTGCTTGGGAGATCAAGTTTTCCTTGGTATTCAGAATGGAATTTTGATTCTTTTTTGAAGGATAATATTGGTGTTTTCATTCTGACAGTGTATTTTGGGGGACAGGAATGTTGATTCCTTGTCCATTTTGTTGTTTGGGATTTGAGGTGTTTCATTGCTGTTGATCAAGTCTGCGGAAACTATCATTTCAGATGAGCAGAATATGTGCTATGTTTTCTGGGAGTAGATGTTTTTACATTGGTTATGGATACAACAAAAGTCTCTATCCCTAACTCTTCTATGGAACACAATTTTCTTTAAACTATCTATTTTTGACATTCAGGTTGATGTTATTAAAAAAATTGCATGCAATATGTGATAGAAAATTTTCTCATTTTCTCCAAAACAACTGGTTTCATTGTGACTACATCTCATCCCATTTGGCATCACATCATCCCCTGTTGTATTGATGTTTCGTCACAAAAAAAATGGGAAAGTCTCTGGAACTGTGCTGCGGAATTTGGAATTTTTGCACGCGCATTGCTCGCAAACAGGGTGGAACTCATGGTGAAAAGGTGCGTCGGAACCTCCAGAAGTGCAAAACCTGGCCCGAGAGACGTTTTTAGAGCCAGAGTTGTTGGCCCTATGAACCGAAAAAAGAGAGATAATAATAAGCTCTTGGTGAAATTAAAAGGAAACCCTCCGGCGTTGTGATGATATGGTAAGTTGTAATGATGATATCGGAATACAATAATGCATAATGCTGGATGCTGGAGTATCCACATTTCACCAATTTGATTACTATTATTGCAAGACTTTTAAAATACACTTATCTTGTACTATTCTGGGAATCACCTCCCCACTTAGCGACCTACAGCACATCGCAAAAGAAGAATATTAAATGCAAATTCGATTCAGGAACGTTCCATTAAAAACGTCAAGAATAATCGTTTTCGTGGTCATCTTGATTTTGCTTGGGGTATCATTTTATCAACAATGCCAAGTTTTCAGAATATTTTTCGACGAAACGCTTGGAAATGAACCACCCAAACCCACCAAGACAACTAATATTGGAAATGAGCCCTTTGTTGACCGGCTTCAACGACGCTTTGCACCAACACGATTACGGAACAAGTCCCCCTACATTTTTTTCAAACATATTCGAAAAGCAGGTGGGACGTCAATTCGACATTATCTCTTCAGAGTTCTGGAATTTCATCAAAGTGCTCGCAAGTCGGGGGTATTTTTTGACAGTCTAGACGAAGGCAGGTTTCAATTTTACAGGGGAAAATTTGAAAGAGATGTGAAAATTTACTTCCACAGGAGAGACGAAAGCAAGATTACAGTTGGAAGTAAGACACAGATAACAGGGGTTTCATACATCGAACAAGAATTTCAGCCAATGGACTGGAGATGCCCTTTACTCGATCCTCGCTGGAATGATTCGATTCGAGTTACTGCGTTGAGGCATCCTGTCGAGAGAGCAATGTCTGAGTTTTTTTACTCTGGTTTAGGGAAAGGTTACCCGATCAATCGTTCTCAGCTCTATTCAAACGAGTCGTATACTCGTGAGTTGACAGAATTCCTCTCAGACAATGTACCAAAATGGATCAAGACTGATATGATCAAAGCTCAATTGTCTGGGCGATACTTGTTCAGGTATTATCTTGCCAATTTTCAAGTACGTGCATTTGCTGGTTGTTCTGCCGCCAGCTGTCTCGATTGGACAACAATGCAAGACTGGACCAAGAAGCAATGGCAGAGAGTCTTCATGGAATCATCGGACAATTACAATTCCACTCTGTGTTCTCATTTTGATAGCGGCCACCATGACAGTTTGTTCAAGCCTTGTCTTCTGGCACAACCTGAATGTCCGAGGGGATGTGAAGGACCTTGTTTGTATCCAGCAAATTCATCCGGAACAATGAATGAAAAAAAACTACATCATGCTAAGGAAGTATTAGAATCATTTGACATCGTTTTACTCACAGAGCAACTAGAAGATGAGGAAGTGTCGGAATTCCTTTCAGACGTAATGAGCGTTCCGCACTATGTTGATTTGGTACTACAAGGAAAGAAAACTAATAAAATGAAGATGATTGACCAGAGGGAGAGAAGCCATTTTTATCGAGATTTATTGGCAAATTTGACTACACAGGTGAGTGATATTCTGCACAAGCAAAATGAGTTGGACATCGAATTGTTCAATCATGCCGTTATATTGAATGGAATGATGCTTGAGAAATGGAGAAAGGAAAGACTTCAAATGACACAATTGATTTGAACAATCAAGTATGCTTCCAATACGATCAAGGATGTAGATAGGTCAGTAAAAAGTGAAAACAAGAGGTGTTGAGAAGGAAACGGCATTTTTTCATATGAGAGTGTCCCCGTAAAGACTAAATATTTTAGTTGTGCATGTATACTTTAGAGGTTCTCATGGGTCATTTCATTTTAGTGTATCATTTCAAGTTTACTGCCCTCAACTACAGAAGTCATGGAGTTGATACTTGACTTGTTCACTATCTTACCCCTTTCCCATCACAGCATGAGTATCCTATTTCACACATGTCATTTGCATAACCTTTTGAAAATCAAGAGCACAAAGGCAATAGAATGGCAATGCTTTTGTAGCAATTTATTTCATTGTCGTGTGGACACACACAACTAAGGAACTATCACTGTATTTATAGTGATAGTTAACTATTGCAGTTATTATCCGTGATATTTAACTGTTACAGAGATTGCATGATTGTATAAATCATCAGACTTTATGATGGTGATAGTTAACTATCACAGTTATTATTATTGGCAATAGTAAATTTCAAAGTCAATATTGATGCAGCTAACTATCACCATTATTTTTTGTCTGGGACTGTGCAATTGAAATCTCTCACATTGTCATAATGTTGCCAATCCACTATCTTCCAGACATTTGAGTAGAGTATATTGCATGGTTTTGTAGCTACAAGAGGTGGGTAAAGGGTTTTTGCGTATTACACTATACATCCCATCACATGTCACTTGTTGTTACAAAGTAATACAATAAATTAATTTCATCATATTATTCCTGTTATGCAAGCTGTAATTACTGAAGAGATGCAATGTCCTACTGATTAGCTGCCACTGACAGCAATCTTTTCATAAAGGAAGATAACCCTACATAGAAAGCCATAATAAGAGCAATGCCAGGACTGAGTATTCTTCTTTTTGTAAAAAATAATAAAAATTAGATAATTGTTGTATCAATTGAAGAGTTTAAAATCAATTGAGATTGGTGTAATGCACAAGTTTTGATGAAGGCATTGATTATTTGAAACTGCTATTCTCTCCATGAACAAGAATTATATACTAATTACTCAAAATCAAACAATGAAACTAAGTGATATTTCCAACAACAGCAGAAGTTGAGATGAATTTCAAATTTTCTACATTACCAAACAAAATGTTCTAGTAAATATTCAATTACAGGGTCCCAATATCTAATATCATGTCTCTGAGAAATTCCAACATTGCAATTGGGGGCTATTGGACTAAATGGGGTGATTTTAATATATGTTTAACATTCCAAAAATATAATCTAATATGTTGTAATTACAAATTTTCCCAAAAATAACAAAAATATTAAAGTTGGCATGAAATGTTTTGGGCATATATTCTAAGTGTAGGCCTTCAAGTTGCAAGGGTGGGGATGGTTTTAAAGATTCATTCTGTCTATGTCCTAGTCCTGTATTCTTCAAAAACCAAATCTCAATGCCTTTACAAAATGAAAATTCAATTAGATGATTACTCACCTGAAGATTGGACTAAGTAGATATTGGTACTACGCTGAGATTCAACTGGTGGTTGTATCTTTGAAATCGATGAAGGTCTACTCCTCTACAATCAGACTAAGGTATAAGACTCTCTTTGGTTCATGAAACAGGAAACTTCACTATTGGAGCTCCAGTTGCTGGATTCTTGAGATGTAATCATTCATGCTCTGTTGTCCACCATGCATGAACACAAGCGTTTGTCCCTCATCCTAGAAATGATATCAAATATCTGATAACAGTTCCAATCCCAATGACTGTTTAAAATCTGATTGAAGTTCAAAAACTAATGTCAGTTAGTGACAATGAGTAACTGCAATGACATGGTGGCATCAGTATATTGACATGGATGGCAGTGATGGTGGCAGGAATTGGTAGCAATGGGACCATGGATAATGTTCATGGCAATAGTGGCAACAGTATTGGCAGTGACAACGGTGACAGAGGCAACAGGGATGGCATCAAGAATGGTAGTTATGTTGACAGCAGTGAGAGGGATGACAGCAACATTGATTGCAGAAAGGGGGATAGTGGCTGTCACATGATCAAAAATTTCAAGGCCAACAACATCATTTTATTGTAGCAACCCACTTTTATCCTCCCAGAAATGGCTACAATAGGACTTTGTCAAATGAACTACTCTCAAAATGCCTAAGAGGTGGAGGGACGCTGATCCAAGGGAGTGGAAAGCAGCATCAAAAATTGCTTGCACTCCAAATGTCCTCTCTGCATTGGAGGCCATGTTGGCTTTAAAATTCTCTGAGTATATGAAGCCAACAATTACACACTCCAGCAATGCATATGATGATCATCAAAGACCATATCTACATTAAAGACCAAAAATGACTCCTAGTGATCTGGGTATTGCATAAATTTGAAGTATTTTAATATATGATATTAAATTATATTTGACTAGGAAATATACTGCTACAAAGATCATGTATATACCAAAAAAGTTCTAGAACTCTGTGATTTTTGTCCCCAACTCCATAAAAAATATAGCATGTAGTGAACATACTATAGAATACTGTTGCAAAAGCTTGTGATATTTGCGCTTGTTGTGCTATATTTGCCACAGTGGGAATCTTGAGGGCTAGTCTTTTTGTAGACCTAAATTTGTCAAAAGAGATACACAATGTTAGTGCATCATGACATAAAGTGTGTTTTGGACAAAATAGGCATTTACCGTATACCCATGAAGGGAATGACACATATTTAGATGAAAGATGATTGAAATAAATTTCTCAATCATTTATTGAAAACCAACAAGACATCATGACAATTGATTGATGTGATTTCCATTGATTTTTTTTAATTGAGGCTAGTGCTTTTGATATCAGGGAGAAATAATCATATATATGAAAAGCTACTCTCCCAACATCATACCCAGTAAGGGAGTCATGCCAAACAAGATGAATGAAATTACTCATGGAAACAATACAAGGAAATCAAAATTGGCTTTTGTTATTTTATGTAAAAAGGAAAATGAAGTTAATACTTCTTGTACTGAATAGAAAAAATATGAACTACTCACCAAACATGATTTTGGAAAGGGGTTTACATTCAGTTTTATTTATGTTATGACATTTTCTAATTAAATGATTGTTGGGTCAACAGTATAGCTTGATGTTTGTTTTTGGTTCTAGTAATAGTACTAGAGTAAAAAGATAATAACATTTGGGACACAGTTTTAATGTTTAAGCAGAGGTTTCATGGTTTTCTGAATTGTTTGTAGAGAAAAAACAGTCACTATTATGTGTGAAAATACTTATTATTCACATTTGAATCAAAACAATGACCATGCAATTGCTACTGGTAAACATATCAAAGTCCAAACATATTTATTTTCATTTTAGAATTAATTTAAACAAAAGCACAGTCATGCCTTGTATAAATATCATGCATTAGTATTTGTTACTATTTCTGTATATTCATAACAACAAAATCATCAAGTTCACCAAGAATCCTGGATTGAATGTAACAAGTTGACCATGTTCTTTTTTCAGTATTCTCTGGTGTGGAAGTTGATGATGATAGTGCAGAGTTCTTCCACACATTGAACCAAGCTGCTGCTGGACCAACTATTCTTCCAATTCTTATGGATAATACATTTGACATGATAGATTCTATAGCATAAATTTATTTTGTTTACATTGATATAGAAAAAAGGAAATTATTTATTGAGATCAAATATTACTTATTGTCTATTCATTGCATGTGTGAATATTATTTTTTGATGTAATACTAATGATAGTGAAGCAAATGTTATTTTCAACATAACTAAGGGTGAAATTAACTGGATAACTGGCCAAATTGAACTTCTCCTCAAAACTTTGGTACACAATGTAGGAAGATTTTTACTTGTATTCATAATTGAATTCACTGGTACCTTATTGGGAGGATGTAAAACTAATGAGCTGTTATATATAACCCTGGCTATTTCTTTTCTGTTCAAATCTCATCATTGCAGTAGGTGCTATCCAGCTTTGTAGGAAATGTCAAATGTTACAACATCTTTGTAAAATATGCAGGAAAAGTACTTCCTCTACATAGACTTGTGCACAATATTATGCACAAAATAGTATTATTGAATTTTCATTATGCAAACATACGTTAACAACTCCCTTGATATTATTTAATAAATTTTATGAAAATGTCATATTATAATCTCATGCAAAAAACTGTGCCCAAATAAAATGTATGGTGGTTAGCACTTACAGGAAATAATGTCAATTTAGGTGTTCTTCCAAGAGTTTCATCAGATTTTTGCTACACAAAGAATATTCACAAGAAATAGGTGGTTACTTTGTTGCACTCAAAGGCACTGTCCCTGATCTTTTCTTCTCCACTAGTTGTGCTAAAAACAAACCCTCTCTATGCTTCTAACATGTTCTTTTATTATTTATTGACAATAATCAACTATGTTTTATTTGAAAAATTGTCAAAATAAGATTCTGATTATCTATAATATTCCAAGAAATTATCAAGGTGCAAAGAAAATTTAAAACTCCTAGATTGATTTTTTTCTCATTCTTTTTCTGTTTCTTCTCTTTTTCTTTTACTTTTTTCTAATCTTCAGGAACAAAAACAGGACAAAAGCAAAAATAAAGAATGGAATATTGACTAATTTTTCACTGATTGCACCTCCATATGAAATCAAAATTGTTCATAAAACAAGATAAATCATGTCTATTCAAACAACCCCTCTTGTCCTAAAAACACAGCTAGTATTAACCCTAACTTCCAATGTTTTTCTCAAAAATAAATCTTTTGTGATTCTTTGCATTCGCCCAGATTTCTTATTGATACACTCTCAAACATTTGAATGACTTACATTTACAAATTCCTCCAACCTCCCAGAACTGCAACTTTAGACACATTCCCCTCCAAGTTATACTGACATCAAACAAAATAAAAAAGTACCAGAAATGTCACAAAACAGATTCATTGAAATTAACATTCATTGATACAATATTCATAATAACTAAACATTCAAAAAAGCAAAAAGGAAAGAAGCTCACTAGCACCTGTTTTGAGGACTTCAACCTATGTTTTTGTTTGAAACACACTGCCAAGTTTTACAAGGCATATGATTGATGGTGGTGGGTACAGTAAGAGTTTCATAAAAGCAGGAACATTGCAAGAACCCTTGAAAACTGGTAAGGATAAGAAAAATGGGAAATCTTCAAGTTTTCATCAAAAGTACTATAATGAGATTAAGAAATTAAATGAAAATAATATATTAAAATTTCCATCAAATTTTTGACACCTCTGCGAGCAGAGCAGAAGCAATGATACAATATTCCACTATCATTTTTTATTGGGTGAATTGAAAATTTTTGATTCCTTTAGTGCAATCATTTTTTTACATTTCAACAATGTCAAATTATGAAATGAGATAATTGATTGATCATAATTACACAGCATTGCTTGATAATTCACAGAAATTGCACATATTTTTCAATCAATTATGATAGTGCATTTGAAGCTGAAGATTATTAACATCTACTAGATGATATGAGTTGATTGCTGAATTATTTCTTTTTTGACCATTTTATTTTTAGATTGAAGTATCAAGACTTTGAGTAATAAGAAGTCAAATTAAAATCAAAATCAAAATCAAAAACAAAAACAAAATCAATTTTTTGATTGTTTTTCAATTTTTGCCAACATTCAATCTTGAACATATTTGAATACAAATATTTTAAAATATTTTTCTTGAAAAGAAGGATGTTGCCCAATCTTTTTATAATGATTTGCGCTCAGAATAAACAAATAGTGATCAAAGATTGATTTGCAGTGCTAATCACACTGTTATTCTGATGTAGTTGAGAGAACGAGCAAATACAAGTGAAAAATAAAAATGTCTTGGCAACTTTTGGAGAGCGTTGGGTTCATACTCTTTTAGAATGAAATTGGGTAGGTAAGTAGTAAAGTGGACAGAAATAGCCATGGCCTGTAAGGGTCACTATAAGTGAGTGACTCACCTGTATTCTATAAAAAATTATGAGCTATCAGGACCTAGGTGAGAACAGTGTTCTATTCTTATTTGTGATGTCTTGGATACTTTTATAGTACTGTCTGTTGTCCTCACGTGTGTGTGATTGACACTACATCTGATGTATACACCATCATCTGTTGTCACCAATTATCACTTACCATCTGTCCTTCTCCACCATCTGTTCTGAGCTCATTGCTACTCCATGCCTTCCGCCCCTAAAGCATCTTGGACTCTAATACTGGGTTTGGGCATACTTGTTTAGTTGGCTACTGTGTACTGCTTAAATTCACCATTGTACATGTCATGCAGAATTTTATTTACTGTATACCTCCTCTTTCCACTGCATATTACCTTTGTCCACAGATCAGCAGGATTCTCATCTCCATTGATTTGTGTAGCAAGGGATTCACCCAGTGCTACTGACTCATGCACTGTGTGATAACATACAGTGTT
>JACCDI010543087.1_pt1 | contig 13082 bp, 9 predicted proteins | sample 7442791 | NCBI WGS metagenome assembly JACCDI01 (sample SAMN15323434, study PRJNA562643) | freshwater metagenome | isolation source: river surface water | place: USA:Blue River Watershed | collected 2017-08-15
CCTTTTGCAAGGGCCAGGACTTTCTTGTGACGGGCGCGTGCCGTTACACCACGTTTAACGCGAGGCATAGTTTTTCTCCTTGTTCGTCAGTGATTACAGGCCAGCCATGGGCAGCATTTGCGCGATGTGACCCATATTGGTCTCATGCACAGCCACTGCACCGCGAAGGTGGCGCTTGTTTTTGGTGGTCTTCTTGGTCAGGATGTGACGTTTGAAGGCTTGCCCGCGTTTAACGGTTCCACCGGGACGAACACGGAAGCGCTTTTTAGCACTGCTTTTGGTCTTCATCTTGGGCATTTGAATGCTCCTTTGTTTGTGCTCGTGAGGCGTCTGCAAATTCTTTGCAGCCTTGTTGGCCCCGAGCCACTTTTAACAAAAGCTGCTGGTAGGCAGCTTTTGATTCGACCAGCCCGAAAGCCAGTCAAACTCTTCTTCAAGCCGATTCGGCAGTGGCAGTTGCGTCAGCAGACTTGCCGCCCACAACTGGCTTTTTGCGTCCAGGCGCAATCATCATGATCATTTGGCGCCCTTCCAATTTTGGAAATTGCTCCACAACAATCGAATCTGCCAACTCATCACGGATGCGGTTGAGCAAAGCCAAACCCAATTCCTGATGTGTGATTTCACGACCACGGAAACGCAAAGTGATTTTGCACTTGTCACCATCGTTCAAAAAACGACGGATGTTGCGCATCTTGATGTTGTAGTCCCCATCGTCTGTGCCAGGCCGGAACTTCACTTCCTTGATGTCAATCACCGTTTGCTTGGCTTTGGCTTCTGCCGCACGCTTTTGCTCTTGGTATTTGAACTTGCCGTAGTCCATCAAGCGACACACCGGTGGTGTGGCCGTGGCGGCAATTTCAACCAAGTCCACATCCATCTCACCTGCCAGCCGCAAGGCCTCGGCCAGAGACAAAATGCCCATGGGCTCATTGTCGGGGCCCGAGACACGGACCTCAGGGGCCATGATTTCACGGTTCAAACGGTGTTTACGTTCTTCGCGTTGACGACGATCACGAAATTCGGTAGCGATGACTCAATCCTTTGTGGAAAAAACTGCAACATGCAGCCCAACCCTCTTTGTGCCCACGGGCCAAAGCTTGTGGCGAAACTCACCTTCAGGCTTTAGAAGCAATGTCGGCTGCAATGAGTTCAATGAACGCATCGATCGACATCACACCAAGGTCTTTGTTACCTCGGGCGCGCACAGCGACGGTACCTGCTGCCTTCTCCTTGTCGCCGGCGACAAGAATGTAGGGCAGCTTTTGCAACGAATGCTCGCGTATTTTATACGTGATTTTCTCGTTGCGAAGGTCCAACTCGACCCTAAGGCCTTGATTTGACACCGATTTTTGCAGTTTTGCAGCGATTTCACGACAGTAATCAGCTTGCGCATCGGTGATGTTGAGCACAGACACCTGGATGGGAGCGAGCCAGCTTGGCAGCGCCCCGGCATGCTGCTCCACCAAAATGCCAATGAAACGCTCCATGCTGCCAACAATGGCCCGGTGCAAGATCACGGGGCGCTGGCGCGAACCGTCTTCGGCCGTGTACTCGGCATCGAGCCGCTCGGACAGGTTGAAGTCCACCTGAATCGTGCCGCATTGCCATTCTCGACCGATGGCGTCTTTCAAGGTGTATTCGATCTTGGGGCCATAGAAAGCGCCATCGCCTTCTGAGATGACGAACTCGCAACCGGAGTCTCGCAAGCTGTCCATCAAAGCTTTTTCGGCCTTGTCCCACAACTCGTCAGATCCAATACGGGCTGCTGGGCGTGTGGAGACCTTGTACAAAATGTTGGTGAATCCAAAATCGGCATACACCTTCTTGAGCACCTTGGTGAATGTATCGCACTCGGGCAGGATTTGGTCTTCGGTACAAAAAATGTGACCGTCGTCTTGCGTGAAACCACGCACACGCATGATGCCGTGCAAGCCACCCGAAGGCTCATTGCGGTGGCACTGTCCAAATTCACCGTAGCGCAAAGGCAGGTCGCGGTAACTTTTGATGCCTTGCTTGAAGATCAAAATATGACCTGGGCAGTTCATCGGCTTGAGCGCATAGTCACGCTTTTCCGACTCGGTCGTGAACATGTTGTCGCGGTACTTGTCCCAGTGTCCGGTCTTTTCCCACAAGCTTTTGTCAATGATCTGAGGACCTTTGACCTCTTGGTAGCCGTTGTCACGGTACACCTGGCGCATGTACTGCTCAATGGTTTGCCATACCGTCCAGCCCTTGGGGTGCCAAAACACCAGACCCGGAGCGTGCTCGTCAATGTGGAACAAATCCAGCTCGCGCCCCAGTTTACGGTGGTCACGTTTTTCGGCTTCTTCCAGGCGCAGCAGGTACTGCTGCAAGTCTTCTTTGGTGGCCCAGGCCGTTCCATAAACGCGCTGCAGCATCTCATTTTTGCTGTCACCGCGCCAGTAGGCGCCAGCCACCTTCATCAGTTTGAAATGTTTGAGTTTGCCCGTACTGGGAACATGAGGGCCTCGGCAAAGATCTTCGAAATCGCCTTCACGGTAAAGGCTGACAGCCTCACCGGGTGGAATGGCACCAATGATTTCGGCTTTGTAGTGCTCACCCAGACCCGTGAAATACGCAACGGCCTCATCACGGGGTAAGACCCGACGAACCACGGGTTCATCCTTGGCTGCCAGTTCAGCCATGCGCTTTTCGATCAACACCAGGTCTTCTGGGGTCAAGGCTCTGGGGCAAGAGAAGTCGTAATAAAAGCCATTGTCAATCACGGGACCAATGGTGACTTGGACATCCGGAAAGAGGCTTTTGACCGCATAAGCCAGCAAATGCGCAGTCGAATGGCGGATGAGGTCCAAACCTTCAGGGTCCTTGGAGGTGATGATGGACAACCTGGCGTTTTGGTCCATGCGGTAACTGGTGTCGACCAATTGGCCATCGACTCGACCCGCCAAAGCGGCTTTGGCCAATCCCGAACCAATAGAGGCCGCCACCTCTGCAACGGTGACAGGGCCTGGAAACTCTCGAACTGAACCATCTGGAAGCGTGATTGTGACCATAGGGATAAATATCAAGCGCACTCACTGAACACGCCAAAAAGAACAAACAATCCCCGATTTTCACACAATAAAACTTTGCCCAATGGCAGACCCAGCAACACCTGATTTCATTCGGTTCATGACCAGACACAAGACCCCATAAAGGCGATGACGTCAGGGAAATGTGGGGATGCTTGGTTTAAGATAGTGGTCTTCTTTTTCATCCTGTAAAAAAGCACCATGATGACAACGCCTTCAGAACGCTCCCGAATCATTTACACCTTGACCGATGAGGCGCCACTGCTGGCGACAGCGGCTTTTTTGCCGGTGATTTCCAGCTTCACCAAGCCCGCCGGCATTGACGTCCAAACCAGCGACATTTCGGTGGCCGCTCGCATCTTGGGCGAATTTTCTGATTTGTTGCCGCCAGAGCAGCGCCTGCCCAACAACTTGGCCGAACTCGGCAAGCTCACGCTCAGCCCCAAAGCCAACATCATCAAGTTGCCCAACATCAGCGCATCTGTGGGGCAACTGACCGCCGCCATCAAGGAATTGCAAAGCAAAGGTTATGCCCTGCCCGATTACCCCGATGCGCCAAAAAATGATGAAGAAAAAGCCATCAAGGCACGCTACAGCAAATGCATTGGTTCGGCTGTGAACCCTGTGTTGCGCGAAGGCAATTCAGACCGCCGTGCGCCCAAAGCCGTCAAAGAATTCGCGCGTAAAAACCCCCACAGCATGGCTGAATGGAGCCAGGCCTCGCGCTCCCACGTCTCGCACATGCACGCTGGAGACTTCTACCATGGCGAAAAATCAATGACGCTGGACCGCCCACGCGAAGTCAGGATGGAGCTGATCACCAAAAGCGGCAAAACAATCGTCTTAAAACCCAAAGTCGCGTTGCTTGATCGCGAAGTCATCGACAGCATGTTCATGAGCAAGAAAGCCTTGCTCGAGTTCTACGAAAAAGAAATCGAAGACGCACACAAGACCGGTGTGATGTTCTCATTGCACGTCAAGGCCACCATGATGAAGGTCTCGCACCCCATTGTGTTTGGTCACTGCGTGAAGATTTTTTACAAAGAAGCATTTGCCAAGCACGGCGCCCTGTTCAAAGAATTGGGCGTCAACGTGAACAACGGCATGGCCGATCTCTACAGCAAGATCACGTCATTGCCCCAATCCAAGCAAGACGAGATCAAGCGCGATCTGCATGCCTGTCACGAAGGCCGTCCCGAATTGGCCATGGTGGACTCCGCCAAAGGCATCACCAACTTCCATTCACCCAATGATGTGATCGTGGACGCGTCCATGCCCGCCATGATCCGCAATGGCGGCAAGATGTGGGGCGCGGATGGCCGCTTGAAAGACGTCAAGGCCGTGATGCCCGAGTCGACCTTTGCCCGCATCTACCAGGAGATGATCAACTTCTGCAAATGGCATGGCGCATTTGATCCCAAGACCATGGGCACCGTACCCAATGTGGGCCTGATGGCGCAACAAGCCGAAGAGTACGGCTCGCACGACAAAACCTTCGAAATCCAAGAAGACGGCGTGGCCAACATCACCGACATCAACACCGGTGAAGTGCTGCTGAGCCAAAACGTGGAAGAAGGCGACATCTGGCGCATGTGTCAGGTCAAAGACGCCGCGATCCGCGACTGGGTCAAACTGGCCGTCACACGTGCACGCAATTCCGGCATGCCCGTGGTGTTCTGGCTTGACCAGTACCGCCCTCACGAGGCGCAACTCATCACCAAGGTCAAGATGTACCTGCACGAGCACAACACGGCAGGTCTGGAAATCCAGATCATGAGCCAGGTGCGCGCCATGCGTTACACCTTGGAGCGCGTTGTTCGCGGTTTTGACACCATCAGCGCCACGGGCAACATCCTGCGTGACTATTTGACCGACTTGTTCCCGATCATGGAACTGGGTACATCGGCCAAGATGCTGTCCATCGTGCCGTTGATGGCCGGTGGTGGCATGTACGAAACGGGTGCCGGCGGCTCCGCACCAAAACATGTGCAACAGTTGGTCGAAGAGAACCACTTGCGTTGGGATTCGCTGGGTGAATTCCTGGCCCTGGCGGTGTCGCTGGAAGACCTGGGCCTCAAAACAGGCAACAAGAAAGCCGGTATTCTGGCCAAAACCCTGGATGCAGCCACGGGTAAGCTGTTGGACAACAACAAGAACCCCTCACCCAAAACCGGACAGCTCGACAACCGCGGCAGCCAGTTTTATTTGGCCATGTACTGGGCGCAAGAACTTGCCGCGCAAACCGAGGACGCCGAATTGGCCAAGCATTTTGAGCCCCTGGCCAAAACCCTCACCGCCCAAGAAAAAACCATCGTGGCTGAATTCGCTGCGGTGCAAGGCAAGCCCGTGGACATCGGCGGTTACTACTACCCCTCTGCCGAGAAATTGAAAACCGTCATGTGCCCGAGCAAAACCTTCAACGAAGCACTCAAGACCGTTTGAGGCCCCTTCAACGCACTCAAGTCCGCTTGAGCGCCAGACGCAAAAAAGCCACCGCAAGGTGGCTTTTTTGTGAGCGCTGCACAACCTGCCCGAAGGCAGGCCATCAGCCGTTCAGTGGAACTGCTCTTCTTCGGTCGAACCGGTCAAAGCCTTCACCGAAGAGGAACCGCCTTGAATCACGGTGGTCACGTCATCGAAGTAGCCTGCACCCACTTCTTGCTGGTGAGACACGAAGGTGTAACCCTTGTCGCGTGCAGCAAACTCAGGCTCTTGCACCATTTCGGTGTAATGCTTCATGCCTTCGCCACGGGCGTACGCGTGGGCAAATTGGAAAGTGTTGTACCAGTTGATGTGGATACCAGCCAATGTGATGAACTGGTACTTGTAGCCCAGAGCCGACAGGTCTTCTTGGAACGACGCGATTTGCTTGTCGTTGAGGTTTTTCTTCCAGTTGAAAGAAGGTGAGCAGTTGTAAGACAAGAGCTTGCCGGGGCATGCTGCGTGCACCGCTTGCGCGAATTCGCGAGCGAAGCCGATGTCGGGCACGCCGGTTTCACACCACACCAAGTCGGCGTAAGGCGCGTAGGCCACGCCGCGGCTGATGGCTTGCTCCAAGCCGTTCTTGACGCGGTAGAAACCTTCTTGGGTGCGCTCGCCGGTCAAGAAAGGCTTGTCGTTGGCGTCATGGTCTGAGGTGATGAGGTTGGCCGCTTCAGCATCGGTGCGTGCCAACACGATGGTGGAGGTGCCCATGACGTCGGCCGCGAAACGGGCCGAGATCAATTTCTCGCAAGCTTCTTGGGTCGGGACCAAGACTTTGCCGCCCATGTGTCCACACTTTTTCACTGCCGCCAATTGGTCTTCGAAATGCACACCAGCAGCGCCGGAGGCGATCATGTTCTTCATCAATTCGAACGCATTCAAAACGCCACCAAAACCGGCTTCCGCATCGGCCACGATGGGCAAGAAGTAGTCGATGAATTCTTTGTCACCGGGGTTGATGCCACGGCTCCACTGAATTTCGTCGGCGCGCTTGAAGGTGTTGTTGATGCGACGAACCATCGTGGGCACCGAGTCGTACGCGTACAGCGACTGGTCAGGGTACATGGTTTCGGACGTGTTGCCGTCGGCAGCGACTTGCCAGCCTGACAAATACACCGCTTCCAAGCCGGCTTTGGCTTGTTGCATGGCTTGACCAGCGCTAATGGCACCAAAAGCGTTGACGTAGCCTTTTTTGGCGCCGCCATTGACTTTTTCCCAGAGCTTTTCGGCGCCACGCTTGGCCAAGGTGTGCTCGATGGGCATGCTGCCGCGCAAGCGCACGACATCAGCTGCGCTGTAACCGCGCTTGACACCCTTCCAGCGGGGGTTGGTGGCCCAGTCTTTTTCAAGGGCTGTAATTTGTTGTTCACGGCTCATTTGTTGGGTGATATCGGCGGGCATGGAGAACTCCTGAGGTCAAGTGGTTGAAGGGCGACAAGACGTGAATGCCTGATGTCGTTGATGTAATCTTAACTCTTCTATAAGACAATCAACTATTCTTATGTCTTATACAAGACTTTTATTTTGTCATTTAAAATCAACAACTTATCTTGCTGATTTTGTATGAAAAAATAATTTTCCATAATGCTGTAAAAGAATATGGAATTTATTTCTTGTTTTTTCATAATAAGAAAACAACCAACGGGAGATGAAAAGCAAAAGAGACACCACAACAAGATCCATCAGCTCAGCTGAACCAACAGTCAAAAAAATTCTCAGGTGCGAGCAAGCTCGGACAAACAGTTGAAGACAAAAAGCCAAGGTGACAAGCGCAATAAAAGCACCAGAAGACGGGTAAATCAGCAACAACACCTAGATAAAAATAACTTTTCTGCTTGAGAACTGCCACTTTCTCAATTAGCATCACATTGGCTGTAAACACATCGTTTCTCAGCGGCGAACCCACTTCCGACCAAAGGAATTTCATCATGGCAACTGCGAAAAAAACCCCGGCCAAAAAAGCTGCAGCTCCCGCAAAAAAAGCAGCACCGGCCTCCAAAGCGGCTCCAGCTAAAAAAGCTGCTGCCCCAGCTAAAAAAGTGGCGGCTAAAGCACCCGCCAAAAAAGCTGCTCCCGCGAAAAAGCGCACACCCAACCCTGCCTTCATGAAGGCTCTGACCCCCAGCCCCGCATTGGCCGCTGTGGTCGGTGCAACCCCTCTGCCACGCACCGAGGTGGTGAGCAAGATGTGGGTTTACATCAAAAAGCACAAACTGCAAGACGCAACCAACCGCCGCGCGATCAACGCCGACGACAAGCTCAAGGCTGTGTTCGGCAAAGCCCAAGTCACCATGTTCGAAATGGCTGGCCTGATTGGCAAGCACCTGAAGTGATTCAGTGACGCCCATGAAAAAACCCGCCTCGGCGGGTTTTTTCATGGTTCAAGCGTTGTCAGGCGCAAGACCAGGATGGGCGCCAATCACGCCCCTGATTGGCGAGTCAGCGCGGCTTGGGTGATGGCACTCAAAGTGCCTCGTGTGGTGATGACTTCCGGGTCCAGCACGATCTCGATCAGGCTGCCCCGTGGACTGGCCAATGCTGCCAAAAAAGCGGCCTCAAACTCGTCGGTTCGAGTGATGCGAACTCCTGAATAACCATACGCCTCGGCCAGCGCTGCAAAATCGGGATTTTGCAGCTGTGACCCTGTCACATGCTGCGGATACTCGCGCTCCTGATGCATGCGAATCGTGCCATACATGCCGTTGTTGAGCAGCACGATGATGCTTTTGCCACCGTGTTGTACCGCAGTGGCCAACTCTTGACCGTTCATCAAGAAGTCTCCGTCTCCCGCGATGGTGAATGCCAAACGCCCGGTCAGCAAATTCGCCGCAATGCCTGCTGGGACGCCATAGCCCATAGCCCCCACGGTGGGGGCCAGCTGAGTTTTGCAACCTTTGACCAAGCCATGGTGACGGTAAAAACGGTGCATCCAGCTGGCGAAGTTACCCGCACCATTGGTGAGCACGGCGTCTGCTGGCAAATGCTTTTGCAACACAGCCACGATGGCGGGCATGTCCACCGTGCCAGGCAAGCTTTGCGGCTGAAGGTTGGCGAGGTAATCGGCATGCGCGGCTTGGCTCCAGGCGGTCCATGGCAGTTCATTGGGTGCTGTGAGAACCTCCAAGCTGCGGGCCGCAGCGTTCATGGTGGCTTGAATGGCCAGATCGGCCTGATAGACCCGATTGAGCTCTTCGGCGCTTGCATGAACATGCACCAGCTTTTGCCGGGTTTTAGGCGCTTGCAGCAAGGTGTAGCCACCCGTGGTCATTTCCCCCAAGCGGGGGCCAATGGCCAGGATCAAATCAGCCTCGCGAACGCGCGCAGCCAAAGCGGGTCCAATACCGATGCCCACATCGCCAGCATACAAGGGGTGGTGGTTGTCAAAGGTGTCCTGAAACCTGAAAGCGTTGGTCACAGGCAATTGCCAATTTTCGGCAAATCTTTGCAAGGCTTGTGCCGACTGGGGTGTCCAGCCGCCGCCGCCTGCGATCACCAAGGGTTGCTTGGCCGCAAGCAACATATCGCGCAAAGTGCGCAATGCTCCCGGATCGCTCCAGGCCTGCACAGGCTCGACCCGCGCCAAAGGCTGGGCTTTGACGGTCTGGGTCAACATGTCTTCAGGCAGCACCAGAACCACCGGGCCGGGGCGGCCGTTCATGGCGGTGGCAAAAGCGCGGGCCACGTACTCGGGCAAACGCTCGGGGTCGTCCACCCGCTCGACACGTTTGGCCATGCCTTTGGTTGAAGGGCCAAAAAAGTGGGTGTAATCCATTTCCTGGAAGGCTTCACGATCGCGTGTATCGCTGGCCACATCGCCCACAAACAAGACCATCGGTGTCGAGTCCTGGAACGCCGTGTGCACCCCAATCGAGGCATTGGTGGCTCCGGGACCGCGTGTGACAAAACAAACACCCGGGCGCCCTGTCAACTTACCTTGCGCTTCGGCCATAAAGGCAGCGCCACCTTCTTGTCGACAGATCACAAAACGCAACTGGTCCCGGTGCATGTGAAAACCATCCAGCACGGCCAGATAGCTTTCACCGGGCACACCAAACGCATGGGTGACGCCTTGGGCCAGGAGGCATTCCACAAGCAAGTGGCCCGCAATTTTTTCAGTCATGGGCGCATTGTGCCCAAGCCCAGCTGAATGCGGTGTCACCCCCGTGAACGCCGATCAAGAACCCGGTGGTGTGAATTGCTCTGCCCATCAGCTTGGCTCTGTCACCTGAAAATCAAACACGCCAGGATGCTGAACCGGGTCGACACTGACTTGCACCCTGCTCTTGGGCGGAAAACGGCCTTCAAGCAAGAGCTTGGACAGGGGGTTTTCCAAACGTTGCTGAATGGCACGCTTGAGCGGACGTGCACCAAACACGGGGTCAAAGCCTACCTTCGCCAATTCCAACAATGCCGCAGGGCTGACTGCCAAGGTCAGGTCCATCCGGGCCAAACGGGCTTGCAACACCTGCAACTGAATTTCTGCAATCGACGCGATGTGTTTCGCATCCAAGCCATGAAAAACCACCGTTTCATCGATGCGGTTCAAAAACTCGGGTCGGAAATGGGTTTTCAATTCATCCCACACCGCGTCCTTGATGTCCTCTAAAGGCTGACCCACCATGGACTGAATCAGGTGCGAACCCAAATTGGAAGTCATCACGATCACCGTGTTCTTGAAATCCACGGTGCGACCCTGACCATCGGTCAAGCGGCCATCGTCCAGCACCTGCAGCAAGACGTTGAAGACGTCGGGATGGGCTTTCTCGACCTCGTCGAGCAGCAACACGCTGTAGGGCTTGCGGCGCACAGCTTCGGTCAGGTAGCCACCCTCCTCGTAGCCCACATAACCAGGGGGCGCGCCAATCAGACGGGCGACGGAGTGCTTTTCCATGAACTCGCTCATGTCCATGCGGATGAGGTGCTCCTCGCTGTCGAACAAGAACCCGGCCAGCGCTTTGCACAACTCGGTCTTGCCCACGCCGGTTGGCCCCAAAAACAAGAACGAACCGGTGGGACGATTCGGATCCGACAGGCCCGAGCGCGATCGGCGAATGGCATTGGCGACAGCGGCTATGGCTTCGTCCTGGCCCACCACGCGCTGGTGCAGTTTGTCTTCCATCTGCAGCAATTTTTCTCGCTCGCCTTGCATCATTTTTGACACTGGAATGCCCGTCGCACGGGACACCACTTCGGCAATCTCTTCGGCACCCACCTGCGTGCGCAGCAGACGGTGCGACGGTTTTTCGCCCGGCATGGCCTCTTTGGCCTGCACTTCCTTGAGGGTCTTTTCAAGGGCCGGTAGCTTGCCATACTGCAATTCGGCCACTTTGTTGAAATCGCCCTTTCGGGTCAACTCTTCGATCTGCTGCTTGATCTGGTCGATTTGTTCGCGCACCTGCTGCCCACCTTGGGCCTGCGACTTTTCGGCACGCCAGATTTCCTCCAGATCAGCCGCTTCTTTTTTGAGTTTTACGATCTCTTCCTCAATCAAGGCATAACGTTTTTGTGAAGCCTCGTCGCTTTCCTTGCGCACAGCCTCTCGCTCGATCTGCAGCTGAATCAGACGGCGGTCGAGCTTGTCCATGACCTCTGGTTTGGAATCGATCTCGATCTTGATCTTGGCCGCTGCTTCATCGATCAGGTCAATCGCCTTGTCCGGGAGGAAACGGTCAGTGATGTACCGGTGGCTGAGTTCTGCCGCCGCCACAATGGCCGGGTCAGTGATGTCGACGCCATGGTGGATTTCGTATTTTTCCTGAAGTCCGCGCAAGATGGCGATGGTGGCCTCCACGGTTGGCTCATTCACGATGATTTTCTGGAAACGGCGCTCCAACGCAGCATCTTTCTCGATGTATTTGCGGTATTCGTCCAGGGTCGTCGCTCCAACACAATGCAACTCACCACGGGCCAACGCAGGCTTGAGCATGTTGCCCGCATCCATGGCCCCTTCGGTCTTGCCTGCACCCACCATGGTGTGCAACTCGTCGATGAAGACAATGGTCTGTCCTTCGTCTTTGGCCAGTTCGCTGAGCACCGATTTGAGTCGCTCTTCGAACTCGCCCCGAAACTTGGCCCCGGCCAGCAATGCCGCCATGTCCAAAGACAAGACACGCTTGCCTTTGAGCGAATCGGGCACCTCCCCAGCCACAATCCGCTGAGCCAAACCTTCGACAATGGCGGTTTTGCCCACACCGGGTTCACCAATGAGGACCGGGTTGTTTTTGGTGCGCCGCTGCAAAACCTGGATGGCGCGGCGAATCTCGTCATCGCGACCGATCACCGGGTCGAGCTTGCCGATGCGGGCGCGCTCGGTCAAATCGATGCAGTATTTCTTGAGGGCTTCGCGCTGACCTTCGGCATCGGCACTGTGGACGTTTTGTCCACCGCGCACGGCGTTGATGGCGCTTTCCAGGTTTTTGCGGTTCAGGCCATGCTCTTTGGCGATACGCCCTGCCTCTGACTTGCTTTCGGTCAGCGCCAACAAAAACAATTCTCCGGCAATGAACGCATCACCTCGCTTGATGGACTCTTTTTCGGCCGCCTGCAACAACTTGACCAGATCCGGACCGACTTGCACCTGGTCTTGTCCGGTCACCTGAGGTAAGCGCGCGACGGCACCCTCAGAGGCTTGTAACAAGGCAGGAACTTGCACCCCTGCACGCTGCAAAAGGGCTTTGGGACCATCGTCTTGCTTGAGCATGGTGCTCAACAAATGCACCGGCTCAATGTAGGCGTGGTCCTTGCCCAATGCAAGGGATTGGGCATCAGCCAAGGCTTCCTGAAATTTGGTGGTGAGTTTGTCAATACGCATTTGAGGATCTCCAATGCTCATTTAGCTTGGGCTGGCGGCCCTATTTTCAAGGCCCACAAGGCTTCTCTGTTTGCCTAGAATCAAAGACATGAACATCCATCAACTTTCAGTCCACCATGATGAGCGGCAGGACCGCCTGATGCTTCGCCTGAATACCCAAGACAGTCAGGAGTTCCGGTTTTGGCTGACACGCCGCATGGCGCAGCGCTTCTTACCCATCCTGACGCAATCGGCAGAGCGTCTGGAGGCGGCCCAACCTGGCGTGGCAGCCACCGACCCCGTCAGCCGTCAAATTCTGAGCGATCTGCGCCGAGAAGACTTCCTGAAAAAGGCCGACTTTGCCACCCCATTTGAAAACTCTGCGACCCACTTACCGCTGGGTCCGCATCCCATGTTGGTGACCGATGCCCATCTGGATTTTCAAGTCCAAGGCGGTCTGGACCTGACCCTGGAGGACAAAACCGACCCCCAACATCCCCAAGCTTGCCTCATGCACCTGCAGGTCAGCCTGGTGCACGGCTTGGTGCACCTGATGGCGCAAGCTGCCGAAAAAGCCCAATGGGGCTTGGGCGCCGGACCCGAGCCAGCTCCAGACAACCCAACGGCGACTAACGCTGCCCCTACCCGCTACGCGCATTGATTTGAAGCGGCACAGGGCCTGAACAGCCATCGGCTGGGGGATCTCAGGAGTTTCGCAGTTCAATGCCCCATCGCGCCAAGGCAAGCTCATC
>JACCDI011518938.1_pt1 | contig 13078 bp, 11 predicted proteins | sample 7442791 | NCBI WGS metagenome assembly JACCDI01 (sample SAMN15323434, study PRJNA562643) | freshwater metagenome | isolation source: river surface water | place: USA:Blue River Watershed | collected 2017-08-15
CAGCGGGTCAGGCGACCTCAAACGACCTCGAACAAACCGGCCGCACCCTGACCACCGCCGATGCACATCGTGACCACCACGTATTTGACACCGCGACGCTTGCCTTCGATGAGCGCATGGCCGGTCAGCCGCGCACCAGAGACGCCGTAGGGGTGGCCTACCGCAATGGCGCCACCATTGACGTTGAGACGGTCCATCGGAATACCCAGGGTATCGGCACAATAGAGGACCTGCACTGCAAAAGCTTCGTTGAGTTCCCACAGACCGATGTCTTGGACCTTGAGCCCCGCTTTTTTCAGCAGCTTGGGTATCGCGAACACAGGACCGATGCCCATTTCATCCGGCTCGCATCCGGCGACAGCGAAGCCCCGGAAAATGCCCAATGGTGTTTTGCCGGCAGCAGCCGCAGCTTTGTCACTCATCACGATGGCAACTGATGCGCCATCAGAAAACTGGCTCGCATTACCCGCAGCGATAACACCACCCGGGATCGCGGTACGAATTTGCGATACGCCTTCATAGGTCGTGTCAGCACGAATACCTTCATCGGCGGTCGCGGTGACTTCGCGCGTGATGATTTGTCCTGTTTCTTTGTCAGCCACCGCCATGGTGGTCTTGACTGCAATGATTTCGTCATCGAATTTGCCGGCAGCACGCGCGGCAGCGGCACGTTGCTGGCTTTGCACGCCGTAGTGATCCTGACGCTCGCGGCTGATGTTGTAGCGCTTGGCCACCGTTTCTGCTGTCTGCAGCATGGGCCAGTAAATCTCCGGCTTGTGCTCGGCCAGCCAGCTGTCGGACACCATGTGCATGTTCATTTCATTCTGCACGCAGGAGATCGATTCCACGCCGCCCGCGGCGTAAACATCACCCTCACCTGCTATCACGCGCTGCGCAGCTGTTGCAATGGTTTGAAGTCCGGAAGAGCAGAAACGATTGATGGTCATGCCAGAGGTGGTGATCGGGCAGCCGCCGCGCAGTGCGATCTGGCGCGCGATGTTGAAGCCGGTCGCGCCTTCGGGGTTTGCACATCCAATTATCACGTCCTCAACCTGAGCAGCCTCGATACCAGCGCGGGCGATGGCGGCCTCAAGCGCTGCGCCACCCAGCGTGGCGCCATGCGTCATGTTGAAAGCGCCTTTCCATGATTTGGTCAGCGGTGTGCGGGCAGTCGATACGATGACGGCGTCGGTCATGAGATTCTCCAGGGTGTTTTTGATGAGTTGGGGCACTAAATACCAGCGGACGAGAATAGCATAACCCTCCGCACGACCGTTCGTTTCTCGGGTAGTAGGCGTAAGTTTTTGTAAGTTTAAAGCAAGGCAGCCGTAAGTTTGACTGCCTACACTCGGGCAGCCTGACGCGCAGTGCATGCGCCATCAGCGATATCAAAATACTAAGGAGACATCAATGGCCACTGCTCAGGCGCCATCCCCTGGCATCACTGCCGAAGAACGCAAGGTTATCTTCGCGTCTTCGCTCGGTACCGTATTTGAATGGTATGACTTTTATTTGTACGGTTCGCTCGCGGCCATTATTGCGAAACAATTTTTTGCGGGCACCGATCCGAACACGGCTTTCATTTTTGCGCTGTTGGCATTTGCGGCGGGCTTTTTGGTGCGACCATTCGGCGCGATCGTATTCGGTCGCCTGGGCGACATGGTGGGCCGCAAATACACATTTCTGGTAACGATTCTGCTGATGGGTGTGTCGACATTCATCGTCGGTCTCTTGCCCAATTACGCAAGCATCGGCATTGCAGCACCGATTATTCTGATCTCTCTGCGGATTTTGCAGGGACTCGCGTTGGGCGGCGAGTACGGTGGTGCAGCAACCTATGTCGCGGAGCATGCGCCGGACGACAAGCGCGGTGCATTTACCGCATGGATTCAAACAACCGCGACGCTGGGTTTGTTTCTGTCACTGATGGTCATCCTCGCGACGCGCACCGCGATCGGCGAAGAAGCATTTGCCGACTGGGGCTGGCGCATTCCTTTCCTGGTCTCCGTGTTCTTGCTCGCGATCTCGGTCTGGATTCGCTTGTCCATGAATGAATCTCCCGCTTTCCAGCGAATGAAGGATGAAGGCAAAGTCTCCAAGGCCCCGCTGGCTGAAGCTTTCGGTCAGTGGAAAAATCTGAAGCTGGTGGTGCTGGCTTTGGTGGGTTTGACCGCTGGTCAGGCCGTGGTCTGGTACACCGGTCAGTTCTACGCGCTGTTCTTCCTCACGCAGACACTGAAGGTCGATGGTGCTACGGCAAATATTCTGATCGCGGCTGCGCTCCTGATCGGTACACCGTTCTTCATCGTGTTCGGCTCATTGTCGGACAAGATAGGACGAAAGAACATCATCATGGCTGGCTGCGTTATCGCTGCGCTGACCTACTTCCCCATCTTCAAGGCGCTCACGCATTACGCCAATCCGGCGCTTGAATCTGCTCAAATCAGCGCGCCGGTGGTCGTCACTGCCGATCCCAAAGAATGTCAGTTCCAGTTCAATCCGACCGGCACGAAGAAGTTCACCTCATCCTGCGATATTGCCAAGGCGAAATTGGCTGCGGCTTCGGTGAACTATAAAAATGAAGCGGCCGAACCGGGTACGATCGCCACGATTAAAGTCGGCGAGAAGGTTCTGGAATCCTATAGCGCAGCGGGCTTGTCCAAAGAGGATGCCACGGCCAAGGACAAGGAATTCACTGATGCGCTGAAAGAGATGATCAAAGAGGCTGGTTATCCCGCCAAAGCGGATCCGGCACAGATCAACAAGCCCATGGTGCTGCTGTTGCTTGTGCTGCTGGTGCTCTATGTGACGATGGTCTACGGTCCAATCGCTGCCATGCTGGTGGAGATGTTCCCAACCCGCATACGCTACACCTCGATGTCGCTGCCCTACCACATCGGTAATGGCTGGTTCGGCGGTTTGCTGCCCACCACGGCGTTCGCGCTGGTTGCCTACAAGGGCGACATCTACTACGGCTTGTGGTACCCAATCATTATCGCGCTGGCCACTGCTGTGATCGGTATATTGTTTGTCGCCGAGACCAAGGATAATGACGTGCACGCGCACTAATTAACTGCAAGCAATATCATCAAACCGCCAGCGATCCGCTGGCGGTTTTTTTTCGTCGATCACTTTGTATTGACGTTGCATCATGACGGTCCGAGTCTGCCGATGTTTCTGCTTGTTTCCGCTCAGTCTGACAGTACACACTGGAAAAAAATGACGCTGCGATAGACGACAGGCTATTTATTGGTCGGGTAAAGCGTTGCATTGATCAGACATTTTTAGCGCTTATCGCAATTTTTGACCGAGACATGAATTTTAATAACAACAAATGCTCTACCTGACGGGAACTTTTTTCATTACATTTGTTTTTGAAAATTCAAGGCAAAGCTGGATCACCTGCTGATTTTTCACACGGCATCGCATCAAGGTCAGGCAAAGGTCAGGTTTGCAATAGCCGAGTGACAATCCCTGGCTTTGAAAGACCTCAGGTCTGCTTACTGAGTGCTTCCTTGATGAGAATCTCAAACTGAAAGTGAAGCATATGGATCAGCGTGCCTTCAAGGCAGCCCTCACCGACAAGGCCAACGGGAGACAGCATGGATATTGAGTGGCTGGAAGATTTCCTCGTGCTCTCAGATTTATCCAGTTTCACGCGTGCTGCACAAAATCGCAACGTTACCCAGTCCGCCTTCAGTCGCCGCATTCGGTCTCTGGAAGAGTGGATAGGGATACCCCTCGTTGACAGAGACACAGTGCCCCCTCGGCTGACCATGGCAGGCCATCTGTTTCGGGATGCTGCACGGGAAATGGTCCGTCAACTTCAGGAAACCCGAATCGCACTGGGGCATCGCAGCAAGGTATTTTCTGGCATCAAACTCTTCGTAGCGCATTCCCTATCTCAGCACTTTCTTCCTGACTGGATAAGAGATATCAACGCGCGCATCAGCGGCCTGAAGTTCGAGATTTCTGCTGGCGAAACCTATGAGGGTATGGTCGCTCTATCCGGTGGTCGCTGTGATCTGCTCATGGTCTATCACAGCCCTACTGCACCAATGTCAGGCGATGAAAAATCCGGCACCTCAATATCACTGGGATCCGACAGGTTGGTACCGGTCTGCGCGGCGAACGAACTGGGGCAGCCTTCATACTCCCTGTCAGATCCCGAAGTTCGTAGCCTGCCCTTGCTGGCCTACCCACCCGAAACATTTTTTGGACGTCTATGTAACGGGCTCATCCGCTTCCGCACGCCCACACCTCATTTCAACGTGGTAGCGCAAAGTCAACACACGCGCGTACTGCACTCATTAGCGCTCAACGGTATTGGTATTGCATGGCTGCCAGAACGCTGTGTAAAGGATGATTTGTCGTCTGGCCGACTGATGATCGTTAGTCACGACGACATCTGGTCTTCATCGCTCGACATCCGGCTATATGCATCACACGAGAGGGCGCGCCTTCTCCAAGTCAATCTGTGGCAAGACATCAAGGAAATTCAGGAAGCTATCTCAGCCAGCGGGTAGGCAGATGCGTCCTTATCAGTTCTCGTGCCTTCGGAATTCAAAGATCCTTCGGCCTCGAGTTCATTTCGCCATCCGTCCGGGAGGAATCATGGTAAGAGTGTTTTTGAGAGTTATGGGTCAAAACCTGTTTGAACGCATTACGAAAGAACTTGCTGCGCTGAATTCTGCTTTCCCAAGAAGCCACTTGCATGGCAAGCCAATCAACTGGCAATTGGAGAAAATACATCCTCCTTTTATTGCCGACTATCTGCGACACACCTCTCAGGGGATGCCCGTCGTCTTGCTGGAAGCTGATGATAGTCGCATCATCGATCACCTCTGGGTCATCAGCAATCGGGAATTTCTCGGCATGACGGCATCACAGAATCATCTCAATGCTCCCGCACCGCTGATCATGTTTTTACCTGAAGATTTGCCAACGACAGAATTACTCGAGATGCCCCCCGTGGTCTCTGATTGGGTTACACAGCCATCCATGCATGAAACCGTCAGGCGTATATTCAGCAGTCTGAACCGCTTTCACCGTTTTCATGCCGAGGTCACCGGCAGCAAGCTGACTCTGGTCGCCGAGTCACGCATGCTCTGTTTCAGTAGCGAATCCATACAACTGACGCCCTCCGAGGTGTCCGTGGTTGAACTTTTTCTTCACCACTTTGGTAGCGTCATCCCGCTGGAAGACATCCTGTTGCTGTTCAAGTTGTCGGGCAGATCAACTGAGGGCAGCAATATCCGCGTAACCATGTTTCAGTTGCGTTTCAAGATTGAGGCGGTCACGCGTTGTCAGTTCACATTGACCAGCGCTTACGGTGAAGGCTATGTGTTGCGGCATGCACGCGGACCTAATCCCGGGCTCGCCTACTTCCCTCTGGAAGCAAGACAGGACGTGGCTGTCTACAACAGCTGATTCAAGTGTCCCTCTGCGTCAGCCGCGGTCCGGCAGGCATTTTCCCGGACCGGGCAAAGAGCGCAAAGTCAGGCAGGCATCTGACACGCCAATCCAGCGCAAGGCCGGGATCATCCGTTCCCCCGGGCCAGACGCGGGCCTGTAGGTAAACGGCGCCAGCCGGGCCCAAGCATCCAACCAGTATTCCTGGCAAAAGACGCTAAAATCCGGCACCGAGCGGCGTCGTACCTTCGCGCTGACTTGATACAAAAACGGGTTGTGATGAGCACCTGAGGTCGGCCAGGATTTTAAAAAATTCAATTCAGGCAATCTCAGGTTGATCGACCCATGGGATTCGGATGTACCTACTCCAGCGGATTAGAGATGATTGAATTGCGTAAAAGTGAAGACCGAGGCCTGGCCAACCTTGGCTGGCTCCATTCTCAGCACACGTTCTCTTTTGGGCACTACTACGATCCTCGCCACACAGGCTTTGGACCTCTGCTCGTCATCAATGAAGACCGGGTTCAAGCTGGCAAGGGTTTCGGAACCCATGGACACCGTGACATGGAAATCATTTCCTACGTGCTTGATGGCGAGCTCGCACACAAGGACAGCATGGGTAATGGCTCCGTTCTACGCTACGGCGATGTGCAGAGAATGAGCGCAGGCACGGGCGTCATGCATAGCGAGTTCAACAATTCGCCAGACAAGCTGGTGCATTTCCTGCAAATCTGGATAGAGCCCTCGATCAAGGACATTCAGCCTGGCTATGAAGAGAAGCATTTCGATGTCGCCTCCAAACAAGGTCGGCTGCGGCTCATTGCATCGCCCGATGGCAGTGAAGGCTCGGTAACGATTCATCAGGATGCACGTCTCTATGCTTCGCTTCTGGACGGTAGTGCGTCGATCACGCATCACCTGCATCCCGGGCGCTCAGCTTACCTGCACCTGATTCGTGGGCAACTGACCGTTAATGGGCAGCGTCTGGGCACCGGCGACGCACTCAAATTTATCGGTGAAGAAAAGATCACTGCAGATCAGGCCGAAGCAGCTGAATTGTTGTTGTTCGATCTGCCTTACTAAAAAGATCTGGCTGAGCGGCCCGCACCGTCCGGTCTTTCCTTCGCAGCATGCCAGGCGGAGCCAGAAACTGAAAATGAAGACACCAATCTTTCGCTCAGAGCCTGCCGAATGCCATGGGCAGCCTGATTGCGGCATAATCCGTCCTGAGGAACGACAATGCGGCGATCGCGACAGCTCGCGACGCCGCATTGCTTTTTGAACGCCGAACGAACACCTATTTTCATGCAGCGCGCTGAAACCACCGATACGTCATCTCCTGTGCTCCCCCAGATTGAGCACGTTGCCAGCTGTGCGCTGCCAACGCCCTGGGCAAATTTCCAGCTTCACGCCTTTGTGGAAAAGAGTACGGGCAAAGAACACCTGGCCATGGTGCTGGGTGAGGTCGGCAGTGGCGAACCCGTGCTCGCGCGACTTCATTCCGAATGCCTTACCGGAGACGCCCTGTTCAGTCAGCGCTGTGACTGCGGTGCCCAGCTCGAAAACGCATTGAAGCGCATCGCGGATGAAGGCCGCGGAGTGTTGCTTTATTTGCGACAGGAGGGCCGAGGCATCGGCTTGGTCAACAAGATTCGTGCTTATCATCTCCAGGAAAATGGTGCCGATACAGTAGAGGCAAACCACCAGCTTGGTTTCGCAGACGACATCCGCAACTACGCTGTGTGCGAACCAATGCTCGCCCACTTTGGCATCCATGCGGTGAAATTGATGACCAACAACCCACGCAAACTCGACTCGATGAAGTTACTCGACATCCAGGCCGAGCGCGTGGAGCACATCGCCACGAGCAATCCATTCAACGCCCAATATCTCGCCGTAAAGGCCAGCAAGCTAGGCCATTTGCTGACCAACACCAATTCGCCTGCTTCGGCGGATGACGACACGAAATCCTGAATACGAACCGAAGAACGAACCGCGGTTTCGTGCAGTCAGATCGGACAGCAGCCAACAATGAGTTTTGAGGACTTAATCTGTTGCGACGCAATATAAGCAGCGCCTGTCTGAGCGAAAATTCAATTTTTTCAGGCGGAAATGAAATTTTGCGGCGCATCACGTTGAAAAAACGGATACCCGAGAATTCCGTCGCGTAGTAGTGCATTACTACCCGAAGCCGAGTTGCCCGGTAAATAATCCTTAACAGTAATTCCCTCGGGATGTACATTACTACCGCCGGGTTACCCGAAGAAGAGAAGACCGTTTGAAGATCGGCACGGGCCGAACTGGCAGCACCAACGTCGTTTTCACAACTATAAAGCGCAGAGGAGACAACAATGTCATCACCCCAACAGCCGAAACGCCGGCAATTTTTCAAAATCGCATCTGCTGGAACAGTGGCCACCGCGGGCGGCACCCTGCCCATGATGTTGATGCCCGAAGCTGCATTAGCGGCTGAAGTACTGGGCGCCGACGCACTCAAAACGCTGACCAAGATGGCACGCGACATCTTTCCGCATGACCGTTTCGAAGACACGCTCTACATCAATGCAGTCAGTGGCTACGGCGAGCAGGCTAAAGCAGATGAAAAGCTGAAGAAGCTGTTGCTCGATGGCGTTGCGAAGCTCGATGCCGAAGCGAACAAAAAGTTCAAGAAGCCCTACGCAGAGGTTGAAAAAGAAGCAGATCGCGTTTCCATCCTCAAGGCCATGGACAAAGCCAGATCCGAATTCTTCGCCAAGATGCGCGGCGATCTGGTCGTTAGCCTCTACAACCAGCCAGCCGTGTGGGCGAAGCTGGGTTATGAAGGCCCATCGGCCGACAAGGGCGGCTACATCAATCGTGGCTTCAATGACCAAACCTGGATGGATCGCGCGTAATTCGCATTCCTGAACCCACCGACAAAAACACAAAGGTAATAGGAGACAAGCATGGCTTCCAAAAAATTTGACCTCAAAGATGAGGTAGTCGTCATCATCGGCTCGGGTGCCGGTGGCGGCACGCTGGGCAATGAGCTCGCACAAAAAGGCATTGACGTGGTTATTCTCGAGGCAGGCAAGCGCCACGAGATCAATGATTTCGATAATGATGAATGGCCCATGTTCAGCAAAATTTCATGGCTGGACAAGCGGACCACCTCCGGTTCATGGCGTGTGGCGAAAGACTTCCCTGGCCTGCCCGCCTGGATCGTCAAAGCGGTAGGTGGCTCGACCGTTCACTGGGCTGGCGCATCGCTGCGTTTCCAGGAGCATGAATTCAAGACCAAGACTGTCTACGGTACCGTCGCAGGCGCCAACCTGCTCGACTGGCCCATCACACTCAAAGACCTTGAGCCGTACTATGCACGTGCCGAAGACAAGATGGGCACGACCGGTACCAATGGTATCCCTCGCCTGCCAGGCAACAACAACTACAAGGTTCTTGCTGCTGGCGCGAAAAAAGTCGGCTACAAGAAATTCCACACCGGGAACATGTCGATCAACTCGCAGCCTCGCGATGGTCGTGGTTCCTGCCAGCAGATCGGCTTCTGCTTCCAGGGTTGCAAATCCGGCGCGAAGTGGTCCACGCTGTACACAGAAATTCCCAAAGGCGAAAAAACCGGCCACCTCGAAGTGCGCTCTGACGCACAGGCACTGAAAATCGAGCACGATAGCTCGGGCAAGGTCACTGGCGTTCTGTACGGTGACTCCAAAGGCAATCGCTATCTGCAAAAAGCACGCGTCGTCTGCGTTGCCGGTAACTCGATCGAATCGCCTCGCCTCTTGCTGAACTCGGCATCGACCATGTTCCCGAATGGTTTGGCCAACTCCTCTGGTCAGGTCGGCAGGAACTACATGCGTCACATGACCGCTTCGATCTATGCCATCTTTGAAAACCCGGTTCACATGTTCCGTGGCACCACCATGGCAGGTATCGTTCAGGACGAATCCCGTCACGATCCAAGCCGTGGCTTTGTGGGTGGCTATGAGATGGAAACGCTGTCATTGGGCGTTCCATTCATGGCGGCCTTCCTCGAGCCAGGCGGCGGCCGTGTCGCCCCAGGCTGGGGTCGTGACTTTGCGAGTGCCATGGATGCCTATGACAACATGGCTGGTATGTGGCTTGTCGGTGAGGACATGCCTCAATCGACCAATGGCATCACGCTGCACAAGACCGAGAAAGACCAATTTGGTCTGCCTGTTCCAAACGTGCATTTCAGCGATCACAAAAACGACGAAGCGATGCGCAACCATGGCTTCAAGCAGGCCAAGGCTTTGTACGAATCCATTGGTGCCAAACGTGTGATCTTCACACCGCCTTATCCTTCGACACACAATCTCGGTACCAACCGGATGAGTGAAAAAGCCAAGGATGGTGTGGTTAACAAGCACGGCCAGACGCACGACATCAAGAACCTGTTTGTCTCTGATGGCAGTCAGTTCACCACAGGCGCGGCCGAAAACCCGACACTGACCATCGTGGCTTTGGCCATCCGTCAGGCCGAGTACATCGCCAACGCCATGTCGCGCAAGGAGCTGTAATGAAAACTGCATGGTCTACACCGGCCATGCTGGCTGCTGCCCTGTTGTTCGGGGCAGCAGCAGGTTCAGCAAAGGCTCAAGCTGCCGGTGAAAAATTATTTAAACAGCAGTGCGCGGCTTGTCACGCCGTGGCAAAAGATGCGCCTATGGGCATGGGCCCCAATCTTGCTGGTATCGTTGGCAAAGACGCCGGCATAATGGAAGGCTACCGATATTCAGCTGAGTTCAAAAAAGGGCTGGATGGACAAAAGTGGACACCCGAGTTGCTGGACGCTTGGCTCGCCGATCCGCAAAATCTCGCGCCTGGTACCTACATGATGTACAAGCAAAATGATGCCGCCGTTCGCAAGAGCATCATCGAGTATCTGACTAGCGTCAAGTAAATCAAACTGCATGAACCCTCAACGGATGCCTTGATGCGTCCGTTGATTTTTTTGGGGAGAACCCATGTGCGATATCTACACCAGCGCTGATCCCATCCATTACGAGCAGCGCACTCGTTCCATGCGAATTCGCGGTGTCGTTACCAGCATACGTCTGGAAAATCTGTGCTGGGATATTCTGGCGCGCATTGCGTCCAAAGACCAGATGACCACCAACCAACTCATCAGCAAACTTTATGACGAGATCATCGAGCGTCAGGGGCGCGTCGACAATCTGTCTTCCTTCCTGCGCGTATCGTGCATGCGCTATCTGTCGTATGTCGCCGAGCAGCAGGAAAAAGATCATCTGATGATGAAGCAGAGCGCGCTGACCAACGCCGGTCAGGTCCATCCCATGCCGACGCGTTTGCAGCTTAAATCCAGCTGAGAAAATCATCTGCTACACGTGCCAATCAGCCGCCGGGCAGGTGCTCTATCCGGCGTTCAACGCGCTATCAATTCAAGAATACAGGCAGTCTTAGAGGCGCCAACAAAAAACCGCTAGCATTGTTGCCCTCCATTGTCGTACGGCCGTACTGTCTGCAGCGGTGCGCCTGGCCGGCGGCTTTTTGTTAGACCCTCTCAGACAAACGAAGAACCCCTTTTTTTCCTGGCCCCTTGTACTGCGAGCGGCTCCCGCTTAAAGTGGCGGCTTTCTATCCGGCAGCACGCACAACATGAACTCGTCTTTGTTATTCACGCCGATCACCGTCGGTCCCCAGACACTCCCCAACCGCATCATGATTTCGCCTATGTGCCAGTACTCGGGCAACGATGGCAATGCCAATGACTGGCACATGGCGCATCTGGGGTCGCTCGCACTCTCTGGCGCTGGTCTGCTCTTTGTTGAGGCAACCTCGGTAAGCCCCGAAGGCCGCATCACTGCCGGATGCCTGGGTTTGTACAACGATGACAACCATCAATCACTTAAACGGGTGGTCGATGCCATCAGGGCAGTCTCACCCATCAAACTCGCAATACAACTAGGTCACGCCGGCCGCAAGGCATCCAGTCACCGCCCCTGGGAGGGCGGCGCCCTCATGAGCGCGCAAGAGGGTGGCTGGCAAACCATTGCACCTTCAGCGCTGCCGCACAAGGCCGACGAAACGCCGCCCAAAGCAATGACTGCAGACGACATCGCGCGCATCAGCGCAGACTTCATTAGCGCCACGCAACGTGCGCGCGAGTTGGGCTTCGATGTGATTGAAGTTCACTGCGCGCATGGCTATCTGCTGCATGAATTCCTCTCGCCGCTCTCCAATCAACGGACCGATGCCTATGGCGGTTCACTGGAAAACCGCATGCGTCTGCCTTTGGCAATATTTGATGCTGTCCGCAAAGCGGCTGGCCCGGGCATTGCGGTCGGTGCACGACTCTCCGCGACTGACTGGGCCGAAGGTGGTTGGGATGTGGAACAGAGCATCGCGTTTTCACGTCAGCTGCAGGCGCATGGCGCAGACTTCATTGATGTCTCCTCGGGCGGTGTCGCCGCGCATCAAAAAATCACGCTGGGGGCCGGCTATCAGGTGCCATTTGCCGAAGCGATTCGCAAAGAGGTGAGCATTCCGGTGATTACCGTCGGCCTGATTACAGAGCCGCAGCAAGCCGAGGACATTCTTCGGGAAGGCAAGGCCGACATCGTCGCGCTGGCGCGCGCCTTCATCAGCGATCCACGCTGGCCTTGGCGGGCAGCGGCCGCGTTAGGCGGGCAGGTCACAGGCTCTCCGCCCTACTTCCGGTGCTTGCCGCATGGATTCCCACCCATTTTTGGCGATGTGAAAACCAACCAACGATGACCCGGCTTGGTCCGCATTCAGCGATTCGACAATAGTCATTTTGGCAATTAGCGCGCGCTGGATTGGGCCAAACCGCGCGCATTTGACGCCGAAAATAACGCCAAACCAGGGATTTCCGCCAGCCGCGCGTAGAACTGCTGCGCTGGCTCACGTCGAGATCAGATTTTTTTGAGCGCTTGCTCAAAATATTTTCAAAATAGTCCCAAGATTTTTCACGCGATCGGCCGCAATTCAAGGTCCAGCCTCAGGGCAAACGCGTGGACAAGGTTTCCGGTGTTCAATATGATGTTATGTTTTGCCGAATAACAAATACTCACGGGGAGATGCATCATGTGGCAACAGGTTTATGACCCGTTCAACAATGTCTGGCTGTCGACATTCGCTGCCGCCATTCCAGTGGTCGTCATGCTGGCGGCGCTGGCCTTTTTTCATATCAAGGCGCACATTGCTGCCGTCATGGGCTTGGTGTCTGCACTGGTGGTCGCCATCTGGGGCTTTACGATGCCGAGCAACATCGCTGTCGCCTCTGCGCTCTATGGTGCTGCCTATGGCCTGTTTCCCATTGGCTGGATCATCCTGAACGTCATTTTTCTCTATCAGCTCACGGACCGAAAAGGTCAGTTCAAAATCCTGCGCGAAAGCATTGCCGGCATCAGTGGCGATCGTCGCTTGCAGTTGCTGCTGATTGCATTTTCATTTGGTGCATTCTTTGAAGGTGCAGGCGGCTTTGGTACCCCAGTCGCGGTTACCGGTGCCATGCTGATCGGTTTGGGTTTTGCGCCACTCGCCGCATCGGGCCTGTCCCTGATTGCAAACACCGCACCCGTAGCTTACGGCGCGCTCGGCACACCGATCATTGCGCTGGCCGGCGTCACCGGGCTGGACATGCTTGAGCTCTCGGGCATGGTGGGTC
>JACCDI010039150.1_pt1 | contig 13077 bp, 10 predicted proteins | sample 7442791 | NCBI WGS metagenome assembly JACCDI01 (sample SAMN15323434, study PRJNA562643) | freshwater metagenome | isolation source: river surface water | place: USA:Blue River Watershed | collected 2017-08-15
CGCTACAGGCCATTGGCGATCCTGCCAATCGCCCTTCCGCTTCGACCAATGGCGCACTAAGCCGGACCGCGATGACGCTGATTGCCTTCAACAAGCCGATGAACGTGCTGTCGCAGTTCACCGATGCCGGTACAGCTGGAAGCCCGCGGGCTACCCTGTCGGACTATATCGACCTGCCGGCTGTCTATCCCGCCGGGCGGCTCGATCGCGATAGCGAGGGGCTCTTGCTGCTGACCGACGACGGCCGGCTGCAGGCGCGGATTGCCGATCCGAAGTTCAAATTGCCCAAAACGTACCTTGTCCAGGTAGAGGGTGAGATCACTGACGAGGCGCTGGCTGTGTTGCGCGGGGGGGTGATGCTCAACGACGGGATGACCCGTCCGGCCCAGGCCGAGCGGATCGATCCGCCGCAGCTGTGGCCGCGCGATCCGCCGGTGCGGTTTCGCAAGACCGTGCCCGATGGCTGGCTGCGCCTGACGATCAGCGAAGGCCGCAATCGCCAGGTCCGGCGCATGACGGCTGCGGTTGGCCATCCCACCTTGCGGCTGGTGCGCTGGGCGATTGGCGATTGGTCGCTCGATGGGATTGCGCCGGGGGAATGGCGGCAGATTTAGACCGTCATCATCCTGCAACACGGCCATGAGACCTTTTGGACCATGGACCAGACAGAAACCCGCTTCGACTGGATCAGCTGGCTCGCCAGCATCCCCGGCATCCCCGCCGACTGGGGCAACCAGGCGGTAGAGTGCCCCGCCGACGATGACCCCTTGCCGTTGGCCGCCTAGCGCGCAGTAAAGCGCAGCGGCAGGGTCTTCAGCCCGCCGACAAAGGTGCTCTTGGCGCGGCGCGGTTCGCCGGCCAGTTCGACGCTTTCGATCCGGTCAAGCAGCGCTTCGAACAGCAGCTTCATTTCCAGCCGCGCCAGGTGCAGGCCCAGGCATTGGTGCGCGCCCGCCCCGAAGGCGAGGTGGCGGGTCTGGTCACGGGTCACGTCGAATTTGCGCGGATTGTCGAACTGGGCGGGATCGTGGTTGGCGGCGACATAGTTGATCATGATCCAGTCGCCCTTGGCGATCTTCACGCCCGAAAGCTCGACGTCCGCATTGGCCATGCGCATGAAGTGCTGCACCGGCGTGGTCCAGCGGATCGCTTCCTCAACGATATTGGCCAGCAGGCTGCGGTCCGCCTTTACCTTGGCGAACTGTTCCGGGTCCTTGGCCAGGGCCAGCATCGCCCCGGCTGTACTGGCGCTGGTGGTATCGTGGCCGGCGCTGGCGGTGATGATGTAATAGCCGGCGCGGTCACGGGCCGAGATCGGCTCACCATCCACTTCGGCATTGGCAAGGATGGTTGCCACATCATCGGTGGGGTTGGCGCGGCGCTGGGCGGCCAGGCCTTCGAAATAGGTTTCGAATTCGGCCACGGCCCCGAACACGATCTGGCTGATCATTTCAGGCGTCATGTCGGCCATGCCGCTTTTGGAAAGATCCTCGTCCTGCCCACCGAACATCTGCTGGGTCAGGAACAGCATCTTCGGCTCGTCTTCCTCGGGCACGCCCAGGATCTGCATCACGACATGGAGTGGATAGGGCGCGGCGACATGGGTAACAAAGTCTGCGCTGCCGGCTTCCCCGCCGGCGGCGATGAACCGATCGACCGTGGCCGCTGCCAGCTCGCGCACCCGGCCTTCCAGGCTGCGCAGGTTCTTGGGCATGAACCAGTCCTGCGTCAGGCGGCGCAGCTTGGGGTGCTTGGGCGCGTCCATGGCAACCAGCGATGCGACAAGGTTGGGGCTCTCGTCGCCCTGCTGCGCGGTGACCTGGCGGGCCAGCGCCTCACCCCCGCGATTGGTGAAGACAACCGAACGCGGGGCATTGAGGAAGGTCGCATTGTCCTTTGAAATGCGCATGACATCGTCATACTTGGTAACCAGCCAGAACGGCTCGTGATCATTCGTCGGGCTTTCGATCCGGACGACCGGGGTTTCGGCCCGCAGCCGGTCAAACAGGTCCAGCGCCGCGTTCCAATCGGCATAGGACTTGGGATCGATCACCGCCAGGGCATCGGCGGGGCTGGCAACGGGTCCGGTCATCGGTCTTACCCCTTGGCTTGCGCGGCTTCATAGGCCGCCTTGTATTCATCACGCAGCAGCCGCTTGTAGAGCTTGCCGGTCAGTTCGCGCGGAAGCTGTTCGCGGAAATCGATCTGGCGCGGCATCTTTACGCGGCTGAGCTGGCCAGAAAGGTAGGTGCGGATTTCGTCCGCCAGCGCCTCGCCGGCTTCGGCCATGTTGAGCGGCTGGATCACCGCGACCACCTTTTCGCCCATTTCCGGATCGGGCGCGCCGATCACGGCGGCGTCGGCCACCTTGGGGTGGGTGACCAGCAGGTTCTCGATCTCCTGCGGGTAGATGTTGACCCCGCCCGAGATGATCATGAAGCTCTTGCGGTCGGTCAGGAACAGATAGCCGTCCTCGTCCTGGTAACCGACATCGCCAAGGCTCGACCAGCCGTGCTTGTTGCGCGCATCGCGGGTCTTGTCGGGATCGTTGTGGTATTCGAACGGAACCATGCCTTCGGTCGGTTCGAAGAAGATCTGGCCTTCGGTGCCGCGCGGCACTTCGTCGCCGTTCTCGTCGCAAACGCGGATGATTCCGGTCAGGGCCTTGCCGACCGTACCCGGCTTTTGCAGCCATTCCGGGCTGGTGACGAAGGTGAAGCCATTGCCCTCGGTTCCGGCGTAATATTCATAGATCACCGGCCCCCACCATTTGATCATCGCCTGCTTCACCGGCACCGGGCAGGGTGCCGCGGCGTGGATCGCGCATTTGAGGGTGGAGGTGTCGTACTTCTTGCGGACATCTTCGGGCAGTTTGAGCATGCGGACGAAGTGCGTCGGCACGAACTGGCTGTCGGTCACCTTGTACTTTTCGATCGCGGCCAGCGCGGCTTCGGGATCGAACTTTTCCATCACCACCACGGTGCCGCCCAGCTTCTGGATCGTCATCGACCAGCGCAGCGGCGCGGCGTGGTACAGCGGGGCGGGGGACAGATAGACCGAATCCGGCTTGATCCCGAAGGCCATCATGGTCAGCCCGACCAATGCGTTGGCCTGATCAATCGCCGGGTCTTCGGGCAAGGGGATCTTCACCCCCTTGGGCCGGCCGGTCGTGCCCGAGGAATAGAGCATGTCGACCCCGGCGCGCTCATCGGCGATCGGGGTTTCGGGCATGCCGGCCAAGGCATCTTCCGCCGAAAGCGCACCTGGCGTGTCAAAGCGCAACTGCTCAACTTGCGGTGCCAGCTTCGCAACGTCATCGAGCGTGGGGGCCAGATAGGCCGAGCCAAACAGGATCTTCGCACCGCTATCCTCAAGGATATAGGCAATCTCTGGCGGGGTGAGGCGGCTGGATATACCGACATAATGGACGCCCGAACGCTGGAAGCCCCAGGTCAGGCAGAAGAACCAGGGGTGGTTCTCCATGCACAGGGCAACCGTATCGCCGACCTTGATCCCGCGGGCGCGAAGCAGGTGCGCCACCTGGTTGGAACGGCGGTCAAGCTCGGCAAAGCTGATCGTCTGGCCGCTGCCGGCCATGATGATCGCGGGCTTGTCGGGGTTGCTCTTGGCATGGATCGACGGATGCATCGGGAATCACTCTCCAGTGGTGGCAGTTACCATCCGGGAGTAACTTTAACCGGTCGATTAAACCCGGCAAGCGCAAAAGAATGGCGGGCGGCCCTTACGCAAAGAAAAAGGGCGGCGGTTGCCCGTCGCCCTGCTTTCTTGCGCAATGCTGTGATGGCTTACTTGCTGCCGCCCTTGGCGGAAGAGCCTGCGTCGTCCTTGGCGGCGAGCGAGCCGCCCCAAGCATCGCCCTGCATGTAGGGAACCGGGTTTACAGCGGTGCCGGCGATGCGGACTTCATAATGCAGGTGCGGGCCAGTCGAACGGCCGGTCGAGCCAACATAGCCGATCAAGTCACCCTTGCGGACAGCCTGGCCTTCGGCAACGTTCAGGCGCGAAAGGTGGCCATAGCGGGTTTCCAGCGCGGCACCGTGATCGAGCGAAATGTAAAGACCGTAGCTTGAGTACCAGTCAGCCCGGGTTACCACACCATCGGCGGTGGCATAGATCGGTGTCCCGATCGGGCTTGAGAGGTCGATGCCCTTGTGCTGGCGGCGACCACCGAGAACCGGATGGGTGCGCATGCCAAAGCTGCTGGTCAGGCCGGCGCCTTCAAGCGGCATGCGCGACGGGATCGATACGGTGCGGCGGCGCGCCGGCACCGAAGTGCTCGAAGTGCTGCTCCAGCTTGCGAAGAGGCGGCGGAATTCTTCGTCGCCGTGCACGCCAGACTTTGCAGCCTGAGCTTCACGCAGGGGGGCAGCGATATCGGCTGCCGTGGCGCTGGCATTGGCCAGGGCCGGCGTGGCAAGCCCAAGGGCGGCGAGGGCAGCGAGACCGCCGACCATGCTGCGAACCTTGGCAATAAATGCGAAACCGACCACTAAAAAACCTTAAAGTTAGGCAGGCCAACCGTTGCCGATCGGTCCACCCGGACCCCTGTATGCTTTGCCTGCCACAAAGGCCTGCAACTGGAATTTTGAGATGGTCGGACCCCCCGCCGTCTCGTTGGGCGTGGTTAAAGAGGCGTCATTCCGATGTCGCAACCCCTTCGTAGAAAGAGCGCGATAAACCGGCAGTGAGACGCGCTGAGTCGTTGAATGGCGGCTTAATCGCCCCTCTAAAATGAGTCGTCACCAACGATTTCCATAGGATTTGCGGAGATTCTCCGCGTGATTCGGCCAAAGCGATAAAATGAGTTGTCCCGAATCGAACATGGGCGATTTCATCGTCAAGGATTCGTTGCAGGACCCGCGCGCCGGTTTCGTCCCCCAGGCTGCGGATGCGTTCGAGGGTGTGGGGTGTCACATCCAGCCCGCGTGCTTCGAGCACCATCGGCACCACGGCCAGCCGCGCCGCGACATCGTGCCGCGTTTCAAAGGCGGCATCCCACAGCCCATCGTGGGCCGGGAGGGCGCCATAATGCGATCCCAGGCTGCGCAGCCGGCGTGCAAGCAGCGCGAAATGCATCGCTTCGTCTGCTGCGACCGAGAGAAAGTCGGAAACGAAGCCCGCCCCCATCTCCGCCCCGAACCGTCCGGCCATGTCGAGCGCGAGGTCGATGGCGACGAATTCAATATGGGCGAGCGAATGCCACAGCGCGATCCGACCGCGTTCGGAGCCCGCCTTGTTGCGCTTGGGCATGCGGTTGGGTGGCAGCAGTTCGGGCTGTGCCGGCCGGGCCGGACGATCCGGCATGGCGCAGTCGAAGACGAATTCCAGTTTATCGGCCGCCCAGTCACGCGCGACCGCGCGGGCGGCAAAGGCCTTGTCGGTCGGGTCTGCGGTTAGCAGCGCGGCGCGGATGGCCGCGGCAACGGTGGTCACAACGCCTTGGCCGCTTCCAGCACTTCGGCGGCGTGACCCTTGACCTTCACCGGGCTCCACACCTGGGCAACCTTGCCGTCCGTGCCGACCAGCACGGTTGAACGGACCATGCCCATGTAGGAGCGGCCATACATCGATTTCTCGGTCCAGAAGCCCAGCGCATCGGACAGGCCGCCTTCTTCGGGGTCGCTCGCCAAGGGCGCGGTTAAACCGTGCTTGGCGATGAACTTTGCGTGCTTCTGGGGCGGATCCTTGCTGATCCCCAGCAGCGCTGTGCCGGCCTTGGCGAAATCAGCCGACAGGGCCGAGAAATCAAGGTTCTCGGTGGTGCAGCCGGGAGTGTCATCCTTGGGATAGAAGAACAGCACCAACTTCTGTCCGGCATAGTCGGCCGGGCGCACGGCGGCGCCATCGGGTCGGGCCAGGGTCACGTCGGGCAGGCTGTCACCGGGGGCAATGGCCATTATTCGATCTCCAGTTCTTCACCGAAGGTCGCGGTCCAGGCCGCGGCCAGGATCCGGCGCGATTCGGTAAGCTTGTCAGTCAGGGCGCGCCAATCGCCAGATTCGCAAGCGCTGGCAAGTACGGCCTTTGCGCCGGGGTCGGGTTCGGTCCCTTCAGGCGCAAGCAGGCGCGAGGCAATCAGGAAGCGGGCAAGGGTGCGATGCGCCGGCAGAATCGCCTGATCCAGCTTGCCCGCCGCAACCAGCGCTGCCAGCGCGACCGGGATCGACGGCTCCAGCGCCACGTGATCGCGCAGTTGCAGGTAATGGACAATGAACTCCGCGTCGACCAGCCCGCCGCGTGCCAGCTTGACGTCGAGGGGCCCCTTGGCCGGCTTGTGCTGCGCCATCGTGGCGCGCATTTCCAGCACATCGGAACGCAGCTTTGTCGGATCGCGCTTCATCGCCAGCACGCCGCGGATGATGCCGGCCAACTGGTCGCGGGCCGCATCCGATCCATACAGCGGCCGCGCGCGGGCAAGGGCCATATGCTCCCAGGTCCAGGCGCTCTCACGCTGGTAGCGTTCGAAGGAATCGAGGCTGACCGCCATCGGTCCCTGCGCGCCAGAGGGGCGCAAACGGGTATCAACTTCGTACAGCGCGCCCTCAGCCGTGGGGACAGAGAGCGCCGCAATCACCCGCTGGGCCAGCCGGTTGAAATAGAGCGTCGCGCCCAGCGGGCGGTCGCCCTCGCTTTCCGCAGCGTGGTCGCCAGTAAACAGGAAGACAACATCCAGGTCCGAGGCATGGGTCAGCGCTCCGCCGCCCAGCCGGCCATAGCCAACGATCAGCAGCTCACCGCCCGGCACCCTACCATGCACGCGCTCAAATTCGGCCGTGGCGGCGCGGGCCAGAACCTGGATCGCGGCCTGGGCCACCCGGCTGAGCGCCTGGCCAATCTCCATCGGATCGCGCGTGCCTTCAATCAGCTGGACGCCCAGCGCGAAGCGGATTTCGCCCACCTTGCGGCGAACCCGGCCGAGCAGGGCTTCGTAATCGTCACCGGCCTCGCCGCGGGCCATGACCTCGGCCAGATCGTCAACCGCACCCGGCAGGTCAAAGGCGCTGGCGTCGATCAGCGGATCGAGCAGGTCTGCCCGCCGCGCCAGGGCATCGGCCAGCGGCGGGGCGAGGCACAGCACCCGGGCGACCAGATCGGCCAAGCCGGGGCGTGCCTCAAGCAAGCGGAACAGGTTGACCGCGCTCGGCAGATTGGAAAGCAATTGCTCCCACCGCAGCAGGGCATGGAGCGGCTCGGGCGCAGCGGCAAAGGCGGCCAGCAGGCGCGGCTGGACCGCATCAAAGGCGGCGCGGGCGGCCTCGCTGCGCAGCACCCGCAGCTTGCCGCTGCGCCAGCCCTCGATCCGGTCGGCCAAGGCATCCGGCTCCGGAAAACCAAGCCGCGCGATCTCTGCTGCCAAGGCTGCGCCGCTGCGCGGGGCGGAAACGGCAACGCTGGTCTGCTCCCCCGCGTGTTCGGCCACCAGCCGGTCGTACCGCTGGCCGACGGCTTCGGTGATTTCGGCCAGCTCCGCCACCAGCGCGGCGCCATCGGCCAGGCCATCCAGCTGCGCGACATTATCGAGCGCGGCGGGATCGATCGGCAGGCTGTGGGTCTGGTGGTCAGCCACCATCTGCAGCCGGTGTTCGATCACACGCAGCCGGTCATAGCTTTCGCCCAGCAGCGCGGCATCGCCGCCATCGATGATCCCGGCTGCGGCCAGGGCATCGAGGCTGGCGCGGGTCCCGCGAAGGCGCAGTGCCGGATTGCGACCGCCGTGGATCAGCTGGTGGATCTGGGCGAAGAATTCGACCTCGCGGATGCCGCCACGGCCCTTTTTCAGGTCAAAGCCCGGACCGGGTGCGGTCGGCCCGTGGTGATTGGCCCGAATTCGCCCGGTCAGCCGACCAACTTCGGCAATTGCCCCGAAGTCGAGGCTCTTGCGCCAGACAAAGGGGCGGATTGCGGTAAGGAAAGCCTCACCCGCCGCAATATCTCCGGCACAAGCCCGCGCACGGATAAAGGCGGCGCGTTCCCAGGCCAGGGCTGAGCTTTCATAGTGTGTCAGCGCCGCGCCGATCGGGATTGCCAGCGGGCTGACCTCGCTCGCCGGACGCAGCCGCAGATCGACGCGGAAGACATAACCTTCATCATCGACATGGCTCATCAGCTCCATCAGGCTGCGTGCCACGCGCTGCGCCGCTTCACCCGGCTCATCCCGGTCACGCCGGGGAAGCAGGGCGGGATCGTAAAGCAGGATCGGATCGATGTCGGAGCTGTAGTTCAGCTCCTGCGCGCCGTGCTTGCCCAATGCGAGGGCCAGGAACCCGGCGGGTTCGGCATCGGGTACGCGGCGGCGGATAGCCTCGGCAATTGCGGCATCAAGGGCGCGGTCGGCAAAGGCGGAGAGCTCCCCTGTTACCCGCAGCAGCGGGAAGGCACCCGCCAGGTCACCCACGGCCAGTGCCACGGCCAGCGCCAACTTTTCGCGCCGCAAGGCGGAACCGACCGAGGGCGCGCCTTCACCCGCGCGCTTGGCCCAATCGAGCGCGGCTTCGCCGTCTCCGGCTGCGAGCAGCGCTTCCAGTTCAGGCAAGCGCGCCAGCCCCCGCTCCAGATAGGGAGCGTGGCCACGGGCGCGGGCCAGGGCATAGGTCCAGTCGGCTTTCATCCTGCCTGTGCTTGCGAAGGGGGCGCGGCTCTGTCAATCGGCGGACCAAACTGTCGCTCCGAAAGGTTAGTGCAAAGATGAAACTCCGCGCCCTGCTGCTTGCCTCCCTGATGATCCCCGCCGCTGCCCAGGCAAAGGCCCCGCCGGTCCCCGTGGTTCAGCCGGTGGCGCTGAACCAGCCGGCGCTGGCCGAGATGGTGAAGACCCTGTCTTCCGACGAATTCGAGGGCCGCGCGCCCGGCACCGCGGGTGAGCAGAAGACGGTTGCCTACCTGATCGACCGGTTCAAGGCTGCCGGCCTGCAGCCCGGCAACAAGGGTTCGTGGACGCAGGACGTGCCGATCGTTGAGATCACCGCGAACAACGTGGCGGGCCTGGCGATCACCGGTGGCACCCAGACCATGCTGTTCGCGCCGGGCAAGGATTTCGTTGCCGGATCCTATCGCGCGGTCGATCGTACCGCGATTGCCGATGCAGAGCTGGTCTTTGTCGGCTTCGGGATCAATGCCCCTGAACTCGGCTGGAATGACTATGCCGGGATCGACATGAAGGGGAAGGTCGCGGTGATCCTGGTCAACGATGCGGACTTTGAAACCGCGACCGAGGAAGGCCCGTTCAAGGGACGGCGGATGACCTATTACGGCCGCTGGACCTACAAGTTTGAGGAAGCCGCCCGGCAGGGTGCGCGCGGCGCGTTGATCATCCATGACACGTTCCCGGCGGCCTATGGCTGGAACGTGGTCGAAAGCTCGTGGACCGGGGCGCAGTACTTTGTCCAGAAGGCCAACAAGGGCATGGACCAGACCGAAGCCAATGGCTGGATCCAGAAGCCGGTGGCCGAAGCGATCCTCTCCGCCGCGGGGCAGGACTTGGCCCGACTGACCGCCGCGGCCAAGCAGCGCGGGTTCAAGGCCGTGCCACTGGGGCTGAAGGCCAGCCTGAACTTTGACAACCAGCTGCGCACCGCCATGTCGAAGAACGTGATCGGGATCCTGCCGGGCAAGAAGCGGCCGGATGAATATGTTCTCTATACCGGCCATTGGGACCATCTTGGTCGCTGCAAGGCCAACGAAAAGGGCGATGACATCTGCAACGGGGCGGTCGACAATGCCACCGGCACGGCCATGCTTGCGGCGCTGGCCGAAGCGAACGTCAAGGCCGGACCGGCCGATCGCAGCCAGGTCTTCCTGGCGGTGACGCTGGAGGAATCGGGCCTGCTCGGCAGCGAATACTATGCCGCAAATCCGATCTATCCGCTGGCCAGGACCGTGGGCGGGGTGAACATGGATGCGCTATCGCCCGGTTCTGCCTCGCGCGATTTCGAAGTGGTCGGCGGCGACAAGAGCGAGCTGACCCGCTACGTCAAGGCCGTGACCAGGGCGATGGGCCTGACCCAATCGGCCGAAAGCGATATCGAGCGTGGCTATTACTATCGCTCGGACCACTTCAGCATGGCCAAGCGCGGCGTGCCGATGTTCAACCTTGGCCGCGGAAGCGACTGGGTGAAGGGCGGCAAGGCCGCTGGCGAGGCCGCCGCTGAGCGCTACAACAAGGAAGCCTATCACGGGCCGGCCGACGAATTCGATCCCAATTGGGACTGGTCGGGCATGCTGCAGGATGGCGAGCTGTTCTATCGCCTCGGCCGCAGCCTGGCGATGACCAGTGACTGGCCAAACTGGCACCCGACCGACGAATTCCGCAGCATCCGCGACAAGAGCCTGAAGGGCGGCAAGTAATGGAAAATCCGAATGTGTGGATGCCGCCCGAATGGCATCCGCAGGACTGGATCTGGATCGGCTTCCCGCATGATCCGGTTGAATGGCCGGGCTTTCTGGAGCGCGCGCAGGAGCAGATCGCCGCTTTCGCCAATGCCGTGGCCGAAAGCGGGCAGGAAGTGCGCCTGATCGTGCGGAATGAGGCCAACCGGGCCCGCGCCAGCGCCCTGTGCAGCGCGGCGGTGAAGCTGGAAGTGCGGCGCTATGGCGATGTCTGGCTACGCGATACCGGGCCGCTGGTTGTGCAGCGCCAGGGCCAGCCGCTGGGCCAGCGCTTCGGTTTCAACGGCTGGGGCGGCAAGTACCTGATGGATGGCGATCAGGAGATCGGCGCCGAACTGGCGTCAAGCGCCGGGCTGCCGGTGGCTGCGGCTGACTGGATCCTGGAGGGCGGGGCGCTGGATTGCGATGGCACCGGCCTCGTCGCCACGACCGAGCAGTGCCTGCTGAACCCGAACCGCAACCCCCAGCTGTCGCGCGCCGACCTTGAGGCGCGGCTGGCCCGCGATCTGGGCTTCGACAAAGTGCTGTGGCTGGGCGATGGCCTGATCAACGATCATACCGATGGCCATGTCGATAACCTGGCGCGGTTCGTTGCGCCCGGGGTGCTGGCACTGCCGCGCGCGACCGGCGCGAATGATCCGAATGCCGCGATTTACGCCGATGCGAAGCGCCGCGCCGAGGCGGCCGGGCTGAAAGTGGCCGAAGTTCCTTCGCCGGGCCGGGTGGAAAGCGATGGCGGGCGGATCGAGCCGGCCAGCTACATGAACTTTGCCGTGACCAGCCATGTCGTCGTTGTGCCGATCTATGGCACGAAGCACGACGATGAAGGGGTGGCGGCAATCCAGGCGCTGTTCCCGGATCGTGCGGTGGTGGGCGTGCTGGCCGATGCGGTGCTGGCCGGTGGCGGTTCCTTCCACTGCGCCAGCCAGCAGATGCCGCAGTTCTGACTTAGGCTGTTTGCCTGACCCGGCTTCGACAAGCTCAGCCGGAGCGGTAAGAAAAGCCAAGGTGGATGGGCCATGCCCGCTGACCCTATGCCCCGCTCGCCCTGAGATTGTCGAAGGGCCAGCTCAATCGCCAGCGATCCTTGCGAATCCTTGACTCTGGCCTCATGCGCATTTAGTTTCAATTGAAACCGGAAGCGCGACAGGAGCAAGTCCCCCCATGGCCGACCTTTTCGAAAACCCGCTGGGCCTCGATGGGTTCGAATTCGTCGAATTCTGCGCGCCGGCAAAGGGCGTGCTCGAACCGGTATTCGCCGCTATGGGCTTTACCGAGATTGCCCGTCACCGCTCCAAGGACGTCCAGTTGTGGCGGCAGGGCGATATCAACCTGATCGCCAATTACGAACCGAAGAGCCCGGCCTGGTACTTCGCGCAGGAACACGGCCCTTCGGCTTGCGGGATGGGCTGGCGGGTGCGTGATGCAGCCAAGGCTTATGCCGAGGCGATTGCGCGCGGGGCCGAGCCGGTGGAAAGCCGCACCGGGGTGATGGAACTGCGCCTGCCGGCCTTCCGCGGGATCGGCGGATCGATGATCTACCTGATTGACCGCTATGGAGATGACCTGTCGATCTATGACATCGACTTCATTTATCATCCGGGGGTTGATCGTCATCCGGTTGGTACCGGGCTGCACGTGATCGATCACCTGACCCACAACGTCTATGGCGGGCGCATGGCCCACTGGGCCGCGTTCTATGAGCGGATCGCCGGCTTCCGCGAGATCCGCTATTTCGACATCAAGGGCGAATATACCGGCCTGACCAGCAAGGCGATGACCGCGCCTGATGGCAAGATCCGCATTCCGCTGAACGAAGAGGGCGCCGGCGGCGGCGGCCAGATCGAGGAATACCTGCGCGCCTATAATGGCGAGGGAATCCAGCACATCGCCTTTGCCTGTGATGATCTCTACGCCGTCTGGGACCGACTGGCCGCGCTGGGCACGCCCTTCGCGCCCGCGCCGCCCGCGACCTATTACGAGATGCTGGATGAGCGTCTTCCCGGCCACGGCGAGCCGGTGGCGGAGTTGCGGAAGCGCGGCATCCTGCTTGATGGCTCGACCGCCAATGACGATCCGCGCCTGCTGCTGCAGATCTTCAGCCAGACCATGATTGGCCCGGTCTTCTTCGAATTCATCCAGCGCAAGAAGGATGAAGGCTTTGGCGAGGGCAACTTCACGGCCCTGTTCAAGTCGATCGAGGCGGACCAGATCCGCCGCGGCGCGCTGCAAGTTGAGGATGCGAGTTAGGTGCAGGGCCTTCGACAGGCTCAGCCCGAGCGGGGTTGGGCTTTGCGGCATTCCACCATTCCCGCTCAGCCTGAGCCTGTCGAAGGCCCGCCGCTGCCTTGCGGCAAGGAGACATCGAAGTGACCAGCCCGATCCAGCTCGAACGCATCCATCACGTCGCCTACCGCTGCCGCGATGCGAAGGAGACGGTGGAGTGGTACAGCCGCGTGCTCGGCATGCGCTATACGACCGCCTTTGCCGAGGATCACGTGCCCTCGACCGGCGAATTCGATCCCTACATGCATGTTTTCCTCGATTGCGGCGGGGGCAATGTGCTGGCCTTCTTCGAGCTGCCCAACCAGCCGGAGATGGGCAGGGATCCGAATACCCCGGCCTGGGTCCAGCACCTGGCTTTCAAGGTGCCGGATCTGGATGCGCTGC
>JACCDI010473778.1_pt1 | contig 13074 bp, 11 predicted proteins | sample 7442791 | NCBI WGS metagenome assembly JACCDI01 (sample SAMN15323434, study PRJNA562643) | freshwater metagenome | isolation source: river surface water | place: USA:Blue River Watershed | collected 2017-08-15
CAATGATCAAGGCCTCGGACGGCACTTCGCGCAGGATGGTCTGGATGCCGCGATCGTCGATGTCGATGATGTTGTCGAAGACGAACATCTCATCCATGATCTTCTGCGCCATATCGGCATCGAAGGTCTTCAGGTTCTCCAGCACCGATGTTTCATGCTCGCCACCGAAGAAGTTCATGATCTCCGCGGCGGTACGCACGCCGCCCATCTGCTTCTTCTTCAGCACTTCATTGCCGGTCAGGAGCTTGGTCAGCACGTCATTGAGTTCGCGCAGCGCTGCCGGCTGCACGCCATCCAGCGTGGCGATGCGCAGCATCACGTCATTGCGCAGGCGCTCGGTGAAATAGCCAAGCACTTCGCACGCGTGGTAGCGCTCCAGGTGCACAAGGATGGTGGCGATGATCTGCGGGTGCTCGTTGCGGATCAATTCGGACACCGACTGGCTATCCATCCACTTCAGGCTTTCGATGCCGGACGCTTCGCGCGCCCCGAGGATGCGGTTCAACAGGCTGCTGGCCTTGTCATCGCCCAGCGCCTTGGTCAGTACGGTACGGATGTAGTCATCCGAATCGACGCCCAGCGAGGTGTTCTGTTCGGTCTGCTGGCGGAATTCGGACAGCACCGTCTCCAGTTCATCGGCCTGCACCGCGCGCATGCCGGACATGGTGGCACCCAGTTGCTGCACTTCGCGCGGCGTCAGGAATCGCATCACCTCGGCGGCTTCATCCTCGCCCAATGCCAGCATCAGGACGGCTGCTTTTTGTACGCCGCTCTCGATCATCATTCAGCTCCTACCCAGTTCTTGACGACATTGGCGACCATGCGTGGATCGTCACGCGCGACCTGGCGCGCATTGTCGAGGTCGCTTTTCCGTGCGCCGCCGGTAGCTGCGGGCAAGGCCTGCGGTTCGCCCAGCATCGGTTCGGCATGGGTAACGGCATGAACTTGCACCGGTGCGCGCATGCGCGCCAGCAGCGGCTTCAGTTGCGTGAAGTACAGCCACGCGATCACGCCGGCCATCAGCAGGTAGCGGCCGGCATCCTTGGCCAGCGCGATGTTCTCCGGCTGTTTCCAGACCGGCAGTTCTTCGATGGCGGCTGGCGCGGCATGGGCGAAGGCGCTGTTGACGACGTTGAGCGTGTCCCCGCGATCCTTGTTGTAGCCCATCGCTTCCTTCACGAGGTCGGTGATGGAAGTTTTCTCTTCGTCTGTCAGCGCGCGGAACTTGGGCTTGCCATCCTTGCCGGTTTCCTGCTTGTGGTTGACCACCACCGCCACCGACAGCCGCTTGATGCCGCCCATCGGCTGTTGCGTGATCTTCAGCGTCTTGTCGACTTCATAGTTGACGACACTGTCCTTGCTGCGGTTGCCCGGCGGCGTCGCACTGACCGCCGGAGCCGGTGCATTGGGCGCGCCCTGCGGCTTGGTGACCGGGGCGGTGGCGTTCTGCGGCGGCTGGTTCGACAGTGCGCCCGGCACGCCCGACGCGGTGGCGCTGCCGGTGCTTTGCGTCTCCGACTGGTGCTGGCTGCGGATGACGGTGTTCTCGGGCGTCTGGTTCGGCTTGTAGGTTTCGGCCGCTTGCTCGCTGGTGGAGAAGTCGATGTCGGCGCTGACTTCGGCGCGCACATTGGCTTCGCCGACGATGGGGGTGATGATGGACTCGATGCGTCGCGCGATCGACTGCTGCATGTCTTCGACATATTTCAGCTGGGTCGGGTCGAGCTGGTTGGTGCCTTTGGGCTTGCTGGTATCAGACAACAGGTTGCCGTTCTGGTCGACCACGGTCACATTTGCCACCGGCAGCTCGGGCACGCTGGAGGCGACCAGATGCACGATGGCGCTGACTTGCTGGGCTTCCAGCGCGCGGCCCGGATGCAGGTTGAGCAGCACCGAGGCGGTCGGCTTTTGCTGCTCGCGCAGGAAGACGGTGGCTTTCGGCATCGCCAGGTGCACGCGCGCGGCCTGCACATTGGCCAGCGCCTGGATGGTGCGCGCCAGCTCGCCTTCGAGCGCGCGCTGGAAATTCACCTGCTCGAGGAATTGCGAGATGCCGAGCTTCTGGTTTTCCATCAGCTCGAAGCCGACGCCGCTGCCCTTGGGCAGGCCTTGCGAGGCGAGCTTGAGCCGCACTTCATGTACTTGCGGTGCCGGCACCATGATCGCGCCGCCGCCGTCAGCGACCTGGTAGGGCACGTTCATTTGCTGCAGCGCGGCCACGATGGCGCCGCCGTCGCGGTCGGAATAATTCGCGAACAGCACGCGGTATTCGGGCTTCTGCCCCCAGAACCAGACGCCGGCCATCAGCGCGACAATGGTGGCGGCACCGCCCATCATCAGCAACAGACGCGCATTGGCGGACTGCATCAGCGAGGGCAGGCTAAATCCTGCGGGGGTATCTGTCGTTACCGCCATGGGGAGGCTCCGGGTTCAAGTCTGGGGTGGCGCATGAAGGTGATGGCTCTGGTATGGGGCGTGGTGCCGATTGTCCGGATTGCACGGCCGCGCAATGCCCGGAAAAGCAGGGACTTGCCCTAGCTTCTTGACGATTGGCATCAACGCTGGTGGCCCTAAGGTATGTCCCACGGAGGCATGCCCATGAAACTAGGACCCATCGATTCCGGCCGCATCGAGGCGATGGCGGCCAAACTGCAGGCGGCAGCGGCGAGGACGGCCCCTGCGGCGACCTCGTTTGCGACGGCGACCGGCGCGACTGCTGGCCCTGCGACCGGCGCGTCTGGCTTGTCAGGCTTGTCGGGCATGACAGGTGCCGGCCGGGCTGGCGGCGTGAATGAATCGACGAAGGTCAGCTTTTCGGATTCGCTGAAGAAGATGCTGGACTCGGTGAATGACCAGCAATCGAAGGCCGACGACTTGTCAAAGCGCTTCGCGCTCGGCGATGACAATGTGAACTTGTCGGACGTGATGATAGAAAGGCAAAAAGCCAGCCTGTCCCTGCAGGCGACGGTGCAGGTCAGGAACAAGCTGGTCAGCGCGTATCACGAGATCATGAACATGCAGGTCTGAGTTGCGGCCGGCCGAAGACGCCGGTCAGCTTGCAGGCCTTCCCATCTCTGCTGTCGATGCCTCGCCCGGGATTACGCGATGATTTGCGCCGGGTTCAAATTCGGCAGAGTACTGCCGATGATGTGGAAGTCGATGGTGCTGTAGGTTTCAGAGGGGCCGGTGAGCAGGTAATACGGGGTGCCATCGGCCACATACGGGTTGTACCCCTCGTCTGACTGATTGGTGGCTGACGTGTGACCCAGCGTCAGCGTGTAATTATCCGCGGTGGCGAAGGTGACGATATGGTCCTCGCCCAGCGTGAAGTCCATCGCCCACAGTCTGGCGCCAGGCGAGGCGTTCACAATATTGAAGTAATCCAAGCCTTGCTGACCCCACGCCCACACCTCGAAGGCGTCGTTGAAATCGAAGCGGTCATTGCCGCTGCCGCCGACGCCCAAGACCAGCCCGGCATCCAGCTTGAATATGTCACTGCCCTCGCCACCGAACAAGACTTGCCGCGCGTTGCTGCCGGCAGTCAGCTCGTCGTCGCCATCGAGGCCGTAGACCTGGAAGTCGCCGGGAAATCCCGGGTCATCGGACGTAGCGTACTCGGCGTTATTGTTGGGCGCGTCGAAGAAAGAGACTTCAGGACTCATTGGATTGTCCAGCGCGCCCGTGAGTGCGATGCTCACAGACTGGGTGATCAGCGGGTTGGCAGAGTGCGTGATTTGGAGTTGGACGCCATCGGACTGGCCGGAGCCATTCAGGACATCCAGCAAGCAGTCGGCAACGGTGTATGACCAGCTGATCGTCGCATTGCCGTTCGCATCGATGGCGCTGGCGGTCGCAGAGAAACTGCCCAGCGCGAAAGATCCGGGAAAGCCCACCTGCTGAACCGACAAGGATCCGGCCGGCATGTTCGTTGCGGTGACGGTGCCGGTGATGGTGTGGATGCCGAAGTTTTCCAGAAAATTCCCGTCAAAGAATTCGTTAACTGTTTTCACGACATCGCCGCCAAAGGCCGGGCCGTCGGCTGCGCCGGTCAGCGCTATGCTGACATTCTGCGTCATCGTTGCCGTGTTGTCGGAGAGGGTAATCGCAAAGGTCTGGGTGGGACCACTGCCTGCCGCCAGCGGATTGAGTGCGAGGTCGGACACGGAATAGGTCCAATTCACGGTACGTATGCCATTGACGGCGACACCGACGCTGTCAACGACCAATGAGCCGTAAAACGCATTGTTGGGTGCGCTCTGCACGATGCTTTGCTTGATCAGTGCATCCCCGATATCCACATCCTGCACCTGGAAGCTGCCCGATACCTGGTGCATATAGCTGCCGCTGTTGGCGTTCGCATTATTTGAGGCCAACTCTGTGACCGAGCCTGTGACCACATCGCTGGCACCCACATATCGGACCGGTGCATCGTTGACGCCGTTGAGGGTGATCGTCAGGTTTTGTGGCGTGCTGTCGGCGCTGCCATCGGTGGCATTGACGGCAAAAGCGACCGAGGTCGATGTTTTCAGCGCTTCGATGGCGGCGTCGTTGGCAATGAAGCGGTACGCGCCGGTCGATGTGTTGAGGTAGAAGGTGCCATAGCTGCTGGAGCGCTGGACATTGTAGCCAGCCAGGGCCGACGAGCTGCTGCTGCCCAGCTCGAAGGTGACGCTATCGTTGTCGCGGTCCGAGCCGCTGAGGGTGCCTGTAATGTCGGTGAAGGTATCGTTGCCGTCGGTGTCGTTCAAGGTGGCATTGCTGACCGGATTCAGCACCGGGGTGTCGTTGACGCCGTTGAAGGTGATCGTCAGGTCCTGTGGCGTGCTGTCGGCACTGCCATCGGTGGCATTGACCGCGAAGCTGACCGAGGTCGTTGTTTTCAGCGCTTCGATGGCGGCATCGTTGGCAATGAAGCGGTAGGCACCGGTCGATGTGTTGAGGTAGAAGGTGCCGTAATCACTCGATTTCGAGGCATCATAGTCTTCCAAGTCTGATGAACCGCTGCCGTCGAGCTCGAAGGCCACGTCATCGTTGTCACGGTCCGATCCGCTGAGGGAATCCGTGATGTCGCCGAAGGTGTCGTCACCGCTCGTATCGTTCAATGTGGCATTGCTGACCGGGTCCAGCACCGGGATGTCGTTGACGCCGTTGAGAGTGATCGTCAGGTTCTGTGATGGACTATCGGCGCTGCCATCGGTAGCATTGACTGCGAAGTCGATTGAGGTAGATTCTTTCAGCGCCTCGATGGCGGCGTCGTCGGCAATGAACTGGTAGTCGCCAGAAGTGGAGTTGAGATAGAGGGTTCCGTAGGCACTCGATGCAGAGACATCGTATTCAGGTAAATCGGACGTGCTACTGTCTGCAATTTCGAAGCTGACGACATCGTTGAAGTCGGTATCTGAACCACTCAGTGTCCCGAAGGCTGAGTCAAAGCTGTCGTCATTCGGGCTCTCGTTGTAGACAATGCCTGAAGGTGTCTCCAATGTGGGCGGCGCATTCTTGACGCCCAGGAAGTCCGCATTTTTCAGGTTGAAGCTGCCATTGAGTCGGATCACCATGTCGGCGAGGCTGTCCCCCGTGGTGTCGACCCGGACCAGGGTGTTTGGCCCGGATGCCTCCTGCCAGACGCCGAAGGCTTTCGCTGCATTCCCCCCCCATTCGAGGTCAGTAGTACCCAGCAGCGGGCGCAGGTCGATTTTGTCGCTGTCAGCCCGTGAAAAATCGATGATGATGTCCATCGCAGCGGCAGTGGATTCGAGAGAGCTGTTGTAAATGAAAAGATCTCTGCCTGCGCCGCCTTTTACCTGATCGACGCCCATGCCGCCCTCGATGTTGTCATCGCCGGCACCCGCATCGATCAGGTCGTTCCCGTTCTGCCCCTGGATGAGGTCATTCCCGCCTTGGCCATAAACCGTGTCGTCACCATTGCCGCTGAAAATCTGGTCGTTGCCACCGACCGACGTGTTCGCACCGCCGCCACTATTGGGGCCGTTATCACCCCAGATCACATCTTTGCCGTTGCCACCGGCAATCACGTCATCGCCAGCCTGGGCAACAAGTGCCAGCGTCACACTGATACCAGAGGTCACCGGATCGAACCCGTCGCCAATCAAGGTATCGCCAATCTGGTCACCGCTCTGCACGATCACGTAGTCAGTGGTCATGCCGCTCGATGTTCCGGGGCGCACGGATCCAATGATGTCGTTGCCGCTGCCGCCGTAAATCACATCCTTGCCAACGCCACCCGCCAGAAGATCATTGCCCGCACCACCATAGATGAGATCGTCGCCGTTTCCACCATCGACCGCATCGCTTGCGCTACCGACCCCATACACCACATCTTTACCGTCGCCAGCAAAGATCGCGTTGCCGAAATCTGAGCCGTCAAAGGTTTCGGTGGCCGCCTTCTTGTTCTTTGCCGTACCGCTGGTGGTGACCGTCGATGAGTTTGCAGTCACCAGGATGGTGTCATCGTACTGGGTGCCGAAAGTTTTATTGGTAGCCATAGCAGGGTTCTCCAGAAAGACAGCAGCGTGCTCTCCTCTTGGTAAAGGAATTTCCCTGAACGCGTTTGCCGTGAATTAATGTGTCGACGGACATGCGAGTCCGGTTCGAACAATCCAAGCTACGGATGCGCTATACGCTGTACTACCGGGAGAATTTCAAAGTTGGTTGTTTTTTTGAGAGCCGTTTTCCAGCTGGTAGAGCCAGGCCAGCAGCTCCGCAATGGCGCGGTAAAGCGAAGGTGGGATTTCACGGTCGAGGTCGACCTGCATGAGCAGCGCCACCAGTTCAGTCGACTGGTGAACGAAAACCTGATGTTCCTGCGCCACACGGATGATCTCGTCGGCGACCAGACCGCGGCCCTGGGCGACGACGCGCGGTGCGCCGTCGCTTGATCCATAGGCCAGTGCGACGGCGGTGCGCTGCTCAGCCGGTGTGGTCGGCATGATCGTCTTCTTTGGAGGCAGGGTCATTGGCGGCGTCGGCGATATGGCTGACAAAGGCTTGCAGCAGGAGGCCGCTCGCCTGCAGGCTGCCGGCCAGTTGCGGCGACGCGACGTCCAGCGCAGCAGCCGTCGCCGCTTGTGTCGAAGACAGTTTCACGTCCAGCTTGTCGCCTTGCAGCGTGAATTGGGTGCTGATCTTGCCGAGCACGGGCAGGGTGGTCACCAGCCGCGCCTGCCAGCGGCGGCCGCTCTGTTCATTCGCGCTGTCGCCATTGCGCTGGCCGGCGTCGGCCGTGTCGCGGTCAGGCGTGTCCTGCTTCATCCAGATTTCTGCCAGCATGCCGGGCCAGAGTTCGCCTTGCCAGCGCAACTGGCCGCTGTCGAGTACATCGAGCTGGGCATTGACGATGGCATTGAGCGCAGGGGCATTGACCATGACCGTGTCGTCGCTGGCGGCAGCACTTGCTTGCGACACGGAGCGGGCATCATGCAGCAGCGCTTGCGGTTCGGTGCGTATCGCTTCGAGGCTGCGCTGGCCACCGACCCAGTCGGCGAGGTGGGACTCGTAGAACAGCCCGCTGGTTTCGAGCGCGCCTTGCAGCGCTTGCGCGATGACTTGCGTGCCACTGCTGATATTGTTTGCACTGTCGGCGCGGTGGAGGTCGCCGGTGCCCGCAGGCCCGTTCGCCGTCAGTGTCGGTGGTGCAGCCAGCAATGGCTGTGTCGACGCGAGTTTGGCGGCAGGCTGGCCGTCGCCGCCCAGCAGCTTGAGCAACAGCTGCGCGCCGCAGCCCAGTTCGGCAACCGTCGGCGCCACCGGCAAGTCGGCCGCTGCGCTGGCGGGCGTGCGCAGCGGCGACGGGCGCATGCCATCGGCTGCGCTGAGCTCGCCCTTGGGCGTCAGCAGGCCGATCGCCTCCGGTGCGGCAATCAGTCGCACGGCAGTGATGGCCGCCGTGCCGCCGATCTCCTTGCCTGTATCCATTGCTTCAGACCTCGTTGCTGCCGTAGCTGCGTTTTACGCGGCATTCCGCGTTGGCGCTCTCCAGCAGTTGCGACACGCGCTGCATCCATGGGTCGGTCAACTTCCTGATTTCTCGATCGTTGGCGAGGATGGACTTCAGCAGCGACACTTTCTGCTGCCGCGCTTCCTCGCTGAGCGCCGCGGGCACGGCGCAACCCTTGATGGATTCGATGCAGTTCGCACAGCCGGCTTCGAGGGCCAGCAGCCGCTCCCAGTCTTGCTGGTGCGCGGCTGACAGCATGTTGCCGGTCAGGCGTTCGACTTCTCGGTACAGCGCGACGATGTCGCGCTCGACAGGTGCGTCAGTCATGCGGGTACTCCATTGGCTGGTTTGCCAAGATGACCCATCGGACCGATAGCGACCCAGGTGTCGCGCATCTGGCCCAGCAGGGTGGCGGCTTCTTCCAGCTTGCGCTGGTCGTTCGCGATGTTGGCGTTGACCAGCAGGCGAACGATGTAGTCATACAGCGATGCGAGATTGGCCGCGATCTGGCCGCCGGCCGCCTGGTCGAGGCTGGCCGCCAGTCCGCTGCCGACGATCTCGATGGCGCGCGCAATCGATTTGCCCTTGCCTTCGATGTTGCCTACCTGCAGCTGCGTGCGCGCGGCGGCGACGGCCTGCAACGCGCCGTCGTACAGCATCAGCACTAGCTGGTGCGGGCTGGCCGCGAGGGCATCGGAGTCCACGCTGACTTGCCGGTAGGCGGCAGCGCCGGGTCGGGATGTGCCGAACATGATTCAATTCTCCTCAACTGTTATTCGCCAGCGATGCGAGTTGCTGGCTCAGGTAAGTACTGGTGTTCTGCATGCGGGACAGCGCGGCATCGAGTCGGGTGAACTGCGCGCGATAACGGCGTTCCAGCGCATCCAGCCGCGCCTGCTCGCTGTTCTCGCGCCGGCCGAGGTCGCGCAGGCTGGCACTGAGGCCGGTGGTGCGCGCATTGACCAGACCGCCGTCGCCCATCATGCTGGTCAGCAGGGCGCCGGTGCGGGTGACGATGCCATCGGCACCGGCAAACAGGGCCACCAGGTCGGACGGATGCTTGTCGATGGCCGATTGCAGCTTGGTCTCGCTGACGGCCAGCGTGCCATCCTTCTGGAAGCTGATGCCGAGGTCGGACAGGACACTGAAGTTGCCCGCGCCAGCGACGGCCTTCGACAGCGTGCTGCGCAGTTGCGAGATGGCCGAGGCAGGGCTGGAATCGCCATGCAGGACAGCGCCGATTCGGGTGGACTGGTTCCACGCAGTCTGGGTGTTGACCAGTGACTTCAGGTCGTTCCAGGCCTTGATGAAGGTATTGACCGCACCCTTGGTCGCAGCGGCATCGCGATCGACGCTGACGGTCACGGGGGTATTGGATGCCTGCGTGAGCTTGAGCGTGACCCCGGCAATGGCGCCGCTGATGGTGTTGGTCGCCGAGCTCACCTTCACGCTGTCGATGGTCAGCTGTGCGTCTTGCGCCGCTTGCGTCTGGCTCATCACAGCCGGCGCATTGCCAGACCCGTCGTAGCCGAAGCTGACGGGGACGGCCGGATCGTAGCTGAAGGAGGCGAGCGCACCGGTCCCGGCCAGCGTGATGGCGTTGGCCGCGCCGCTCTCCTTGCCGCTGACGACCAGCCGCTGTCCGTTGACGCTGCCATCGGAGATGATGCTGGCGGTGACAGCGAGGCCCGACGCATTGATCGCATCGCGGATGTCATTGAGCGAGTTGGTCGACGGCGACAGTATCACCGGCGTGCCGCCAGCCACCGTCATCGACAGCGTGCCGGCGCCCAGCGCAGCGGTGGCGCTGGCCTGTCCGGGTGAGATCAACTTGTGCGTCTGCGCCAGCTGGTTGACGACGATCGCGTAATTGCCGGGTACGGCGCCACTGCCGGCGCTGGCAGTAATGCCGGTCGCCGAGCTGCTGGCCGAGCATGCCCCCAGCCCGGTAGCCGACAGGCCCTTGAGGCTGTTTTGCAGCGTGGACAGCGCAGCCGTGAGCTGGCCATACGCGGAAATTTTCGCGTTGACGGTTTTTTCCTGGGTCTTCAGCAGGCTCAGCGGTTTGGATTCCGACGAGACCAGCTGCGACACCAGGCTGTTGACATCCAGGCCAGAGCCGATGCCCGATGCAGTAATGCCCATGAGGTCCTCCGCGACTACGCCTTTTGCCTGATCAAGATGCCTTGCATGCGATCTAGTATGCGCGCCATCGACAGCGCTTCATCCCCGGGAATCTGGCGTAAAACTGCCCCTGATTCGGCGTCTGTCACGCGCAGGATGGTCTGGTGGGTGTCATGGTCGATGCTGAACTGCACTTGCTGCCCGGTGGTGCCGATGGTCTGGCTGAGCTTGTCAACCAATTCACGCAGTGCATGCACGTCGTTGGCTGGTGTATTGCCCGCTATCGGCGGGGCGCTGGTGACGGCGATGGCGGCGGCAGCGGGGGCGACACGGTGCGCGGCGGCCGCCGGCGCAACCGTGGCCGTATCGACAACGGCCGGTGGGGGGGATATCGCAGGAAGTCTCATGGGATCCTCGATGCGTCATGTTGGGCAAAAGCCCCGGTTACAGCGTGGCCGCAACCGGGGTGTCTTCAGCGGCGTCCTGCTTGCCGCTCGGCTGAGGGCGGCGACTTAGCCGCGCAGCAGGGCCATCACGCCGTTGGGCAGCGAGTTCGCCTGGGCCAGCATCGCGGTACCGGCTTGCTGCAGGATCTGGCCGCGGGTCAGGTTCGCGGTTTCTGCGGCGAAGTCGGCGTCCATGATGCGGCTGCGCGATGCAGACTGGTTCTCGGACGCGATCTGCAGGTTGGCGATCACGGCGTCGAAGCGGTTTTGTGCGGCACCGAACTTGGCGCGTGCCGACGACACTTCATCGATCGCGGTCGACAGCGCATTCATCGCACCAAGTGCCAGCGCGCCGGTGGCGTCGGCAATGCTGGCCGAGGCGCCTGCGCCTGTCACCGCAGCGATGCCGGCGCCGGCGGTGATGTCGGTCACGGCGACGTTGATCTTTTCGTTGGCGTTGTTATTGGCGCCAACCTGGAAGTCGAAGCCGCCAGCCGGCACGCCGTTATTGAGCAGCGACAGGCCGTTGAACTTGGTGCTTTCCAGTACACGGGTGACTTCGCCGGCCAGCGCGGTGTATTCCTCGTTGAGGGTGGTACGGTCTGCGGTGCTGTTGGTACCGTTAGCTGCCTGCACGGCCAGTTCGCGCATGCGTTGCAGGTTTTCGCCAACCTTGCCGAGCGCGCCTTCAGCGGTCTGCGACAGCGAGATGGCATCGTTGGCATTGCGGATTGCGACGTTGAGACCCTTGACCTGCGAATTCATGCGCTCGGCGATGGCGAGGCCGGCTGCATCGTCCTTGGCACTGTTGACGCGCAGACCCGACGACAGGCGCTGCAGCGAGGTGTTCAGCGATGCCTGCGACATGGTCAGGTTGCGCTGGGTGTTCAGGGAAGCGAGGTTGGTATTGATGACTGCGGGCATGATGCTCTCCTTGGTGGTCCGTAGATCCGGCCAGCGTTCCTGGCCACATTCAACGTTGGGGTTGTTTGCCTGTTGGCTGATCAACGCTGTTGTATTGGGTTACGGGCGGGGTGAGCGATTTGTTTAGCGCCTCCTGCAAGATTCATCAAAAAAAACGCCGCCCTGAAGCGGCGGCGTGGGGACAGGCGGTGCGTACACAGATATACAGGCATGCACGGAATGTACACGCGTGCCCGGATATACAAGCGTGCACCCGCGTGCTATCGCGGGTCTGCGAGTTTTCCTTTCATTCAGCCATGCCCGGCACCAGCTTGTGGCGCAGCGCATAGTGGGTCAGCTCGGCGTTATGCCGCAGCCGCATTTTCTGCAGCAGGCGTGCGCGGTACATGCTGATGGTCTTCACCGACAATGACAATTCGACAGCAATCTCGGTCACGGTCTTGCCGGACGCGATCATGACCAGGGTCTGGTATTCGCGGTCGGACAGGGTTTCGTGCAAGGGCTTGGCCGGATCGTCGCCGATCAGGTTGGCCATTTCTTCGGCCAGTGACGGTGTGATGTATTTGCGGCCGCTGGCGACCAGTTGCAAGGCATTCACCAGTTCGGCCGGCGCGCTCTGCTTGGTCAGGTAGCCGGACGCGCCAGCCTTCATCGCGCGTATCGCGTACTGGTCTTCACGGTGCATGGTCAGCATCAGCACCGGCAGCGAGGGCAGCTCCTTCTTGACCTGTTTGAGCACGTCGATGCCATTGCGGTCGGGCATGGAGATGTCGAGCAGCAGCACGTCGAAGCCGCCTTCGCGCACCTTCTGTATGGCCTGCTGCGCATTCTCGGCTTCGCCGGCGACGGTGATGAGGCCACTGTCGCCGATGATCTGCTTGAGGCCCTCGCGCACGATCGCATGGTCATCCGCGATCAGCACGCGGATGCCATGCGCACCAGACCCGGCGGGGGGGCCTGAAGTACTGGCGTACAGCATCATGTTGCCGCTGCTGCGCGGCCGATGTCCCGTGGCAGGCGGGCCGTGACAATGGTGCCCTTGTCGGGGCGCGACACTACCGAGAAGTCGCCGCCCAGCATGCTCATGCGCTCGGCCATGCCGCGCAGGCCGAACGAGCGCGGGCTGTCGCGGCGCTGGCCTTCCATGCCAATGCCGTTATCGATGATTTCCATCAGCAGCTCATGGCCGTCGTCAAACAGGCGCATTTCGACGCAGCTGGCCTGCGCATGCTTGCGGATATTGTTGCAGGCTTCCTGCGCGACCCGGAACAGCGATGTAGCCACCTTGGGGTCGAGCTCGATGTCGGCATGGTTGCAGCTGAACCGGTAGGGCAGGCCGTTCTGATCTTGCTGTTCCTGCGCCAGCCATTCGAGCGCCGCCACCAGGCCGGCATCCAGGATGCCAGGGCGCAGGTCGGCCGAGATGCGGTGGATGGATTCGATCGAACGATCCAGCAACTGGTTCAGGTAATCGCGCCGTTCGGCCAGGTAGGGCGTGGACGGCACCTGCTTCCAGACATGCTCGAGCATCATCTTCAGCGCCGACAGGTTGCCGCCGAGGTCGTCGTGCAGGTCGCGCTCGATGCGCTCCCTTTCCTGTTCCTTCACCTGTTCGACATGGGC